>Ga0118677_10003540_pt1 | contig 29376 bp, 22 predicted proteins | sample AliMusrvi5mmetaG_FD_86154 | JGI IMG/M metagenome (GOLD analysis project Ga0118677, IMG submission 86154) | reverse complement strand
TCAATGGCCGAGATGGCTCCAGGGAAGTTGCGCTGCCTCATCTGCTCGCGGACCGCGTCGGCGGGATCGGGTGCGGCGGCGTCCGCGGCCAGGACGCGAGGGGTGGGAGCGAGCGTGAGCAATCCAGGCAGGAACAAAGAGAGAAGCAAGCGGACGCGTTGGCGTCGAAGCGGGGCGTTAATCATGGACGAATCCTCCTTGATTGGACTTGTAGCAGAATTGCGAGCATCTCTCAAACCGAAGCGCATGAGGGTGAGACGCTGAAGAGGGCTGGAAAGTTCCCGTGTCCGTTCTGAAGAGGCGCGCAGGGCCGCGCGCCCTCCATTGACAGGTCGGCCCGCGTGATGGAGGGCGGCCGGCCCCGGCCGCCGTGGTGCCCGCGCGTTTGACATGGCCATATTGCAAAGGTAAGATGGCTATATGCGCGTAAAGACTGCGGATCTCAAGAACAACCTCAGCAAGTACCTGAATCGCATCCGGGATACGGGAGAAACGATTGTGGTGTGCGACCGCGACGAACCGATTGCCACGCTCACGCCCATTGGCCGGGATGCCGATGCCGAGTGGGAGCGGCTGCGAGTCGAAGCGCTGGCGAGGGCGGAAAAGATTGGCATAAAGATTGAAATTCCTCCACGCCGCCCTTCACGTGCTGCAAAGCCCTCTGCGCGCCCCACTCTCGCGCCGGATCGCCGGAGGGACATCCGCACAATCGATCTGGTCCGCAAGGAACGGGACTATTGATGAACGCATTCTGGGATACGAGCGCTGTTCTTGCCCTGGTGTTTGAAGAGGAGGCTTCAGCGGCTGCCGTGGAGGCTTGGTCGGCGTCCGACGTGGACTACGCCTGGAGCTGGATGAAGGCTGAAGCGATTTCCGGCACGGCCCGCCGGGGCGCAACGCCAGAGCAATGGAAGAGCCTGAATCGGCTTCTGGCTTCTTTCTACTACGCCGACATTACATCTGAGCAAATAGAAGCATTGTGCCGGGCCAATCGTGAATGGCGTTTACGGGCCGGCGATGCGGGACACCTGTTCTGTTTTCAGCGCATTTCTCGTGTTCTGCCCGATGCCGCTCTCGTCTGTTTCGACGAAGAGATCAATTCCGCGGCGGACGCCTTGAGCCTGCGTCGATGGGGGAATTCCCCTGATGCGAAGGAGAGGTCGCCGAAGGTGAAGGAAGACCGAGGCGCTTACGCGACGCCTCGCGCCCTCCATCGGCAGGTCAGGTCTGCGTGATGGCGGGCGGCCGCCCCGGCCGCCGTTTGTTGGCGCATTCTCTTCAATTGAATCCAAAGATGATCTACTGTATCTTGTCTGGAAAAGGGAGAGGTGAACGATGTTCAAGAGGATAGATCACGTTGAAATTATTCCACGCGATGTGGAGGCCACCATCGATTTCTACACGCGGGTTTTGAATTTTACGGTCCGGGAGCGCAAGACGGTCGATGCGGCGCCGCTGCAGGAAGTGGTGTACCTCGAGCTCAACGACGCCACCGTCGAACTGCTTTCCGTGAAGGATCCCGCCCCGCGTCAAACCGACGCCTGGCCGGTTGGCTATCGGATGATTGCCCTCGAAGTGGCCGACATGGACGAGGCAATCGCGCATCTGAAGACCAAGGGCGTTGAGCTCACCTGGGGCCCGGTGGACATGGGCGACTTTACGCGCGCTGAAATCAAGGATCCCGACGGCCTGCCGATCGAGCTCTATGAGCAGCATCTGAATTGACATCCACCTTCCGCCGCCGTATGTTGCGGGCGTTGACAGGTGTGAACCGGCAAACGGAAGTCCGTGCAAATCGGACGCGGTCGCGCCGCTGTAACCGGCTACAACGCCCCTGACAGACGCCATTCCCCGCACGGGCGGAGGAGAAGGCGGGGCGGAGGTTGGACGCCGGGAGCCAGAAGACGTGCCGGTTCACAATTGGTGGATCTCCTTCGCGACAAAGGGGCGGCGCCAGCGGTTCCGGCGGTTTCCGGTCTCGCTGTTTTCCGTTCGACCCACTCGGGGACTTGGCGCGCCAGGCGATCCTGAACACAGGAAAACGCAGGCGCGTTTTCCATTTCCCCGCACGAGGGAAGAAAGCAGCGCACACCGATGCACGTCGCACATCGCAGTCAAGGACACAGAGAAGAACCGAGCACACCGAGCAATTTCTGGCTGCGGCCGGCTTGCCGGCCGCCGTTGGGAATTTCTCTGTGCCCTCTCTCCCTCTCGGCGCCCTCTGTGTCCTTGACTGGTACATTTGCCCGCCTGACTCTCGTCCTGGCCACTGCCGGCAGCGCCCTGGCCGGAACCAACGCCCCGGCCGCACGCCCCGTCACCACCAACGCCCCCATCATCGTCACGGCCAGCCGCGCCAACCGCACCACAGAGGAGATGCCGGCCAACGTCACCGTCATCACCGCGGACGCCATCCGCGACTCCGGCGTGCAAAATGTCGTCTCCGCGCTGGAGACGCTGGGCGGCGTCTACTTCCGCCGCAACTCCGACAACCCCGGGCTGGCCACTATCTCCATGCGTGGCTTCGGCGACAGCTCCCACGGTCGCGTGCTGGTACTGGTGGATGGGCTGCGGCTCAATACGGCCGACCAAGCTCCCCTCGACTGGCTGCGCGTCCCGGTATCCACGGTGGAGCGCATCGAGGTGCTGCACGGCGGCCAGACCGCGCTCTACGGCGACTATGCCGTGGCCGGCGTGATCAACATCATCACCCACCAGCCTTCAGGGCAACCGGCCACCACCGTCAGCGCCACGGTCGGATCGGACAACACGTTCGCGGGCCACATCGGCCACACCGGATCCATCGGCGACACGCGCTACACCGCGGACCTCGACTGGCGCAAGAGCGACGGCTGGCGCGACAACAGCGGTTATGACAATACCGACGTGCGCGCCACCCTCGCCCACGACTGGACTGAGGGCTTCGCCACCATGCTCTCCGCTTTCTACACCTACAATGGCTACGACATGCCCGGCGCGCGCTCCCGCGCGGAGATGGCGCAGAATCCACGCAAGACCGGCACCCCCCTCGACAACGCCATAACCAGGACCTTTGGTGGCAGCCTGGGTTGTACGGGACTGATCGACGCTGACAGCCGCGTCGAAAGCACCCTCTCCGCCAGCCACCGCGCGATCACAAGCGACATGTTCAGTTACATCGTCTGGGGGGGGTCTCCGTTCACGGAAACAACGCTCGATTCGTTTGCCTTTGCACCGCACTACACCCTCGACTCCGATCTGGCCGGCCATCGCAATCGTGTGCTCGCGGGATTCGATCTCGGCTTGGAACAACTCGACAAGCAAGGCTACGCCGATTCCACCCGCATGAACTGGAACGAAAGCGGAAGCCTCGACCGCGCGCATGCTGCGGCCTACCTGCAAAACGAGTTCTGGCTGACACGCCAGCTTTCGCTCGCACTGGGCGCCCGCGGCGAACTCAGTCGCTACTCATCCGACATCGCCATCAACCTCCCCGCATCCGATGCGTCGTCCCGCGCCGACCACACCTACCGCCAGACCGCCTTCGATGCAGCCCTGGTCTACCGGCCAGTTGACCAACTGAAGCTGTTTGCCCGCATCGCCACGCTTTACCGCGATCCATTCGTGGACGAAATGGCGATTATAGATCGAAGCTTCGCGCCACCGGGCGCACCGCCCATGAACGTGAACCTCAAACCCGAGACCGGCCGGCAGATCGAAACCGGCGCATCCTTCGCCCTGGCCAATGAGTGGACCTTCGACTTTTCCGCCTACCGCCTCGACATGCACAACGAAATCGCATGGGGGACCGGCAAGAACGAGAACCTCGACGAAACGCGCCGCTATGGAACCGACACCGTGCTCACGTGGACGCGCAAAGAGGTCGGGCTGGTTTCCGCCATCTACAACTACGTGGACGCCCGCTTCTCGCGCGGCGGCAACGAAGGGAGAAACATTCCGCTGGTCCCGGCCCACGTGCTGACTTTGCGTGGCGAATTGGAACTGCCGTGCAACTTCACCGCCCTGGCAACCGGGCACGCCGTCAGCAGCCAGTACTCCGGCGGCGACAATGGCAACGTGTCCGCCAAAATCCCCTGCTACGGCACACTCGATCTCGGCCTGCGTTACCATCCACAGGCCCTGGCCGGTTTCGCCCTGTCCGTTGGCGTAGATAACGTCTTCGACCACATCTACGCGAATTCCGGGTATTACGGCTATGGGTGGCTCCCCGACTCCTACTACCCCGCAGCCGGCCGCACCTGGAAGCTCACCGTCACGTATCGCTTCTGACCCGGCGCCCCTCCGCTTGCCAATTCAGCCAAGCTGAAGGATACTGGACGCATTGGAAAGAGCGGTGGAATACCGCAGAATATCGAACACCGAAGTCGGAACCAGGAAGGTGTCACGGGATTGACTTCATGATTCTGCGGTTCGATATTTGATATTTTTCGACTCTCTCAAAGAAAGGCCCTCATGTCCACCTGCCACCTCCTGCTCGCCGCCGCCGCGCCGGCCGGGGCGTTCACCGCCCTGCAGAACATCTTCGACCGCGGCGGCTTCGCCATCTGGCTGCTGCTGATCTGCTCGCTGGTCGCCGCCACCGTCACGATCGAGCGGCTGATCGTCTTTTGGCGCAACCGCCGCGCCGGCGACGCCGGGACCGAGGCTGTCGACCGCATCCTCGCGCTCGCGTCGGCCGGCAAGTTCGACGAGGCCGAGACACTGGCGCGCGAGGCCCCCGGCATGGCCAGCCGGGTTCTATCCTCCGGACTGCACCACCGCGACCTCGGCCTGCACGACAGCCTCGAGGAGGCCGCCAACGCCGAACTCGACTACCTGCGCCGCGGCCTCGCCGTGCTCGACACCATCATCACGCTCGGCCCGCTGCTCGGCATCCTCGGCACCGTCACCGGCATCATCCGCTCCTTCCACGTGCTCGGCGTCAACGACACCGTGGACCCGACTGTCGTCACCGGCGGCATCGCCGAGGCGCTCCTTACCACGGCCGCTGGCCTCGCCGTCGCGATCTTCGCGCTCATCCCCTTCAACTTCTTCGTCGCCCGCGTCCGCCGCCGCGCCCGCACCCTGGAACACACGATCCACCAGTTCGAGATGGCGTTCGGGAAAGGTAAGAAGGCTGAAGCCTGTTAGGCTGTTAGGTTTGGCAGCCAACAAATTCGGGGTTTACAGATGCCCCAGCGGGGCAGATAACTTGGGCAACTCACTTATCGCTACGCTAACAGCCTAACAGTCTTCAGCCTAAACACCTGGAACCAACACATGCGCCTCGACACCGGTTATGAGGAACGCCGCGCGCGGATCGAGCTGATCCCGCTGATGGACGTGCTCTTCTTCCTGCTCGTCTTCCTGATCTACTGCATGCTCTCCATGACCACCCACCGCGGCGTGCGCGTGGACCTGCCGCGCGCCGGCGGCAGCACCGAGGTCGGCAAGCGCATGATCGTCACCGTGCTCGCCAACGACCAGCTCCAGCTCGATGGACACGCCATGCCTGCGGACGACATCGTCGTGTCCGTGGCCGAACGCTGGCGCATGGCCAAGACGCCCGTGCTGATCAGCGCGGACCGCACGGCGCACATCGGCACGGGCATCGAGCTTCTGGCCAAGCTCAAGCGCGCCGGCGTGGAAGCCGTGGCGTTCCAGGTGGCGGCTGCGGAGACCAGAAGGCAGAGGACAGAGGACAGAGGACGGTGAACCAGCAACTTTGTCGTAAGCTTTGTCGACAAAGCTCACGACAAAGATTCAGTCTCCCCAATGACTACTGACCAATGACCCTTCCATGTACTCGGAAACCAGAGACACCCGCACTCCCGACCTGCGCGCCAGCGGCGCAGTGTCGCTGGCGGTGCATGGGGCGATGATTCTGCTCGTCGGCGTGGCTGTCACGCATTCGCGCGCCAACTTCACGCCGCCCGTGATGCAGACCATCCGGCTGGACGTCGACCTCCCCGCGCCCGTGGCCGCAGCCGGCACGATTGCTTCGCCATCGGCTTCGCCTGTCGAGGCTGCCGTGCCGCAGGTTGCCGCCCCGCCCCGCCCCACCATGACGGCGCAGAATGAGGAACGTCTCGCGCTGTCCGCCACGCCGCAGGATGTGGCGCCGGCCGCGCCGGATTCGGTAACGCCGCTGGCAACGGAGTCCGGCGGCGTGACAACCTTCGTAGCCACCGAAATAACGGGCAAGCGCATCTTCGGAACCGGCGCCACGGACGCGCTGGATGGTCTTGGGCTCCCAGCCGGATACCCCACGGCGGCGGGCCGCAACGGCAACGGCGCCGGCATCGAGGGGCCCATTTCGCTCAGCCGCGACATGAAGCCGCACTATCCCCTGGGCGCGCGACAACGCGGCGAGGAAGGCACCGTGGTGCTCGAAACCACGGTTGCGCCGGACGGCCACGCCTCCGCCGTAGCCGTGGTATCCTCCAGCCGGTTCGCCGAACTCGACCGTGCCGCCGTCAAAGCCGTGGAGCGGGCATCCTTCCATCCGGCAACCGAGGATGGACGCACCATCGAGGCGCGCGCACGCATCACGATCATTTTCCGGCTGACGAATTAGATTTTCCGTTCCGAAAAATCTTTTTGGGGCATTATGGAAACGGCATCGCAGAAAATCAGCAATCGCATGTGTCCGCCGCGGCCGACGGCCGCGGCTACAGAAAACTCCGTGCCCTCTGTGTTTTTCCTCTGTGCTCTCTGTGTCCGCATTTGCTCATTCGCTGTTGTGCTCACGCTTGCCGCCAGTTGTCACCGTAGCGCACCGCCGCCTTCCGCCGCCACGCCAGCCACGCCGCGGATCGTCTCGCTGGCGCCGAGCCTCACCGAAATCGTTTGCGCCGTGGGCGGCTCGGACCGGCTGGTCGGCCGCACCGAGGTCTGCAACTATCCGTCCAACCTCCTGGTCAACGTCCCCGTGGTGGGCGGATTCGGCCGGCCGTATCTCGAACCCCTGCTCGCGCAGAAACCCACGCTCGTGCTGGACGTCGATCTTGAAGACCAGTCCTTGGGCGCCGCCTTCGAGCGCCTGGGCATTGGCCGCCAACACATCGCGTGCCGGCGGCTGGCCGACATCCCCACTGCCATCCGGACCATCGGCCGGCTGGCGGGACGGATCGACGCCGGCAACGCGCTCGCCAACTCAATCGAGACCGGAATCCTCAGCTGGCGCGCGTCCGTCGCACAGATACTGCCGGAACAACGACCATTGGTGTATGTGGAGATCTGGGGCGATCCGCTGATGACTGCTGGCCGGGATTCCTTCGTTTCCGAATTGGTTGCGCTGGCCGGCGGCCGCAACATGGGAGACGAACTGGCGCTCGACTATGGACCCGTCTCGACCGAGTGGGTGCTGACGCGCAACCCGGACATCGTCCTCTGCCTCTACCCCAGCGCCGATCACCAAGTCCGCAAGGCTGTGGCGGCACGCCTGGGTTGGAAAACCCTGCGCGCCGTGCAAAACAGCCGTGTGTATGACGACTTCAATCTCGACACCATCCTGCGCCCCGGCCCGCGCGTGCTGGACGGCGTGGAGCAGTTGCGCCGGGCGATTGCAGAAAGCAACTCTCCTTTTGCCCTCGCCACCGCGCACTGAATCCATTATGGTGTCTTTATGGCTACTATCACGCTCAAGAACATTCCACCAACGCTGCACGGTGTGCTGCGTCAACGGGCGGTACTGCACCATCGCAGTCTGAACGGCGAGGCCATCTCCTGCCTCGAAACCGTGCTCCTGCCCATGCGCCACGACCGAGCTGACCAATGCAAGCGTATCCGCGCCAACCGGGCGAGATTCACTGTTCCGCTGGACGATGCCCTGCTGCAGCAAGCGCGTCACGAGGGTCGACCGTGATTGTCGTGGACACCAATGTCATCGCCTACCTGCTGATCCCCGGCCCGCATCAGACCGCCGTGGAGGGCGTTCGGAAACGTGACGACGACTGGCGCGCCCCACCTCTCTGGCAGTCGGAGTTCCGCAACGTTCTCACGCACTGCCTGCGCCGCAAAGCAATGACGTTGGACGTTGCACTCGAAACCTTGGCTCTGGCCCAAGAGGTCATGGCGCCCGGCGAACTTGGAGTAGATGGCGCTCTGGTGCTGGCGCGCGCCGAACGTCTCAAACTCACCGCCTACGATACCGAGTTCGCCGTGCTGGCCGAAACACTCGACGTCCCGCTCGTTACGCTCGACCACGGAATCCTCGCCGCCTGCGCCCCCCGCGCGCGCACCCCCGAAACGTTTGTGACCACATAATTGGTCTCGTCATTATCCGCTCAGTCTTCCCATGCGCAAACCCTTCCTCCAGCTTCTCCTCTACCTGCTCGCACCGATCGTGCTGGCAACCTGCGTGCTGCTGGGCCCGCACGGCTTCGGTCTGCCGGACACGACCACGCCCATCGGACAGGCCCTGCTGCAACTGCGCCTGTACCGCATCGCGGCAGGCTTCGTGGTGGGCGCCGGCCTGGCCTGTTCCGGCGCCGTGCTGCAGGCCCTGCTGCGCAATCCGCTGGCCGATCCCTATGTGCTGGGCGTCAGCGGCGGCGGCGCGCTGGGCGCGGCGCTGGCGATTTTTTTCGGCTGGAACGCCCTGCATGCGCTGGCCCTGCCGGCAGGAGCCTTTGCCATGGCACTGGCCACGCTGCTGCTCGTCTACCGCCTGGCCTCGCGCCACGGCGTGGTCTCGGTCTACGGGTTGATCCTCAGCGGCGTGGTGGTCAGCTCCATGCTCTCCAGCTTCCTGATGCTGCTGGTCTTCTTTGCGGGTGACCGCATGCCGCCCATCATCTTCTGGATGCTCGGCAATTTGCAGGTGACCGACTCCTCGCGGTTGCTGACTTGCGGCGGGTGCGTGGCGACTGCGTTTCTGGTCATCTGGCTGCTCAGCCGCGAACTGAACGCGCTCACGCTCGGCCGGGACATGGCGCATCACCTCGGCGTGCGCACGGATCTTGCCGTGGCACTTGCGTTGGGTGCGGCCACGTTGGCGGCGGCCAGCGCCGTGGCGTTGTGCGGCCTGATCGGCTTCGTCGGTTTGATCGTACCGCATGCCGTGCGACACGTGGTGGGCGCGGACCACCGAAAACTGCTGCCCGCGGCCGCCGTGGCAGGTGGCGTTTTTCTCGTTGTCTGCGACACCTGCGCCCGGCTGATCGTAGCGCCGATCGAACTCCCCGTGGGCGTAATCACCGCCTTGACCGGCGGACCGTTCTTCCTCGTGCTGCTGCGGCGGCGCAAACAGACGTGGTTGGAATAAACCCTCGTTTCTGGTTCTTCGTTCTTGGTTCTTGGTTGCAACAACGAAGAACGAGGAACCAAGAACGACTTTACTTATGAACGCCGCCATCGAACTCCAGAACATCTCCGCCGGCTATCCCGGACGCCCGGTGCTGCGCGATCTTTCGCTCGTGATTCACGCGGGCGAGACCGTCGCGCTGCTTGGGCCGAACGGCGCGGGCAAGTCCACCCTGCTGCAAGTGATGACCGGGCAGCATCGCGTGGCAAGCGGTACTGCGCGTTTGTTCGGCCGCGACGTGCGCCGTCTCCCGGCTGCCGAGCGCGCGCGCCTGGTCTCCGTGGTGCCCCAGCAGCTCGAAGTGCCGATGGCATTCACCGTTGAGGAAATGGTGCTGATGGGTCGCACATCCACGCTCAGCCGCTGGCAGGGGCCTTCGGCCGCGGACCGGCGGATCGTCGAACAGGCCATGGCCTACACAGACGTGCTGGACTTGCGCGGACGGCTCTTCCAGGAGATGAGCGGCGGCGAACGCCAGCGCGTCATGATCGCCCTGGCTCTCGCGGCCGAACCGCAACTGATCCTGCTCGACGAACCAACTTCGCACCTGGACATGAACCACCGGCTTGAGGTGCTGGAGCTGATCTCGCGCCTGAACTGCGAGCGCGGCGTGGCCATCGTCATGGTGGCGCACGATCTCAGCCTCGCGGCCGAATTCTTCCCGCGGCTGGTCATGCTCGATGCGCACGGCCGCATCGCGGCCGACGGCCCGCCCGCGGAGGTGCTGCGCGAACCCACGATCGAGTCCGTCTACCACTGCCGCGTCAGCGTCCACCCGGACCCGGATTGCGGTGCGCTGCGTGTCTTCCCCAAACGCACGCGGGCCTATGCGCAGGTGGTGCAAAAGGAATAGCGACTGCGGACGCAGAGGCCGCAGAGAAAAAGAGCACACTGAGTATTCTCTTTGGAGGGCGGCCGGCCCCGGCCGCCGTTGAATTCTGTCAGACGCCGCATCATGCCGAAGAGCAAACCAGACACCTTCAAATGCAAGCAGTGCGGTAATTGCTGCCTGAACCTGCGTGATGCCTTTGCATCGTGTGCATTCGAAGCGGATGTGCGGCGCTGGGAAGAGGCCGGACGCGCCGATATCCTGCAATGGGTAGCGCCAATTCCGGTTGGCGACACGTATGTCTGTGACATCTGGGTCGATCCAAAGACAGGTGAAGACGTGACTCGGTGCCCGTGGTTGCGCAAGGTTCGTGGCTCGGACAAATACACCTGCCGCATCCACGACCTGAAGCCGGATCTGTGCCGACGGTATCCGATATCGCGAAAGCATGCCGAAGAGACTGGTTGCAAAGGGTTCGAGGAATAGATCGTTCGGTTGCGGGAGACAATCGTTCCATGAAAGAGGATCGCTTGGGGCCGGATTGCTCCAGAAGACTACGCTGAGGAGGACGATCAACCGTGGACAGCGCCACCGTCACGTCGGCGGAAGGAACCTCCGATTGCCGGTCCGCTTCCGGAGACCCTGGCCTTGACTCTGGGCAACGAGATTTACATTCCGAAGGAGGCGCTGCCGCCCGCGCTCCGCAATCGTCTGCTCCGGTTGGCTGCGTTCCAGAATCCCGAATTCTACAAGGCGCAAGCCATGCGGTTGCCAACCCGCGGCCTGCCGCGTGTCATCGCCTGCGCCGAGGACCACCCCCGCCACATCAGCCTGCCACGCGGCTGTCTCGATGAACTGCAAGGCACGCTGTCCGGACTGGGGATCAAGTCCCGCATCCAGGACGAACGTTGCCCCGGCACACCGCTGAACGTTTCGTTTCTCGGCACGTTGCGCCCGGAGCAGAGGCCCGCCGCGGAAGCGCTGGCCGCACATGACCTCGGCGTGCTGGCAGCCACAACGGCCTTCGGCAAAACCGTGATCGCCGCGTGGCTCATCGCGCAGCGCGGCGTCAACACGCTGATCCTCGTCAATCGACGGCAGTTGATGGAGCAGTGGGTGGAGCGCTTGTCGGTCTTTCTGGGCCTGCCCGCCAAATCCATTGGCCGCATCGGCGGCGGGAAAAGGAAGCCCACCGGCGTCATCGACGTGGCGCTGATGCAAAGTCTGGTTCGCAACGGCGTGGTGGATGACTGTGTCGGCGCGTATGGCCATCTCGTGGTGGACGAGTGCCACCACCTGTCCGCCCCCGGCTTCGAGCAACTGGCCCGGCGGGCCAAGGCAAAATACGTCACGGGTCTGTCGGCCACCGTGACGCGGAAGGATGGCCATCACCCGGTCATCGTCATGCAATGCGGTCCGATACGCTATGCGCACCAAACAAGTACCCTTGCCGAATAAGTTCTCGAATCGAAAGCGAAATGCTGATGGCTTGCGGGATAACCTGACACGCCATCTTCTGATGATCGGTCAGTTCGCGGCCATGGGTTGTGTGCGCAGTGGCAGCGTTCTGTTCCATCAATGAACTGATAATTTGGTCATAATGGAAAAGCAACGTCCGCCCGAGATATGGCTCATTATCCGGGGTGAACACAGCTGGCATTGTCTTTGACTTCATTATCTATTCTCATGGTCGCCTAACGTGATTTCGGCCTCCATACAGAATTACCGGCATTTTGTTCGCAATCACGCGCCGGTGGCCAACAGGACAAGATTACGTCCGTTCTCTGCCCGGCGTCAACGAGTTGCGCAACCCATTCGATTGACGGACTCGTGATATGCGTCACGGTCGGCGGGCGAGAAGCGCAAAAGGCGGCAACCGGCGCTATATGGTTGCGGTTGCGCTTCAGGAAAAGACCATCCGCCGCAGCCGAAGTGCATAGCCGAGTTGACGGTGCCGATTCGAGCTTTTTTGACAGGATGAACAGGATTTTGCGGGATTTGAAGCACATGAGATCGGAGTCGGGCAATCCTGTCGAATCTTGTTAATCCTGTCAAAAAGAGGTTGCCTGCCAAAGGCCGTCAACTCCGACTTGCGCCCCCGCAGCCGTTTTCCCGGTTTCATCCGTCGCGCAGCCGTGTCATACTGCTGCCGTTGTCGCGCCCGCAGGTACGGCGCGCGGAGAATGCATGACCAGGGAACGAATGCGCTTGTGGACCATCGGCGGCGGGATCGTGCTGGTCCTGCTGGTCCTCCTGTTGCGCGGCTGCGCCGTATAGATTTCGCTGGCGCGAAATCTATTTTGAGCACGTATAACTGCATGGAGTGGGCCGAAGTCGTCCCGACGAGGCCAGCGATCAGCCTTGCGCTTGGGACTCGCGGAGGACCGCTTCGCCCTACCGGCTATGCGGCTACAGGTTGGTGCGGCCGCATGATTACGGAATTTGCGCTGGTGGTTGCAATGGCTGGCAAGGCGCCACGGAAGAGAACATGAAGATGATCAGTAACGGGCGCAAGAGAGGCGGATGGTCGCTGCGGCTGGTTTTCGCGGTGGTGGCCGTGATCCTGCTGGCGTTTGCATTCAACCGGATCGAACGCGTGTTTCACCGCCTGTTCGCCGGGAATCACGCCGAGCAGGTCACGCTGAGCCTGCTGCGAAGCGAGGAGCTTTCGTTCCTGGTCACGGACCGGTTGGTGTCGCAGATCGCCGTGCAGACCTCCGACAGTTCCCCGCTGCTCGGGCAGCGCGAAGGCGTGCTGATCGCCACCGTGCGGATGTACTACGGCCTCGATCTGCGGAAGCTCGATGCCGCCAGCATTACGCGCGCGGGCAAGGACAAGCTGGTCGTGCGGCTGCCCGATCCGGAGATGCTCGACTTCTCGGTCGATCCCGCCTCGTTCACGTACATCACCAAGCGCAGCGGCCTGCACGTGATCCGCGACTACGTGATGGACAAGGACATCGAGGCCGAACTGCGGAAAAAACTGCAACCGCACGCGGCGCGTTTCTTCGCCGACCAGCGCATGCTGCCGGCGCGTACAAAGATCGTGCAGCGCCTTCAGAACTACCTTGCGCCGCTGGAGCGCGAACTCGGCGTGCAGATCGAGCTGCGGTAAATTTCGCGTTCGCGAAATCTACTGTGGCTACGCGATTCCTTATCATTGCTCGAATACGATAACCTCCTTGCGCCGGTTTCTGCCCGCGGATAACATGCCTCTCACGTCCAAAAGGAGGCTTGGCGCATGAGTACCGACCGCGTAAACCTGATGCTGCTCAACATGTCCTTCGGCACGCTCCCGCCGCCTTTCCAAGATGCCCATCCGACTTGCGGCCTCGTTCTCGGCTCGGGGTGGAGCCAGGCGCTGCCGGATGCGGTTGTCACCACGCGCGTCGGCTATGACCGGATCGTCGGCCTGGGACCCGGAACCGTGGCCGGACACGCCGGCGAATTGCGTCTGGTCCGGTGGCATGGGGTGACGGCAGTGGCTTTCTGCGGCCGGCGCCACTGGTACGAAGGCGAAGGGTGGACGCCCGTGGTGCTGCCGGTGGAACTGATGCGGCGCCTCGGCGTGCGCGACGTGCTGCTCACCAACGCCGCGGGCGGCATCCAGGAGAATCTGCACTCCGGCGACTTTCTGCTCATTCGGGACCACATCAATACTGTCGGCATCAATCCGCTGCAGGGTCCCCTGGTTCCCGGCTGGGGGCCGCGCTTTCCGGACCAGTCCCAGATCTACCACCCCGACCTGCGCCGCCTGCTGCAGGCCGCCGCCCAGGATGCCGCCGTGACGCTCACCGAAGGCATCTACGCCTTCACAGCCGGCCCGACTTATGAAACGCCGGCCGAGATCCGGAGCTATGCCGCCATGGGCGCAGACGCGGTCGGCATGTCTACCGTTCCCGAAGCGATGGTCGCCAACGCCGCCGGCCTGCGCGTGGCAGCCGTCAGTTGCATCTCGAACCTGGCCGCCGGCATCGGCGGACCCCGCCCCCAGCTCGACCACGCGGACGTGCTGACCGAAACCCGGCGCGTCACGCCGCAGATGACGCGGCTGCTGGAGGCGTTCCTGAAACATCTGGGAAAGCCGCGGTAGACATGCTTGGCGTCGCAGAGCTCCTCCATTTCGCATCATCAAGCGTTTTCCGATCACGCATTCTGGAGGGCGGAGCTCTGCGACGCCAAGCGGGCAATGAGCAAAAGGTGCGTTCGCGAAAACGCCGATCCGTCTTAGGCGAGTCGTTGCGCGCCTTTCCGCCATTTGATCTCCATCCCGGCGCGTGCTACAGTTTGCGCGTTTGACCGCACATGACGTGCGTCAACGGAGAAACGAAAACCCATGTCCAAAACCATTCTGCATCCCAACGACCACATCCTCTTCCAGGGCGACAGCATCACCGACGCCGGTCGCAACGCGCCACCCGGCCTCGGCTCTGGCTACGTCGCCATGGTGCGGGGAATGTTGAGCACGCTGCGCCCGGAGATGAAGCTCCGCATCACCAACCTCGGCAACGGCGGCGACCGCACAGCCGAACTGTTGGCGCGCTGGAAGACCGACTGCCTCGACCTCCAGCCCGACGTGCTCTCCATCAAGATCGGCGTCAACGACGTCTGGCGCCTGCAAAACGAATGGAACGGCCAGAAGCACATCCCGCTTCCCGAGTTCCGCTCCAACTACGTGCGCCTGCTGGAACAGGTCAAAACCGCCGGCATCCGCCAGCTCGTGCTGATCAGCCCCACGACCATCACGCACGAAAACCGCTCGCTGGTTAACGACCTGATCGGCGAATACGCGGAAGCCACGCGCGAACTGGCAAAGCAGTTCCATGGCATCTACGTGCCGGCGCGCGAGGCGCTGCTCGCCGCGCGCGAGGCGCTGCCGGATGTGGCCTGGACCTCCGACGGCTGCCACCCCACCACTGCCGGCCACGCGCTCATCGCCACGGCGTGGCTGAAAGCCGTGAACGTGCTGTAAAACGGTTGGGCGGTGAGGCAGTTGGGCGGTGCGAACCGTAGAATATCCAACAAGGATCTCCGAATCACGAAGTGAATATTGAACAGAAGCAAACAGAGATGACAATTGTGGTTTCAACCCTCTGTTCTCTCCGTTGCCTCCTGTTCGGCGAGAATACTTCGTAATTCTGCGGTTGGACATTCGTCAATCTGCGGTTCGCTCCGGCGGCGCCGGGCCAATCTTCACGGGACAGTCCCGGCAAGCCGATTCGCTTCTTCATCCTCTGCCGGCGATCTTCTGAATTGTGGAATCCCACAGATATCCGGCGGCAAAACCAACCCGCCACGATGCGATGGGTTTGTCCAGAAACGCGAGGATGACGACCGCCGTGATCAACGAGAAGGCGGAGAGTTCGAGATAGGGCCTTAATATTGGCCAGATGTGGCGAACGCCCCTTGCGACGGCGGGTAGGAGCGCTTGGCGCCACGACGTCCGTCGGATCCCCGAATGGCCGCCTGCCATGGACGTGGTCGTGGTTGTCGTCGCAGTCTGGCACCGAAATTCCCGCCTCACCGACCGCGTCAACGCGGGAAGGACGACGCTCACCGCAATGCCGCCAGCGATTTCCAGAATGTTCACCACAAACTCATGCATGCGGTTTCCCTCCGCGCCCTGTGCTGCGCTGCCTTCTTGCCTGTAAGGCCGAACGTCCAGTGCTGGCAGCGGTCCGCACCAAAGATGGTTCGCATCCTATCTCACCATTGGACCGTCGCCACGCGCCAACCATATCATGTCGCCGGACATCAAGCTGAAGTCAGGCTTCTCGTCCTCTTTCACGAGATTGTCAAACACTAGTGTGGATGGTTTTTTCTTCCTCAAAATCATGACGAAAACAGGTTTTCCTCTGTACAGCGTTTGATCCAGAACCGTCCTGAGCGTGACGCCATTTGTGCAAGACAAGATGAAGGCAAATTTTGGCGGCGGGTCATTTGGAACGTTGGCGATGTAAAGAGGCTTCTCTATTGTTGCGCTGTTTGTTGGGCTGTGTTCCTTAACCGTTTTGACAGACGACCTGTACTCAGGTCCCATTGCCAGAACCAGAATTGGAAACAGGCCCATGATGAGCAGTATGCTTGTTTTCATTTTCATGCCAACGTTATATCCGCGTCCGTACAGGATCCCCGGCTTCCCGTTTGCAATCACATGCCGGCGACCGATGGGTCAAGATTACTTCCGTTCTTTGCCCGGCGTCAACGCCATTGGCAATGGCTTCTGCCGACTGGATGCGATTGCCGTTGGCGACAAGGCGGGAGGACGTTCGGCGACAGGAACATATAGAAACCTCTACGCAACCCTGTTTTCAGACAGGATTCACAAGATTTTACAGGATGAGGCTCGCCGGACGTTCTGGAAGAACGTGTCCTCTGACATGAGCACATGACTACACCCACAAATCCCGCTAATCCTGTGAATCCTGTCAAAAAAGAACCGCCGCTACACATCCGTGTTCCACCAACAAAAATCGCAGCCCCTGCCAACTCCACCGCGAGAGGATTTTGCTAGCCAAAAAAAGCGCAAACGGGCACAAAAGAATCGGTTTTGTGCGTTTTGCGCCTTTTGTGGCCAACTCGCGGAAGTTGTGGTTTCAACCCTCTGTTTCCTCTTTTGCCTCCTGTTCGAGCAGAATTGACTTCGCGCTTCTGCGGTTGGCATGAAGCGGCAGAATCATTGCTGGCAAAATCATTCGACTGCCCCTGGCGCATCGCCTGGTTCGGTTCAGATTTTTAGAAGTTCGGCATGCGACCCGGTGCGTTCGAAGATCACGATATCGCCTTCGAGTTTGCAGATCAGCAACCAGTCCCCGGCCAAGTGGCATTCGCGCCGACCCTGGTAGTTTCCAATCAGTTTGTGGTCGCGACGTTCCGCCGGTAATGCCTGCTCACAGGCGATCCAGGTCATGACCCGTTGCAACCGGGCCAAATCCCGTCCCGACTTGAGCGCTTTCGTGTAGTCTTTCTCAAACCGGGTGGTTGTCTTCAGCTTCCTCATTTGTCGAGTGCCTTGAACATCTCGTCCAGGTTTTTGTAGGCATGAAGCTCTTCACCCCGGTCGGTGGCCGCGAAAGTCCGGCGGGTGATTTTGTTGGGCACCTCGATGGAAAAGGGAATGCCCTTGCGCAGTCGGATCTGGCTGAAGAACATATTGATGGCTTCGGTTGTCGTAACGCCGAGTTGTTCCAACAGAACCTCCACGTCGGACTTCAACCCCGGCGCCATTCTGGCTCTCACGGTTACTGTGCGGCTCATACTGTCTTCTCCCTTTGACAACCCATTTTGTAGCACAAATGGGCTACGCGCGTCAAGAAGGCCGGGAAGGTCAGAAAGACGAGATTCATAACAGAAGACTGGGGATGACGCCGTTTCGCCCCCCCCCCCCCCGGCGGGCTTGTCCCGCCGGAGGCAAAGTTCAGACAAGGAAGGTGCAGAAACGAAAGATGGCGATGAGCGAGGGAACAACGATGTGGCCTCACCTCGCGCCGTTGCCTTATACGAAAACACCTTCGTTTTTCGGCCCATGTCTCTTTCTGAACTCCTTCACCCGCGGGGCAAGCCCGCGGGGGTTGGGAGAGCTTTGCCACTGCTTGCCGTAGCTTGACGCGCATGCCGCCGGGGGCCGTGCGGTTCCGCGCCAGAGACTACTTTTGCTCTGACGCCCCAGAACCTCCGACCGGCAAATGCGTTTCTGAAAGATGCACCGCCTCAGCCGCGGGTGGATACTGGGGTACGCAGGAAACGTCTCGTTTTGTGCATCTTGTGCTTCTTGTGGCTTCCCAGACGGACGCAGGCCTGCAACCCAGACCGTTTGAACAGGAGGCAACAGAGAGAACAGAGGTTTGGTTGGCTCTATTACCTCCGTTTCCTCCTGTTCAAGTTGTTTTTATTGCAGTTCCAGACAAATACGGCGCTAACCCCCCTTTCCAATCTGTTCGCGTTTCTGTGGTCTCGCCCGGCTGGCATGATTTTTGCATTGTGGAATGCTCTCGGTGTCCTTGCCTTGTCATAAGAACGTGCAGCGGAGGAATCCATGGCCAAGATCGTTTTCCGTACCGGCGCCCACAGCGGGCAGGAAGTCACCGTGCTGGAGTCGGGCATCACGCTGGGGCGCGGCACGCGCGCCACGGTGATGATCGCCGACCGGTTGGTTTCCGGCGAACACCTGACGATCAAGCGTCAGGACGGCCGGTGGTGGGCGTACGACATGAACAGCTCCAACGGCAGCCGGGTGAACGGCGACGATTTCAAGGCCGTCGCGCTGACCGGCGGCGAGAAGATCGAGATCGGCGAAACCGCGCTGGATTTTCTGGCCGACGGCGAGGCAGCCATGCCGTTCCAGTCCGCGCCGCGCCAGCCGCCGTCGGAGCGCATGGCGCCCGCAGGCGCGGGCGCCGCGCGCAGCACGGTGGTGGTGAAATCCGCCAAGCCCGCGCCCCTGGCCGACCCGACCTCGGACGATCTGGCGCTGATCCGCGAAATTCACGACGCCCACCGGCGCATGAAGGCCCAGCTTAGCCGCGTGATCGTCGGCCAGGAACAGGTGATCGACGAGGTGCTGATGGCCGTCATCAGCCGCGGACACGCCCTGCTCGTGGGCGTCCCCGGCCTGGCCAAGACGCTGCTGATCAGCACGATCAGCCACGTGCTCGACCTCTCCTTCAAGCGCGTCCAGTTCACGCCCGACCTGATGCCCAGCGACATCACCGGCACGGACGTGCTGGAGGAGGACCACACCACCGGCAAGCGCGTGTTCCGCTTCGTGCGCGGGCCGCTCTTCGCCAACATGGTGCTGGCGGACGAAATCAACCGCACGCCTCCCAAAACCCAGGCCGCGCTGCTCGAAGCCATGCAGGAGCACCGCGTGACCGTGGGCAACGAAACCTATCCCCTGCCGGCGCCGTTCTTCGTGCTGGCCACGCAGAACCCGATCGAGCAGGAAGGCACCTACGCGCTCCCCGAGGCGCAGCTCGACCGCTTCATGTTCAACATCGTGGTGGACTACCCCAGCCCGGACGAGGAGTCGCAGATCATCCGGCAGGTCACCGGCCATCAGGACACCCATCTGGAGGCGCTGCTGGACGCGCAGCAGTTGCTGCGCCTGCAGCAGGTGGTGAAGCGCATCCCGGTGGCCGACCATGTGATCGAGTTCGCCCGCGACCTGGCGCGCGCCACGCGTCCGAAGCAGCCCGAGGCGCCGGACTTCGTGCGCGAGATGGTGAGCTGGGGCGCAGGGCCGCGCGCCGGCATCTATCTCGTGACCGGCGCCAAGGCGCGCGCCGTGCTCGAAGGGCGCTACCACGCCACCACCGCCGACGTCGCGGCCGTGGCGCTCCCCGTGCTGCGCCACCGCGTGATCACAACCTTCAACGCCGAGGCCGCCGGCGTCACCAGCGACCAGATCGTGCAGAAGCTGATCGCGTTGCTGCGGCCATCGGAGTCGCTGAATGTGTGATTGGAGAAGGCTGTTAGGGGTTTAGGCTGTAGGCTGTCAGGAAGATCGAACAGGGAGATTCGTGAATCCCATCTGTAATACGATACCGATTGGTGCCTGACGCCTGAACCCCTGAACCCTCTGCCTAACAGTCTAACAGCCTTCAGCCTAACAGCCTGGCCGTCTTCAGCCTAACAGCCTAATTCAATGAATTCACCCACCTACATGCGTCTGCTGCCGGGCAAGACCCTGGCGACCCTCGGGCGGATGGAATTGATCGCCCGCGGCGTGGTCGAGGGGTTTGTCTCCGGCAAACACCGCAGCCCGCACAAGGGGTTTTCGGTCGAGTTCGCCGAGCACCGACAGTATGTGCCGGGCGATGACCTGCGCAACCTCGACTGGCGCGTGCTGGCGCGCAAGGACCGCTACTACATCAAGCAGTACGTGGAGGAGACCAATCTCCGCGCCACGCTGCTGCTGGACGCCTCCGGCTCCATGGCCTATTGCGGCGACGCCGCGGCGCCCATGGAGGGACGCGGCGTCTCCAAGTTCGAATACGCCCAGTATCTGGCGGCCTGCCTGACCTACCTGATGATCGGCCAGTCCGACGCGGTGGGGCTGATGACGTTCGACACCCGGGCGCGCACCTACTTTCCGGCGCGCAGCCGCGCCAGCCAGGTGCGGCTAATCCTCGAGGAACTGGAGCGCACGCAGCCGGGCGGCGAGACCGGGCTGGCGGATATCTTCCATGACATTGCCGAGCGCATTCCGCGGCGCGGGCTGGTGATCATTCTTAGCGACCTGTTCGACGACACCGCGCAGCTCATCAAGGCGCTGCACCACTTCCGCTACCGCCGCCATGAGGTGCTGCTCTTCCACATCATGGCCGAGGAGGAGCTGCGTTTCCCGTTCGACCGCTTCTCGCATTTCAAGGATCTGGAGCATCCGGGCAAGGAGCTGGCGATCGATCCGAAGACCATCCGCGCCAGCTATCTCGACCGCGTGCGCAGGTTTCTGAACGAAATCGAGACCGGCTGCGGCCGGATGCAGATCACCTATGTGCCGATGAACACCAAGGTGCCGTTCGACCGCGCGCTGTCGGAGTATCTGTCGAGGAGAAGGACGAAGTAGCTGGGTCGGGAATTCAGAATTCAGTATCCAGTATCCAGAATGGCTGCCGGAAACGTTGAATGGCAATCATTCTGAATCCTGAATCCTGAATCCTGAATTCTCCCCCTTGAGACCCGAACCATGTTATTCCAAAACATCTGGATGCTGCTGGGCGTGCTGGGGATCGCCGTGCCGGTGATCATCCATCTGCTCAACCGGCGACAGGCGAAGACCATCGACTGGGGCGCGATGATCTTCCTGCTGGATTCGCTGCTCAGCCGGCGCCGACGCGTGCTGCTGGAGGAGATCCTGCTGCTGGCGGCGCGCTGCCTGATTGTCGCGCTGGTGGCGCTGGCGCTGGCGCGGCCGTTCATTCCGGCCAGTTCGACGGTGCCGTGGATGGTCGTGCTGCCCGCCAGCCTGCTGGCGGTGGTGCTGTTCGGCGTCAGCTTCGCCCTGTGGCGCTACCCGGCCTGGCGGTGGCGCGTGGTCGCCGCGTCGGTGTTCTGCGCAGCCGTCGCCCTCGGCGCCGTGTTCCTGGAACGTTGGCTGAACCTGCGCACGCTTGGCCGGAGCGACGCGCGCGACGTCGCGCTGGTGATCGACGGCTCCTCCTCGATGACCATGTCCATCGACGGACAGTCCAACTTCGCCCGCGCCGTCAAAGAGGCTGGCAAGGTCATCGAGTCCGCGCCGCGCGGCTTTGCCTTCAGCCTGGTGATCGGCGGCTCCGTGCCCAACGTGCTGGTGTCGTCGCCGGTGACGGATCGCAAGCAGCTCTTGCAGGCGCTGGAGGAGGCCGGTCCGGTGCAGGGCACCATGCAGGCGCTCGACACGCTGGCCGTAGCCGCCACCACGCTGGCGCAGGGGTATTCCCCCGGCAAGCAGATCATCATGATCGGCGACGGCCAGCGCGTCGGCTGGAAAACCGACAGCCCGGCGTATTGGGAGCACCTGCAACAGGCCTTTGCGCGCCTGCCTTCGCCTCCGCAGATCGTCTACCGCCGGCTGCAACTGCCGGAGGCGATCCGCAATGCCACGCTCGTATCCGTCACGCCTTCGCGGCAGGTGATCGGCACGGATCGCGAGGTGCGCTTCGATGTCGTGGTGGCCAACACCGGGACCGAGGCGATCACGCCGCAGGAAGTTCGCCTGACCATCGGCGAGCGCACCCTTTCCGACCATTCGATCGGGCAGCTCCTCCCGGGCGCTTCCGCCACTGCCAGCTTCCGCCATCGTTTCGAGCGCGCCGGCACGGAGGTGCTCCGCGCGCGCGTGGTTGCCAACGACGAGCTTCCCGGCGACGACGAGGCCATCCGCGTGGTGCCGGTCATGGACCGCCTCCACGTGCTGGTGGTGGACGCCGCGTCGGCGCTGCGCTTTCTCGACCGCCCCGGCGCCTTCGTGGCGTTGGGCCTGCGGCCGGATGTGCCGAGTCTGACGCCCGCGGCGCCCGCCGCCGTGGACACTCCCCAGCGTGATTTTCTGATCGAACCCGAAGTGCTCTCCGTGGCGGAACTCGCCGGCCGCCAGACGCTCGGCGATGTCAGCGCCATCGTGCTGGTGGACGTGCCGCAGCTTGCGCCTGAAACCGCCTCCGCCCTGCAGGATTTCGTCGCGCAGGGCGGCGGCCTGCTGGTGGTCGCCGGCGGACGCGTGAATCCGGCCTTCTACAACACCTGGCGCGGCGAAGCCGGAAACGTGATGCCGTTGACATTGGAGAAGTTGGTCGTCGCCGACGAGACCAACCGGCCGTCGCTCGATTGCAAAACCTTCACCCATGCCGCGCTCCGGCCGCTCGCCGCCGGATCCGATCTCGATGTCGCGCAGTTCGCGCGCTACTGGCAGGCAGGCGAAGGCGCATTCGGCACACGCATTGGCGCGCGCTTCGCCAATGGCGCGCCGTTCCTGGCGGAACGCGCGTTCGGACGCGGGCAGGTGCTGCAGGTCGATGCGCCCATGGATCTTTCCGCCGGCAACCTGGTGGCGCGCCAGGCCTTCGTGCCGCTGGTGCATGAACTGGTCTACTACCTGGCGCAACCGGTTGCCGCGAACCTGAACATCCTGCCGGCGCGCGGCGCCACGATCCAGCTTGCCGGCAATGTGGCCGGGCGTCTGGGCGACGGACGCTGCGGCCTGCGCGGCGAATACTTTGCGCAGAAGGAGCAGCATGCGGGCGGCGTCGTGCGCATCGATCCGACCGTGGATTTCAACTGGAATGGGGCGCCGGTTGCGGGCGTGCCTGCCAGCGGTTACTGGGTGCAATGGACCGGCTCCATCACCGTGCCCAAATTCGGAGCCTACAAGTTCGCCGCGCCGCCCGGTTGCGACCTGACGCTCTGGATCGACGAACGCAAGGTGATCTCCGCCCCGGACAACAAAGGCGTGGTCTCGCTGCAATCAGGGCCGCGCCACGATTTCCGCGTGGATTTCCACGCGGGGGCGGGCGAGAACCACCCGCACCTGCTGATCGCCGGTCCCGACCTTCCACAGCAGCGCCTGCCGTCGCAGATGCTTTCGCCTTTGCGCGGGCGCGCGGATAGCTGGAGCGCCGGCGTGGAGACGCTCGTGCAAGGGCCGGAGAAGCAGCCGTTCGCCGGACGCTACATCACCGACAATGACGGCGTCGCGTTGCGGATCGACCGCAGCCTGGTGCCGGGGCTTTACCGCGCCCAGGCGCCCGAGGCCATCCTGCACAAGGTCAACCACCTGCTGGACCGCGACGGCGCCATCCCGTTCAGCGTGCTGGTGGACGGCGAGGAAAGCAATCTCACGCCGTTGTCGCCGGACGAGATCCAGCTCATCGGCAAGTATGTCCCGTTCCTCGTGGCGGGTTCGGCGGAGGACGTGATCGGCGCGCTGTACGGCAAGGCTTTTGGCCGCGAATTGTGGCAGACGCTGGCGCTCGCCGCGCTGATCCTGCTGATCCTGGAGGTGGCCCTGACGCGCTGGATCGCGATCCAGCGGCGCACCGGCGAGGAAGGACGCGTGGATTTTGAGGAAAACGCCCAGTCGTCCGCGCAGTTCCGGGAGCAGCTCGCGAAGATGAAGGGGACGGCGGATGGCAGCCAGGCAGTGAGCAGTGAGCAGTAAGCAGTATCGCGCCACGGGGGTGGCGCTCCCACATTTCCTGACGCACGTAATGATGTGGGAGCGCGGCCCCGTCCGCGCGATTCACTGTTCACTGTTCACTGATTACTGATTACTGGCCACTGCTCACTGGTTGCAAACGGAGCAAGAATGGACACGACCATAACAACACGCACAGACCTTCTGCCGGCAGCCGTGCCGGGGACTGTCGTCCTTTTGCTGGCGGTGTTGGCGGCGCTGCTTTGGATGGCGGCGCGCTACCTGACCAACCGGCACAAGGAAAGGCTGCCGTGGTACGGGCTGGTCGGTCCGCGCATTTTAACCGCCACGGCTGCGGCCTGGTGTGGTTTTCAGGTGCTGGGCCGCTGGACCGAACTGGCCAGCCGCTGGCCGATCTGGCTGGCCGCCTTGATCGCCGGGCTGGCGGTCGAGGGAACGGCGGCGCTCTACCTCCGCGAACGCCAGACAATTTCCAAACGGCTGGGCGTCGCGCTGACGATCCTGCGCGGCGCCGCCGTGCTCCTGACGCTGGTGATGCTGATGCAGCCCGTGCTGGTCTGGACGACGGAGCGCGCCATCGTCCGCCGCGTGGCCGTGCTGCTCGACGATTCGGAATCGATGCATTTTGTGGATCGCCTGTGGACCATTCCGGAGCGCCTGCAGCTGGCGATCCACGCCGGCCTGCTGGATCGCAAGGAGCGCCTGCTGCCGGCGCTCGACGAACTGGCGCCGCTCCAGGCGCGCGTGCGGCCGTGGGTGTCCCTGCCGCTGGAGACCAACCAGGCGCCACCGGTGCTGGCCAGCGTGCTGGGGGACGGCGCCACCCAGGCGCGCGAGTTGCAGGCGCAGGCCGACGGCCTGGTGTCGCAATTGAAGGGCGACGAGGACCGCGCGGTGCGCGAGACGCTGACGCGCCTCCAGCGCCAGGTGCGCGATGGCCTGGCCCCCGCTTTCGTCGAAGCCCTGACCGCTTCGGCGGGAGGCAAATTGTCGCAGGGCCGGTTGCTCACGGTCGGCGACGCCATGGACCAGGCCATCGCCATCGGAGCGGCATCGCGCGAGGCGGCCGATACACTCGGCTGGGCGCGCCTGCCGGAAGCCCGGCGCAACGCCATCGACGCCTTCTGCGCCACGACCCGCGTGGCGCTGGCAAATGACATCCTCACCCGCCGTCCGGCCAACGGCGAGGCGCTGCTGGACCGGCTTGCCGCGCGATACGACATCGATCTGTTCCGCCTGGGCAACGGCGTGGAGCGCTTGCGCGCCGATTCGGCGCTGATCCTGGCATCCGGTCCGGCCGCCGGCTCCGCCAGCAATACGGTGCTGCGGCGCGACTGGTCCACCCTGATCGCCAGCAACGCCTCGCCGCTGGCCGCGCAGCAGGCGTTTCGTGCGCTGACCGACTACCCGGCGGCGCTGGAAACGATCCTCAAGGAAATTCCGTCCGAACAACTGGCCGGCGTGCTGCTGGTCAGCGACGGCCGCAACAACGGCGAATCCGGCATCGACCCCGTCGGTCGCCGGCTCGGCTTGCAGGGCGTGCCGGTCTGCGGCGTGGTGGTGGGCGGTTCGCGCCTGCCGGTGGACGTTGCCATCGCGGAGGTGAGCGCGCCGGAATCGATCTATCTGGGCGACAAGATCCGGGTGCGCGCGACCATTCACATCACCGGCGCCAAGGGGCGGAAAATCAACGTGGTCATGAATGACGCCACCGGCACGGTCGACCGGGTGGCGCTCGAGGTCTCGTCCGACGATTTCACCCGCGAGATCCGCCTGACCCATGAACCAAAGGCGCAGGGAATTCTTTCGTATACGCTGCAAGCCGATGCGATCGAGGGCGAACTGTTCACCGAGAACAACACCTGGAAGCTGGATGTGGCGGTCAGCGACGACCGCACGAACGTGCTGCTGGTGGACGACCGGCCGCGCTGGGAATTCCGCTACCTGCGCAACCTGTTCTTCGGCCGCGACAAGTCCGTGCATCTGCAGTATCTCCTGCTGCATCCGGATACGGTGGCCGGCGTCCAGACCGAGCAGAAGCTGCCGCCCGCCTCGGCGGCGCGCAAATTCGGCGATGCCGAGGCGGGCGCACTGCCCGTCAACCGCGACGAGTGGCGCAAGTTCGACGTGATCATCCTCGGCGACCTGGGTCCCGAAACGCTGACGCCCGCGGTGGTGGAAAACATCCGCCACTGCGTTGGCGAACGCGGCGCGCTGCTGGTAACGATCGCCGGGCCGCGGCAGATGCCCCACGGCATCCGGGACGAGAAGTTTCAGGAACTGCTGCCCGTGCGCTACGCCCCTGCGCCCGACGGGTTCTGGACGTCGCCGGAGGAGAAGTTCCGTCTGACGCTCACGGCGCCCGGCAAGGCCCACCCGGTGATGCAGCAGTCGGCCAGCATCTCCGAGAACGATGCGATCTGGAACGAGATGCCCGACCTGACCTGGCGCTTCCCCGTGCTGGAAGTCAAACCCGGCGCCGAGGTGCTCGCCTTTGCCCAGCCGACCGACGGGGAAAAGCAGGATCCGGCCCGCATCGGCGTGCTGGACGCCGCCGCGCGTCTGGACGACGAAATCCGCAGGCGCGCCCGCACTTCGCTGATTGTCGCGCAGAGCTACGGCCGCGGCAAGGTGTTGCTGCTGAACTTCGACCAGACCTGGCGCCTGCGCTACCGCACGGGCGACAAGTTCCATCACAAGTTCTGGGGGCAGGTGCTGCGCTGGGGCGTGGGCGAGAAGCTGCGCGCCGGCAAGGAGGGGCTGCGCGTCGGCACCGACGAGCTGGTCTACACGCCCCAGCATCCGGCCCGCGTGCTGGCGCGCGTCACCGATGCCAATTTTGCAGCCATCTCGAATGCGCTGGTCGAGGCGGTGGTCACACATGGCGGCAAGGAGGTCGCGCGCGTCCGGCTGGCCTACCGCGAGGGTTCGCATGGCCTGTACGAAGCGCCGCTGGCGCCCATGTCCGACCCCGGACGATATGACGTGAATTTGACGCGCAAGGATGGCGCAACGGAGGATCGCGTGGAAACGGCCTTCCTGGTGGTGACGGCCGAACGGCCGGTGGAACTGGGCGACGTGACCGCCACCCGCGCGACGCTCGATGCGCTGGCGCGCTGGACCAACGGACGCGTGGTCGGACCGGCGCGCGCGGGCGAATTGTGGAACGCCTTCGGCGAAGGCCGCCGCGTGACGCCGGAGCGGCGCGAACGTCCGCTCTGGGACCGGCCCTGGATGTATCTCCTGATCGTCGGGCTGCTGACCGCGGAATGGATTCTCCGCAAGCGGGGAGGGCTGACGTGAAAAAACATCCAGACGAACTGTCCGGCGTCGCGAAACTGCCGCCCGAACTCATCGGGCGCCTCCGGAAGATGATCCGTCGCGTGCGCCGGATTGTCTGGCTGCGCGGGTTGCTGGCCACCGGCGCCGTGCTGCTCGGCTGCGCGCTGGCCAGCATGGCCGTGGATGCGGCCGTGCTGATCTTTTCGCCCACGGTGCGGTGGGGGCTCTTCGGTCTCGGCCTGGCTGCCACGCTGGCCACGGCCTGGTCGGCGTTGGCGCGTCCATTGCTGTCGCAGCGCCTGACGCTGACGCGCATGGCGCGCGTCCTCGAAACCCGCCATCCGGAATTGCAGGAGCGGATCAGTTCGGCCATGGAACTGCTCTCCATGGGCGGCGACGCCGCCAGCCACGGATCGGAACAACTGATTGCGCTGCTGGCGCACGATGCGCAGGCGGACATGCGCGCCGTGCAACCGCGCCACGAATTCAGCAATCGCTCCGTCAAGCCGGCGCTGCTGGCCGTCGCAGTGGCGATGGTCGTGTTCGGCCTGCTGCTGGCCGCCTGGCCGCGGCAGACCGCGCTGCTGTTCAGGCGCGCCGTGGCGCCCTACAAGGATTTCGCCAGCCTGCAGGGAGAAGGGCTGGTGGTCGAGCCCGGGGATGCCGTGCGCTTGCAGGGCCAGGAATTGTGCCTCCGCGTGCTGGTGACCGGCGGCGGCACGGGGCGCGCCGAGGTGCGTTGCAAACGGGCGTCCGGTCCGGAGACCGTGGAGCGCATGCGCCGCACATCCGCGGCCAACGCGGCGGACGCCATCTATGACCTCACGTTCCCCAGCGTAACCGAATCGTTCCAGTACCGCGTCCGTCTGGGCGCAGGACTCACCCGCTACTATCGGGTTACCGTGCTGCCGCCGCCCGCCGTCACGCGCCTGACCATCACCTGCCGCTACCCCGCTTATACGAAGCAGGCCGCCTGCACGTTGCCGGAGAATGTGCGCGACATCGTGGGAATCGCCGGAACACGCGTCCAGATCGATGCGGATTTCAACCGCCGCGCGGAGGGCGTCGTGTTCGTGGGTGACCGCCGCTTCCCGGGCCTTGTCAGAAAAACGCCTGGCGCCGCCTGGAACCTGCTGCTGGCCACCAACATGGCCGATCGCTGGAGCATGGCGCTGCGCGACGAGTACGGGTTCACCGGATGCGTCGAGAAAGCCACCTGGAAGGTCACGCCCGACCGCGCGCCGGTCGTGACCACCCTCGCTCCGTACACCGACCGACTGACGCTGCCGCCGTATGGGCAGGTGACCTTCAGCTTCTCGGTCAACGAGGACTTTGGCCTGACGAAGTCGGAACTGGTCGTCGGCCTGGATGGCGCCGGCGAACGCGCGCAGCCGTTTGCAGTACAGGCCGATGGCAAGGAAACCTGGACCGGCTCGAAGGAACTCGACCTGGCCCGCCTGCCGCTTGACGGCGTCCGGCAGATCAAGGTCTGGCTGCGCGTGCGCGACACGCTGCCGCCGGAATTGGGCGGGCCGCAGAAGGGCGAAAGCCAGCCCGTAGTGATCACGCTCGATGGCAATGCCAAGCGCATCGAAGACCAGTTGCGCGCCGAGCAGAAGAAAACGCTGCAGGAGATGCTGAGAGCCGCGGCCGAACGGTTGACGCAGGGTTCCGGTCAGGTCGGCGGCGTACAGACGCAGGTCGACAAAGACCCACTCAAGCCGGAGGTGGTGCAGACGCTGACGGTGGCGCAGGAGCGCGCCGCCACGGCCGAGGATCTGGTGACCCGCGCCGCCGGACTGTGCGAACACTCCTACTTTGCGACCTTGACGCCGCGCATCCGCAGCGCGGCCGGCGAAACGATCGAGCCGGCCCGTGTCCGGACGTCGGAAATCCTGTTTGCGGACGCGCGCCAGCGCCCTGCCAAGGCCGCGGAAGCCACCCAGGCGCTCGCCGCCGCCGCCGCCAAAGTGCTGGAACTGATCGCCGCCATCGACGACCTCGACCAGAAACTTGCCGCCGCCTTCAAAACAGACGAACTGGCGCAGCGCGAAAAGGCGCTGGCCGAACAGGCTGCCGAGAAGAAGATGACGCAGCCCGAACAGGAAGCCTGGAAAAAGGCCCAGGAGACGATCGCCGCCGAACTGGCCGCGCAGTCCTTGCACGACTCCAATGCCGTCCAGGATGCGCGGGCAAAGATGGCCGAGGCGCAGGCGGACATCAACAAGGACAAGCCGACCGCGCGCGACGACCAGGAACAGAAGGCCGCGCGCCAGGCCGCCGCCGCGGCGGAGAAGGCGGCCGATGCGGCGGAGAAAGCCAAGGATGCGGCCGGGCATGCCG
>Ga0118677_10003536_pt1 | contig 29396 bp, 8 predicted proteins | sample AliMusrvi5mmetaG_FD_86154 | JGI IMG/M metagenome (GOLD analysis project Ga0118677, IMG submission 86154) | reverse complement strand
AAACTGATACCTTAAAGCAGAAAAGCATCATATCTTTAAAAAATTGTTTTTTATGATGCCAAACAAGAAACTTTTTATCAAGCTGGCTCCTCCGCCTTAGGATCTTGCCTTTTCCGATAAAACGTATAATTATATTTCTCTCTCTATATTTTCACGTTTATTAAATGCAGTTAAACTAATCTTTAACCTATGAAAACAAATTACAATCAATTAAAATTATGGAAGATACTAAAGATTCCTACTTTAGTATTCCTGATGCTGACATTGTCCTATATGGCCAATGCACAGCGTTATACAGGCCAGCCCTTTGCTGTTTGTTACGGAACGAACATGTATTTGTTTGCCTGTAGCGATGCGAGCAATGGTAACAACCCGACATGGTGCGATTCAACCTTTTCGACTTACAAATGGTTTTATCGTGATGCGGTTGGTAATGAGCGTGACATTTTTGACGGCTCATTCAGCCCGACATGGCATGCGAAAGCTCCTACTGAATTTACTCCTCATGGCGATTCATGGCAGAACCCTGTCATTACAGCGGGTGATGCCGGCTATGAATTCATAGCCCAGAAGAGTACAACAGGCGGTGGTTTTATTTATCTTTCAATCCGTCACAATCAGGGCGGACAGAATCCCGAGTTCTCTGCTGGTTCCGTGAATGCCAGGATTACAAAGCCCTTTAATATTGGCGGCACTGTAACCAACATTCTCTGCAACGGCGGTGCTAACGGATCGATCGTTACCAGTCTTGATACTGCTTATGGTGGTTACGGACCTTACAACTATACCTGGAATACAGGTGCAACCACAACAGGCCTTTCAGGTTTGGCAATAGGTACATATACAGTTACCGTTAAAGATTATGGCAATTGTACAAAATCACAATCATTTACAGTATCACAACCTGCAGGAATGTCGATCAACGCTTCAAAAGTTGATGTTTCCTGCAGCGGATATTCAAACGGATCTGCAACTGTTTCTGTTGTATCAGGGGGAACATCTCCCTTTACCTACTTATGGACAACCGGTGGAACCACTACGACAATCAGTAGTCTTGCAATCGGTACCTATACAGTTACAGTAACTGACCATAACAGCTGTACGAAAACGGCTTCTGCTACTGTAGGAGCTCCTGCAGGAATGACGCTTACCCCGACTCCGGTTGGTGTCAGCTGTTTTGGCGGAAGCAATGGTTCTATCGGTCTCAGTGTAACAGGTGGTACACCTGCTTACACCTATTCATGGAGCAGCACAGCTACAACAAAGGATATCTCTGGTCTTATTGCCGGAACCTATACCGTAACTGTAACTGATAACAATGGCTGTACGAAAACAACGAGCAGCACTGTTATTGAACCTTCTATTTTAGTTGTTACACCTACAGCCACAGATATTCTCTGTAATGGTAACCTGACTGGCTCAATTACCCTGGCAGTTTCTGGTGGCACACCTTCCTTTACCTATAACTGGAATACCGGAGCCACTGTTAAGGATCTGGTTAATGTAGCTGCCGGTACTTATTCAGTAACAGTAACTGACAGTAAAGGCTGTACAAAAACAAGTGGCGGAACCATAAACCAGCCACCTGCCTTACTTATCACCAATACCGTTATCACTCAGGTCGCTTGTTTCAACCAGCAGACGGGTGCTATTAATATTTCGGTATCCGGTGGAACTGCACCGCTGACCTTCAACTGGGTTGGCCCATCATTCTCAGCTACCACACAGAACATCGGTCCTGTTTTCTCAGGAACCTATTCTGTAACAGTAACTGACCATAATGGATGTAAGACGTTTGGCGGCGGCACAATTACACAGCCTTCCACCTTACCGAAATACCAGGCTGCAGTAACCAATGTTTCCTGTTTCAACTCATGCAACGGAAAGATCGTAGCATCAGCTTATGACGGAACACCGGGTTATACCTACTTATGGAGCAATGGACAAACAGTTACTACGATCAATAACCTTTGTAATGGTACCTATACCCTTACAGTAACTGACTCAAAGGGCTGTCTCGCAATCGCAAGTGATATCGTAACCCAGCCGGCAGCAGCATTATCCGCTGTACCGACCGTAACTGATATTCTCTGCAATGGCAGCCAGACTGGTTCAATCACTCTTGCTGTTACCGGTGGTACACCTGCTTATACCTATAACTGGAATACAGGAACTACTGTAAAGGATCTGGTAAATGTTGCTGCAGGAACTTATACTGTAACAGTAACAGATAACCACGGATGTACAACAACAACCGGCGGAACTATCAACCAGCCAGCAGCACTGCTGATCACCAATACCGTTATTACTCACGTTGCTTGTTTTAACCAGCAAACGGGAGCAATCAATATTACGGTTACCGGTGGAACTGCACCGCTGACTTTCAACTGGGTTGGCCCATCATTCTCAGCTACCACACAGAACATTGGCCCTGTTTTCTCAGGAACATATTCTGTTACTGTAACTGACCATAACGGATGTAAGACATTTGGCGGCGGTACAATCACACAGCCTTCAACCTTACCGAAATACCAGGCAGCTGTAACCAACGTTACCTGTTTCAACTCATGCAACGGAAAGATCGTAGCATCAGCTTATGACGGAACACCGGGTTATACCTACTTATGGAGCAGTGGTCAGACCGTTTCTACGATCACTAACCTTTGTAATGGCACCTATACCCTTACGGTAACTGACTCAAAGGGCTGTCTCGCAATTGCAAGTGATATCGTAACCCAGCCGGCAGCAGCATTATCCGCTGTACCGACCGTAACTGATATTCTCTGCAATGGCAGCCAGACTGGTTCAATCACCCTTGCTGTTACCGGTGGTACACCTGCTTATACCTATAACTGGAACAGCGGTGCAACTGTAAAGGATCTGATCAATGTTATTGCAGGAACCTATACTGTAACTGTAACTGACAGCCACGGATGTACAACAACAACCGGCGGTACAATCAATCAGCCACCTGCACTCAGCATTACCAATACTGTGATTACGCATGTCAACTGCTTCAATGAGCAGACTGGTGCTATCAATATTTCAGTATCCGGTGGTGTGCTTCCTTATACCTTCAATTGGGTTGGCCCGTCATTCTCAGCTACCACACAGAACATCGGCCCGGTATTTGCCGGAACCTATTCTGTTACTGTAACTGATCATAACGGTTGTCAGACATTTGGCGGAGGAACTGTTACCCAGCCATCCTCACTTCCGAAATACCGTGCAGTTGTTACCGACGCTAATTGCTTTGGTGATTGTAACGGAAAGATCGTAGCTTCTGCTTACGACGGAACACCAGGTTATTCCTACTTATGGAGCAGTGGTCAGACTACATCGACCATCACCGGTCTCTGCATCGGAACCTACACTCTTACAGTAACTGACTCCAAAGGATGTCTTGCCATCAGCAGTAACATCGTTTCACAGCCGGATCAGATTGTCCTTACGGATGCAACTCCACATAACATTACATGTTTTGGCGGCAATGATGGTTCTATCTGTGTAACACCTCATGGCGGAACACCGGGATATACCTATGCATGGAGCAATGGCATGAATGACGGTAATTGCATCAGCGTACTGATCGCAGGTACCTACAGTGTCACTGTAACAGATTCACATGGTTGTACAGCAACAAACAGCTGGACACTTACCGAACCGCCTCACGTACATATTCAGGGTGTTGTTACCCATGTACCTTGCTTTGGCGGAAACGGAAGTATTGTCACGACTGTAACCGTTGGTGTACCTGATTTCACATATCTCTGGAGTAACGGCGCAACAACAAAGGATCTTGATCCTGCCGCAGCCGGTACATATACCGTACATGTCTGGGATGCAAACATGTGTTCTGACAGTGCTGTGTTTACCATTACACAACCGGATATGCTGATTGTCTCACTTACTTTAACTCACAACCATTGTTATACGTATCATGAAGGTTCTATCACCACGAATGTTACCGGTGGCACACCTGCCTATACCTATTTATGGAGCAACAGTGAAACAACTCCGAACATCTATAACCTCGGCGCAGGTACTTATACTGTAACAGTAACCGATTCACATGGTTGTACAACAACCGGTGTTGGTACCATTACAGAACCTGAACCCTGGAGACCGTGTATCTCTGGTCCGACCCAGGCTTGCCAGGGTTCAACCAAGACCTATTGTATCTGTCCTGACACACAGCGTCCTGGCAGCACATACCAGTGGACTGTTTCCGGCGGTACAATTACTGACGGTTGCTGTGGTCTCTGCAAGACCATCATTTGGGATCATTGCGCAAGCGGTAAAGTTTGTGTAACTGAAACCCGTGCTGATGGTTGTATCATGACCACCTGTATCGATGTTTATCTTGTTCCGGTACCGACTCCTGTTATCACAGGTCCGATCACAATTTATCCGGATTCTACCAGTGTATATACTACAACTTACAGCCCGTGTTATCTCTACTCATGGTCAGTAATTGGTGGTAATATCGTTGCAGGTGCAGGAACAAACACCATCACCGTATTATGGGGTGAGTGTGGTCCTTGCAACCCGGGACAGGTTAAGGTTTGTGTAACTGACCAGTGCAATGGTCTGCATGAAGATTTCGAAAGTGGTAATTTCCCACCGACCGGATTCACACAGATTATTACCTCAACCAGTACTAACTTTAATTTACCTGAAACATGGTCTCAGGGAGATCCGAGTACTCCTTTTATTGCTACTCATGCAGGAAACGGCTCTGCTTACTTATGGTGGGCTTATGCTACTCCGCAGGATGAATGGCTGATCGCACATAATGTTAAAGTAACAGGCGATCTGAACTTCTGGAGTTATGTAATGCCGGGTACCGCATCCAATGGCGACCATTATTACGTAAAGGTTTCTACAGATCAGGGTGCTACATGGACAGCATTAATGGATTTTGCTACCATGCCGGCTTATCCTTCTGTTTCTGGCTTTAACGAGTGGAATGAGCCATACAACATCAATATGACGGCTTATTCCGGTATGATGGTAGACATCGCATGGCAAGCTGTTAACCCAATAGGCGTTTGGGCAGTATGGGGTCTTGATGATATTACCCTTGGTGGTAATAAAATCGCTGTTAACCCAACTGGTCATGCTTCTACGAATAACTATAAGGGTGATGCACAGTTAACCAAGGCTTCCGGTATTTACAGGCAAACAACAGGTACTGCTTCCGGCTTCACGCCTTCAAGCAATTACCAGAGCCCGACCGCATGTTGTGGTTGTGCAACACTCGATATCAACATTCTTGCCAGCCCGGCTCCAAAGATCCAGGGTTATGTTAAATACAAGAATGATGGTGTAACCGGTGGTTTCCCGACTGCTTTGAATGGTGTTACTGTTACCCTCTGGAACGCAAGTGGCAACATCGTTGGCACAACCGTTACCGGTCCGAACTTTAACAGCATGGGCGAACCTGGTTATTATGCATTCAATTCAGTTCCGAACGCAAATTACCATATGACTGCTTCCTTCAACGGTGCATTCGGTGGTAACAATGCAACAGATGCTCTTATCGTTCAGTTGAACTGTATCGGTTCATATCCGTTACATGGACTCGACAGCATTGTAGCTGACGTAAATGGTAGTATGACAACAACCGCTCTCGACGCACTTTACATTAAACTGCGTACTGTTGGTATGATCACATCATATCCTGCAGGAGACTGGAAATTCACATCACCATCATTTGCTCTGACTGCTCCTGTGACTCTCGATATCCAGGGTCTCTGCGTTGGTGACGTTAATGATTCTTACATCCCGACTGGTCTGAAGTCTGCTTCATTCCTCGCACCGGTTGATGGCGGCATCATGACAATACCTGTCAACGAGTCATTCAACTATAACATTACGAGCAACACAATATCGAAGCTTGGCGCTATGACACTGTTCATGAATTACGATCAGAATCGTTTCGAAATCGAAAAGGTAATTACCTCTCTCGAAGGAATGAAGTATGTGATCGATAATGGACAGATCTCCCTCGCCTGGTCAGATACCAAGTCACTCTCACTGAAGAGCGATGATCCGATTATTTCTCTGCAGATGAAAGCAAAACAAGCTGTTACCGAGCCGACCCAGATCTTCTCGATCAACCCGGGCAGTGAATTTGCTGATCCAAATGCAAACAGGTACGATAATTTCGAAGTGAAACTGTCAAAGGTTATGACTACCTCCGGACAGAATGACTTCAACATCTTCAATTATCCGAACCCGTTCCAGAATACAACGGATATCGTGTACACACTGCCTGAACAAGCAAGGGTTAAATTAGTTCTCACCAACATGTTTGGTCAGATTATCCGTACACTTGTTGATGCAGAACAGTCTGCTGGTACATATAATGTGAATGTAAACCCGTTAAACGACAACCTGAAGACAGGCGTATACCTGTACAGAATTGAAGTTAGCGGCGCTACCAATTCATATAACAAAACCAACAAGATGTTGTTTACCCGGTAATCCCGGCTTATGATAAGAAGGCAGTGCAAACTGCCTTCTTATCATTCTTTTAAAATTAAAATTCAACACTCACAGAGCCCTGAAGTAATGAACAGTAAATATTTACTAAATTTATTCCTGTTCTTTTTTAGTGCTGCCTTGTCTGCGCAGGCTCAGTCGGTTACTATTGGTAATGCGACTGTCTGCGCAGGCCAGGAAGTGTTGATTCCTGTTACTGCTGCCAATCTGAACAATGTTGGCGCCATTACCCTTTATATCGGCTTTGATTCTACACAGGTAAGTTATGTTTCAATTGAAAATGTTGACAATCAACTCACTGCTCTGAATTATAATTATATTTCCAATCCCCCGCAGGTTGCAGTAGCGTGGAGTAATCTTTCATCTGCAAGTTTAACTCAAACAAAAATTTTTGATATCAGATTTCATCTTATCGGCCAGACCTCTTCCATAGTGTTCAAAAACGGATGTGAAATCACAAATGCCTCCCTCCAAGTACTTCCCGTTACATTTACTGATGGGGCAGTTATCGCTTCCAATGCCCTGATCCAGTCACAACCGCAAAATGTCAGCATTCATGAAGGAATGAGTACTTCCTTCTCTACCATTGCTTCAAACGCAGCAACTTATCGCTGGCTTGAGAGCAGGGATTCGGGCAACAACTGGTCCTATCTGGAAGATGATATCCATTACACTGGTGTGCATACCAGTCAGTTGTCTCTTGTTAATATCCCTGTTAGTTTTAATGGTTATCTTTTTCATTGTAACCTCTCGAATGGTTCATGTATTACCGTAACAACCAATGCCCGATTGTCAGTTGATTCCATATTGACGGTCGGAAATCTGACTGATGAAACAACCGGCTTCCTTCGGAACCGGCCAAACCCATTTAGTGAATCGACGGAAATTGAATATTATTTGGCTCAAAATGGCTTTGTTCATCTTGAAATTTTTAATATTTTTGGGAAAAAGATTTTTGATTTACCGGACTCTCCTCAAAAGAGAGGTCTGAATTATTATATTTACCGAAATCCGGCATTGCAAAATGGTTTATATTTGTGCAAGCTGGAATTTTTTAATGAGAACAACCGTTATTCTTCTTTCATAAAAATGATGAAGGATTAATTTGATAAGCAATTAATTAAACCACATATAGTCCAAAAGCAAATAGTAAATGACCTTATAACTGAAGATTATGACAAAGAAATTTACATTGATGATGCTGATGTTACTGATCTTTGGATCAGTTTCTTTCAGCCAAACGGCCAAACTAAAGAATGTTCCGGCTAGTCCAGGTGAGAGTGTATTGGACTCATTAATGGTAACTGGTTTTACCAATATTGGTTCAATTACATTCAACATCCGGTATAAACCAAGTGTAATGACGTTCAATGGCATTACACCGGTCAGCGGATTTATGGCGAATGCTACCGATTCAACGATCCACATTGTTTATACAGCGCCAACACCCCCGGGTACGCATACCTTTCCGGATGGGTTACTGGTAAAACTGAACTTTACATACCTTGGGATGACATCCAGTCCGTTGAATTTCCTGGGAAGCTGTGAAGTTACTCAGGGATTAAGTGTCATTCACCCGGTTTATACCAATGGATCCGTGTATCCATATACACTTAATTCTACTAAAGCTACCATTGTCAGCGCAACTGCTGCTACGGGAGGTAATGTCCCTGTAGTTATCAAGTATGATAACTTCGGAAACAATGTAGGAGCAATTACCCAGAAAATCCATTATGATCCTACAAAACTTACATTTATCAATGTTACCAGTTCAGGAACTCTTGGAGGTGCAACTGCAAGCGCTGTTGGCGGTGTTGTATCCATTGCATGGACAAATACCGGCGGAACGAGCATCAATTGGCCTACCAATACACTTGTTCTGAATTTCCAATATATTGGAAGCACGGTTACGAACCTTGAGTTTTATCCGGGATGTATTATTTCAACCAATGGAGCTGCAAATATTCCCGTTAGTTATTTTAATGGTGTCGTAAGCTTGAATAACAGTCCTGCTGCACATGCAGACCTTACTCCGGTAATAAATGCTATTCAGGGACAGGAAGTTCAGGTACCTCTTATGCTTTCCGGATTCCCGGCTGGAACTGCTGCATTTACCCTTAATATTCCTTATGATTCACCAAGAATGTCTTTTATTGGTGTTGTAAATAATGTACAGCCAGTTACAGTGAACCAGAATGGTTCTACATTGACAATTGCATGGACAGACTATACCACTCCGAATATTAACTCAACAACAGTACCTTTCCTGAAATTGAAATTCAGGTATAATGGAATCGGAGTTGCTAATGTCAGTTTTGGCAATGGTTGTGTTTTCGACCAGCTTTCAGGTGGTATCATTAACAATGTCCAGGTAGCTTATACGAATGCTACGGTTACACCGGCGGTTGCTGCGATTACTGCAAACATCGGTTTTGTAGGTGCTGCAGCCGGGGCAAATGTTCTTGTTCCGGTAACTTTCAGCAATCCTGCTGGTCCTGTAAATAATATGGGCGCACTTACCATGTACATCAACTTTGATTATAATAAACTTACTTTCGTGGATGCCCAGAACAATATTCATGGTGCAAGTGTTACCATGAATCCTGTTACTCATAAGATCAGTATCGCGTGGGCCTCTGGTTCCCCTGCTGACCTCACTGGTAAATTCCTTGATTTGCGGTTTATCTGTAATTTAGGTGGAGCAGCACCGGTCACTTTTGCTGACGGATGCGAACTTGCTAATATCAGTGCTGCCATTGTTCCTGTGAACTGGGTTAACGGAGGCGTGAATTTAATGTTCAAGGTTAGCGGGTTGCTTAAATATGACAGCGAGCCGGATCCCGGAATTGCTTTGGTTGGATATACAGTTAACCTGAAAACCAATCCGGGAAATGTAACTGTTGCTTCTGCTGTTACGGATGCTTCTGGTTATTATGAACTGCTTGCCCTTCCAGGTAACTATACACTGGATGCCGTTCCGTCAGGAACCGCCACGTGGGATGCAACCATCTTTGATGTGGTTGCAATGTTTGAATATACAAATGGAACATCTCTCCCATATGAGAACCCTTTGAGATTAAAGTCAGGCGATGTCAATGAGAATGGTGATATTGATATTTTTGACGTAGTTGCATTATTTGATCGAATTTCAAGTGGAGTGACACCTTCTGATTATACTGAGGCTGATTTCATTTTTGAAAATCCACTTGTAACTATTATATCAAGCGATTTACCCAATCAGAATTTTAAGGGAATAAGTTCAGGTGACGTTCTTGGAACCAATCCGACTCCGTAATTATAACAATTATAAAATCTCAATAATATGAAAAAACGAGTTATATCTCTTTTTGTCGCAATAATTGTATTCTTTTCAATTGTTGCCTTTCTCCCCGCTAATGGGCAGAGTGTATCAGTCAAATTCAATTCTTCTGGACTGGTTCCTGGAAGCACAATTCATGTTCCAATTGTTATGACTGGTAGTGCAATAGCCTCTTTTCAGTTAATTTTGAATTATGATCGGACTGTATTGACCTATCAGTCAACAGATCCTACCACTTATTTGAATGGCTTACCTCATATAACACTGGGTATTACTGCTAATTATACAAATGCCAATCTTCCTGGAGGAGTTTCTGTTCCCTATTACAAGCTATCCTATACTGCAAGCTGCCCTGGCTCTGATTATCCTGCCGATCAGGTTATTGCAACGCTTAATTTCACGTATAATGGTGGCGCAACGGATTTTTCTTTTACGAAGATTTCGACATTGACAACACAGACTCAGGCATATTATACATTCATTGCAACTTGCCCAGGGGTTTCTGGCGGTACTATTAATCTTGCTACTTCCTTTACAAATCAATCAATTGGTATCTTACATTCTCAGGCAATTGGTGGAACCTGGAAAACGCGTTCATGCTGGTTGGAAAATGTAAAGCCTTCCTCAGGTTGTGACGTGTTTATTACTGGTTCTGCTGTTGTTATTGACTCTGTAGCTGTTTGCCACAATCTTCAAATAAATACTGTAGGCAAGCTAACCCTTAATACTTCTACAATTCTAAACATTAATGGAAGTTTTGCAATAAAATCCGATGCAACTGGAACTGGATCATTTGTTGATTTAGGAACAACATCTATTCAAGGGGGTAAAACGGTAGAACGTTACCTTACTGGTGGTGCTTTAACACCGATTGGTTCTCGGGTATGGCATGATGTAATTCCCCCTGTTGGCGGAGCTACTGCCAATACATTCCTGGGTGGCCTTTTAAACCGTTATGATGAACCGACTCAGACCTGGGTGGGAATTGTTCCTACTACAACTGCTATTCCTGCAACCGAGGGCTATGAAGTAGCTATGCCAGCTGCCGGAACTATCACCTATACAGGAACCTCATTAAATACCGGCGATTATACTTTCAGCGGTCTCACAAAAACAAGTCTCGTACCTGTTAATTATGCCGGTTTCCATCTCGTAGGTAATATTTACCCTTCAGCCCTGGCTTATAACACTACCTGGACAAAAAGCAACCTTTACAGCACAATTTATGTTTGGGATCCTACTGCAGGCAGCTATGCTCAGCATAATGGTACAATAGGAACCGGAAATATGGCTGATGGAATTTTACCAGCCGGTCAGGGCTTCTTCGTTGCCAATAGTGCAGCTGTTGGTGTGAATGCTTCAATTACTGTACCAAACGCTTTACGCCAGCACAGTGCAAAAGCATTTGTAAAGGAAGCAGTGCCGGAACTGGTTCGTCTGAGGGTTAGCGGAAACAGTTATTTCGACGAAATGGTTGTGAACTTTAATTCAAATGCAACTGTTGGATTCGATGTGAATTTTGATGGCTATAAAATGGCCGGTGCTACTGCAGCTCCGATGCTTTATTCAATCCTTCCAGGCAATATTGATGCATCGATCAATGTACTGCCAAGCCGTCAGGAATGTTTACAGGTTCCTTTGGGATTTGTTGCAGGAGCCAATGGCACATACACGATCAATGCTTCTGATCTCGGAAGTTTCCCTTCCGGAACACCAGTACAACTTGAGGATATTTTTACAGGAAACGTTATTGACCTCAATACAACACCGGAATATAGTTTCGATGCTGCTGTTGGTTCACCAGAGCACAGGTTCAACCTTTGGTTTTCACCGCTTGCTGTAACAGAAACCATTGGCTCAAATGTTGCCATTTATTCCTCGGATAACGTTGTTTATGTTAATATTCCTTTTACCTCACAGGGAAGAATCATCGTATATAACATCCTCGGCAATGAAATTGCTAACCAGGGTATTCAATCGAACTCTCTGAATAAAATTACAATGAGTGTTCCTGCTGGTTATTACATTGTAAAAGTTGTCGACAACGATCATTCAATTTCTCGTAAAGTATTCATCAATTAAGTGGAATAACTCCTGCAATGTGTTATAACATTGCGGGTTTTCCCTGCAGAAAAGTAATTAAGGAAAAATAAAAAATCAGATATATGAAAAAAATTAAAGCAATACTTGTCCTTTTTGCAATATTCGCAATGCCTTTTCTCAGCATTTCTGATCCCCCTGGTGGCCCTGATCCGAATTTGAATGGAAACGGTACAGGAAATGGCACGACACCGGTAGGTGCACCTATTGATGGAGGGCTCGGTATCCTGGTCATCCTTGGTGCAAGCTATGGGATCAAAAAGGTATATAGTGCAAAAAAATCAAAATCGGAAGAATAATCCGTGTAGAGTTTCGTTTGGTATTTGAGGTGTTTTTTGCCCTCAGTATGTAGATATTTTATCCGATAAAATTGTAACTATGATAAAAAAAGCAATACTACTCCTGATTCTGGGGTTTGGATTTATGCAGGTTTTTTCTCAGGAAATAAAGGAAGAAGCTGTTCCAAGTAAATGCAGAACCCAGATCAGAAATGTCTTTCCGACATTACTTACAGGGGAAGGAAAAGTTAAATGGGAGAAGAAAAGTGTTAATTATAAGGCGACGCTTGTTGGAACCAAAGACTTCGTGTTAATGGATTCGATTTCAAAGATTCTTCTTGTAGAGCAAAGAGTAAATCCCAATTCTATTCCTAAACCCATTATTGAAAACCTTAAACTGCAGTACCCTGATATGGATATGACAGATCTTTACATGATTACCGACAGTAAATCCATTACAACTTACAGGGCTACGATCACAACAAAGCCTGTTTTCAATGATAAGTACGAGTTGATATCTCCTAAACCAATAAAGAAGTAACATTCATTAACGTTTAATATTGAGAAGCCGTCCCCCAGGGACGGCTTTTTTTGTATGTCGGGCATAGTTCTTTGACTGGCAGGGTTCAAGTCCTTTCACACGCCGAGTTGATAGGAAGTGTTAGTGAATGGCAAGGGTGTTCACCTTGAGGTGAAGTCAAAATGAAGCCATTTAATGCAGGGCAGCGTTCTTTCGCCACTCATGCCGGACATAGTGTCAGACTGGTTGGATATGGCTTTGTCAGGCGTTGGATATTGGCTGAAATCAAAGTATCGTTTGGTTACTGGTCTCTGCCAGCTATTCTGATAAGGCCCATTAGGATCGGTTATCCTTTACTATCTTTCAAGTGTTATCCCAGCGTGTGTTAAATGTCTAAAGAACAACACGTGAGAGAATATTGTTTCACTCAGGGAATTATTGATTAACAAAGCTGTGTATGAACAGACAGAGAAGGGGAGAAGACTGCTTTATTTTATTTCGAAGGAGGTATGATTCATGATTTCCGCATCGGTGATAGTTACCTTTTCAACTCGGGTAAAAAAAGGTCCTTTTTGACACCATTCAACAAAACTATTCAAATCATTTTCTTCACCTTCAGCTTCAATAAATATTGAGCCGTCACTGGAATTTCTGGCATATCCGTTTATTTTTCGATGAACAGCTGCCTGCATTGTATAAAACCTGAAACCAAGATTGTGGATCTTGCCATAAACTCTTATGTGAATGCATTTCATGGAAGGTTCTGTTATAAAATTCATGAATCAGGATTGTCAATAATTGAAATACCTGATTCAATTGTTGTAAAATGGATGCATTAATTAATTAGGAATAAAACATTACGAATCGTATTGTAAATTTATAATAATAATCAGATTGAAAAACATTTGGACTGATTATTAACAAAATTTTAAAGTCAGGGCATGTGGATATTCGCAACAAAGGTTTTCATTTAGGTACCCCGAAAAAGAGAATTTCTTCATTATTGAACATAAAAAAACCTCCGGGATTCGGAGGTTTTTTTATGGATAAAAAGTGGTCGGAGGAACAGTAATATAACTGTCCTCCGGCCATTCTGATATTACCTGGTAAACAACATCTTGTTCACCTTTGAGTAAGTATCTGCAGATCCGTTTACTTCGATCTTATACAGGTAAACACCTGCGGTAAGATTTACATCAAGTGGATCAACGATTACTTTGTGTACACCAGCAGTCTGGTTTTCATTGACAAGAGTCCTGATCTGTTTTCCAAACATATCCGTCAGTACAAGGTTTACATGTCCTGCTTCAGGCATTGTGTAAACAATTGTCGTCGTATTCCGGAATGGATTAGGATAGTTGATCATGCTGAACTTATTGTCTGTGCCAGTCGTAAGAATGCTGGAAAGTTTCAGGTCAAAGTTGTCATACTTGTTGGCATTGATGTCGGCAAATTCGCTTCCTGTGTGGATCGTAAAGATCTGTGAAGGTTGTGATATTGGTTCATTTGCTTTTACCTGGAATGAGAGTACAGGTTCATTTGCTTTCACTGACAATGGTTTAGTGTCAGACCATGCGAGTGAAACCTGTCCCTTACCAATTACATATTTCATGCCATCAAGGTTGGAGTTAACCTTTTCAACAGTAAACTTAGTCTGGTCATAATCCATAAAGAGGGTCATGGCTCCAAGTTCAGAAGGAACACTGCTTCTTATCTCGTAGTTGAAGGGCTCATTTACCGGAACAGTAATGATGCCATCTTCTACCGGAGAGAGGAATGATGCTTCCTTAAATCCATTCGGGATATATGAACCATTCACGTCTCCGAAACAGATACCCTTAAGGTCAATTCCAGCAGTGGTTGAAAGTGCAAAAGTTGTATCAGTAAACAACCAGTCACCAGCGGGATAAGAATTTATCATCCCTACGGTACGGAGTTTAATATACAATGCATCGAGTGCAGTTGTAAACTGACTTCCATTAACATCTGCAGCAAGCTTCCTGAAATTTGTTAACGGGTATGACCCAATAACATTCAGCTGTACTATCAAGGCATCCGTTGCGTTATTCCCGCCAAATGTCCCATTAGAATGAGCTTTGAGGGTATAGTTGCCATTGGTAATATTACTGAAGGCAAAGAACCCTGGTTCATTGGCTGAGAAAGTATTAGGTCCGGTAGTTACGGTACTTAAGAGAACCCCGCTGGAAGAATATAGTTGTACATCAACTCCGTTCAATCCAGTGCTGTATGGGTTATCATAAGTTACGTACCCGGTCAGGTTACCCTGGCCTGGGATGATTGATACTTCGAGTGTATCAATTCCGCAGCAGCCGTTGAATGATTCATAAACAATCACCTTCCCTGTGCAGTTCTGGCAGATTGAGGTCCAGTCGATCGTGATACAATTTGTACCCTGACCACCAGAAACAGTTCCGCCAACGACCGACCAGTTGTAGAGATGTCCCGGTACATTAGCTGTGCAGTACTGGGTTCCAATCTGACCAGTTGTAACAAAACTTGGTCCTGTAATAACCGGGTTTGGAACAGGATTCAGAATGACATCGATGCAGGTTGTCATGCGACATCCTTCATACGGGTAATCATGCCTGGTTTCTGTCACACAAACTTTCCCGACATTACAATGATCCCAGAGAATGGTAACACAAGGTCCGCAACAACCATCTATTATTGTTCCGCCAATTACCGTCCATTGGAATGTGCTTCCGGGACGTGACTGGAATCCGGCAACAATATTATCCGGACAGATACAGTACTGTGCAGTTGCTCCCTGGCAGAGTTCTACCGTACCGGCGATACATGGACTCCATGCAGGTGGTTCGGAAACAGTCTGTCCGGTTGTTGCAGTACAGCCATGAGAATCGGTCACGGTAACAGTGTAGGTTCCCGGACTCAGGTTAGCAATGTTCTGTGTAGTAGCTCCGGTATTCCAGTTAAAACTGTAATCCGGGGTCCCACCATAAACAGTCACATCTACGGTTCCATTATTATAGGTATAACAGGAAATATTTGTGGCTGCTGAAATTGCATACAGGTATGGTGGTTCAGTCACCGTTATCTCAGAGGAAGCAGTACAACCATGAGCATCAGTCAGTGTCAGTGTATAGGTGCCGGCACAAACATTCGAAATGCTTTGAGTTGTTGCTGTATTGCTCCATGCATAAGTATATGCAGGTGTACCACCGCTTGGGCTAATATCGATCACCCCGTTACAAGCACTGTTACATGTAACATCCGTAACATGAACCTGGTAAACGAGCAGATCCGGCTCAGTAATTGTTCCCGTTCCTGTTGTAACACAGCCATGAGAATCAGTGACAGTCACCGTGTAGGTTCCTTCAGGTATATTCTCAATATTCTGTGTGGTTGCAGAATTGCTCCAGTTGTAGGAATAATCCGGTGTGCCACCTTCAACAGTGATAAATACAGAGCCATTGTGTTCTCCATGACAATTAACCGGGATCAAAACCTGGTTTGTTATAAGCAGTGCAGGAGGTTCAGTAACGGTTCCGCCTGTAACTGTCGTACATCCATGGCTGTCTGTAACAGTCACCGTATAGGTTCCTGCACCGATGGGGTCGAGATCCTTTGTAGTTGTTCCATTACTCCACATGAATGTATTATCAGGAGTTCCACCATTTACAGTAACATGGACCGCTCCGTTAATAAACGAGTTGCAGGTAACATGAGTAAGAGATGATTCTGATGTAAGCAATGGTGGTTCAGTAACGGTAACCTGGGAAGAGGTTGTGCAACTATAGTAATCTGTCACAGTAACCGTATAGGTGCCGGCATATAAGCCAACTGCTGTTTGAGTTGTCTGACTTGCAGGATCGCTCCAGATATAATAGAATGGCATGTGGCCACCTGTTACAGAGGCTGTAACAGATCCATTATTTTCTCCAAAGCAATTTACATGTGCAACAACTAATGCAACGACAACTGGTCGACGTGCGAAGAAGATTTGCATAGTATCCCATGCATTAGGACAAGGAGAACAACCAATTCCTTCCAAAACAAGTTTTACATGACCAACAGCAACATCGTTGACTCCCGGAATGTAAGTATTATGAAGTACGGTATCGTTGTCAAAATGTCCGTCACCCATAGTGGTCCACTTAATACTTGCCTGGTATTTTGCAGTAGCATCAAGGTTAGTATAGATGGCCGTTTCACATATTGTAGTGTCTTTCCCTGCATAAACAACCGGAATGCGGCTGATGCAAAGCGTCATTGTGTCGGTGACTGTTGTGCAAGGCGGTGTTGCTGTAAGGTGAAGAACAAGTTTCACACAGCCTTCCAGGATGTCTGCCGGGCTTGGGATATAATAGGGGTTCAGTGAGTTAGGATTCGTGAACCTCCCGGTACCGGTAGTTGTCCAGAACAGGTCGACATAATTAAACGCAGATGCTTCACATAAGCAGAAATCGGATGATTCGCAGATCCTTGAATCCGGACCAGCATTAGCGATCGGCTGATGTGTGATGTGGATAACCATTGTGTCGGCATCCATTCCGCAAGGAGCATCTCCATAAGCTCTCAGAATCAGTTTTACTGATCCTGCAGCAATATCAACAGCACTTGGCGTATAGATCGGGTTCAGGATTGTATTGTCGTTAAATGTTCCTGTTCCCAACGTCTTCCACTCAACAGATGTGTAATTCTGCGCAGTTGCCGCAAGGTTGAAGTAATTGGAAGTTTCACAGATTGTTGTATCTGGACCTGCCTCAGCAATCGGAGGTAAATACAGGGTCAGGGTCATAGAGTCAATCACACTGACACAGGGGCCGGCAGAGAAGGCAGTAAGCCATAATTTCACTGTGCCGGACTGACCTGGAGCTGGCTGATAGTATGCAACCAGGTTGTTTGTATTGCCTGTGAGAGCACCCGGGCCTTCTGCAGTCCAGAGTAATGAAGTATAGTTGGAGGCTGTTGCATGTGTTATTGCCACAGGTTTTCCATCATTACAGAATACTTCATTCTGGCCGGCTTCAGTCATTGCCTGACGGCTGATATGGAGGCTCATGGAATCACTGATCATTCCACATGGTGCGTTGCCATAAATATTCAGGATAAGTTTTACATTACCTGCAATGATATCGGCAGCACTTGGAGTATAGATCGGATGAATGGCATTGTCATCATTGAATGTACCGGTTCCGGTGGTCTTCCATTCGAAATCCGAATAGTTCAATGCCCATGCAAGGTTATTCAGGTATGTGGTTGTCTCACAAATGGAGGTATCCTTTCCTGCCCAGCCTGAGGCTTTTGGCGTTATGGTAAGGTGCATAGTGTCAACAACAGAGACGCATGGTAACGAGGAAACAGCGGTCAGCCAGATTTTCACAGTACCAGTCTGGCCCTGAGCCGGATGATAAACCGGATTCAGGGTGTTGGCGGTCTGCGGAAGAATCATACCAGGACCTTCAGCATTCCATACAATCGAGGTATAGAATGAAGCATTTGCGGTAGTGATGGCAAAGTCACCTGCATCCTGGCAGATAATTGCATCCTGACCTGCATTAGCGGTCGCCTGCCTGCTGATGTTGAGTGTCATCGTATCACTGACCATTCCGCATGGCTCGTTGCCATAAACGTTCAGGATTAGTTTTACGCTGCCATTGGATATATCAAGGGTGCTTGGGATGTATGTTGAATTGATCACATCATCATCGCTGAAATACCCTGTTCCAAGAGTTTTCCATTCGAAGGTTGCGTAATTCTGAGCCCAGGCCCTGACGTTGGTATAATAGGATGACTCACAGATCGTAGTGTCCGAACCTGCCCAACCCGATGCTTTCGGGGTAATGGTAAGGGTCATGGAGTCTGTTGCTGAAACACATGGCTGGGTGGAAGTACCCGTCAGCCAGAATTTAACAACACCGGTTTGACCAGGAGTTGGCGTGTAGATCGGATGCAGTGAGTTGGCAAAACTCAAAGTTCCAGGACCTTCAGCATTCCATACAAGCTGGACAAAATGTGATGCGCTCGCATTCATGACAGTAAATGGTCCTGTCCCCTGGCAGATAACTGCATCGGCACCTGCATCAACTACAGCCTGACGGCTGATTGTGAGGGTAAATGATCCGGTGAAGTCAGAACAAGGAGCAAGTCCGGTAACATGCATGGTAAGTATAACAGAGCCAGCATTTATATCAGCGATGCTTGGTACATAGGTCGGGTGAATTGTCTGTGCATTGTTGAAATAACCAGTACCCGATGTCGTCCATTCAATTGCACTGAAATTAACTGCACTTGATGTCGATACGTAGAATGTTCCTGTTTCGCAGATGGTTGCATCTGACCCTGCTGAAGCGACAATTTTTGGAACAATTGTCAGCCTCATAGTATCAACAGCTGCAACACATGGTGACACAGAATTGCCGGTCAGCCATAATTTTACCGTGCCGGTTTGTGAAGCAGTCGGGTGGTAAACCGGGTTCAATGAGTTTGCATTTGTCAGTATTCCGGGTCCATCAGCATTCCAGACCAAAGAGGAATAGAATGAAGCTGCAGCTCCGTTAACTGTAAATGTATAACCTGTCGGACCCTGGCAGATCGTAGCATCAGCACCAGCATCAACAACAGCCTGACGACTGATATGAAGAACCATTGAGCCTGTGAAATCAGCGCAAGGTGCAAGCCCGTAAACATGCATGGTCAGGGTTACTGAACCGTTGATTGCATCCTGGTGGCTTGGCGTATAGATCGGATTGATCGTATGCTCATTGTTGAAAGTACCGGTACCGGAAGTTGTCCAGTCAATGGCGCTGAAATTCAGAGCGCTTGCAGTGCTTAACGGATAATTGCCGGTTTCGCAGATCGTTGCATCCTGACCAGCTGAAGCGACAACCTTCTGAATGATGGTTAACCTCATAGTATCAACAGCAGCAACACAAGGTGAAACGGAATTACCGGTCAGCCAAAGTTTTACTGTACCATACTGGCCAGCTGTCGCATGATACACAGGATTAATGGAATTTACATTAGTCAGTGTTCCGGGACCATCAGCATTCCATACCAAAGTGGAATAGAGTGAAGCAGTAGCTCCGTTAACAGTAAATGTATAACCCGTTGGTCCCTGGCAGATCGTTGCGTCAGCTCCTGCATCAACAATTGCCTGACGGCTGATGTGGAGAACCATTGAGCCTGTGAAATCAGCGCAAGGTGCAAGTCCGTAAACATGCATTGTCAGGGTTACAGAACCATTGACAGCATCCTGGTGACTTGGCGTATAGACCGGATTGATCGTATGCTCGTTGTTGAAAGTACCAGTACCTGAAGTAGTCCAGTCAATGGCAGTGAAGTTCAGAGCGCTTGCGGTGCTTAAAGGATAATTGCCGGTTTCGCAGATCGTTGCGTCCTGACCAGCAGTAGCGACAACCTTCGGTACGATGGTCAGCGCCATTGTATCGGCGGCACTCATGCATGGACTGGTTGAATTGGCAACAAGCCACATGTGGATTTTACCTGTTTCAGAAGCAGTCGGTGTATAAACCGGGTTGAGCGTGTTTCCACCTGAGGTAATAGAACCGAGACCATCTTCATACCATTGGTATGTTGATGCATAAAGTTGTGAAGCCCCATTGCTTAAGGTGACGGTATACCCTGAATTACCCTGGCATACGGTTACATCATTGCCAGCATTAACAACAGCCTGGCGTTTGATATTGAGCATGAATGATCCTGTATAATCAGAGCAGGGAGCCAACCCGGTAACAACCATCGTCAGTGTTACTGAACCAGTAACAATGTCGGCAGTGCTTGGTGTGTATGTCGGATGCAGTATCTGGTCATTGTTGAAGTTGCCTGTTCCTGAAGTAGTCCACATAAGTGTGCTGTAGTTTATAGCACTGGAGCCACTGATATAATAGGAAGGAGCAGTTTCGCAAATGGTTGCATCGGAACCTGCTGAAGCAACAACCTTGGGAACAATGGTCAGACGCATGGTGTCAACTACATCAATACAAGGTGATGATGACCTTGCCCTTAACCAGAGTTTAACGGTTCCTGTCTCACCAGCTGTTGGCTGATATACAGGATTCAAAGTTGTGGCGCCTGAAATAATCGATCCTGCACCATTTTCCATCCATTGCAGTGATGAATAATTTGAGGCGGTTGCACCATTTACAGTATAAGTATAACCTGCAGCACCCTGGCAGATGGTTACATCTGCTCCTGCATCGGCAACTGCCTGATGGGTGATGTGGAGATACATAGTATCAATGGCATCAACACAAGGTTGATTTGCTGTCAGGTGCATAACAAGTTTAACCAACCCCAGCTGAATATCTTTAGTGCTGGGGATATAGGTTGGATGAACTGTTGTCTCATTGTTAAAATAACCTGTTCCTGAAGTCCACCAATCAATTGCACTATAGTTCTGTGCTGTAGCCCGTCCAATATAATAGGATGAGCTTTCGCAGATGGTGGTGTCTGGACCAGCCCATGCAATTGCTTTCGGTGTGATGGTAAGCAGCATGGTGTCAGTAACATTAAGACATGGAGATGCAGAGTTGGCTGTGAGCCAGATCTTAACGGTACCAGTTTGTCCGACTGCAGGATGATAAACCGGGTTAATGGTTGTTGAAGCAGTCAGATTTCCCGGGCCTTGAGCAGTCCACTGAATCGTTGTATAGTTTGTCGCAGATGCGGTTGTTATAGTGAAGTTTCCTGCATCCTGGCAAAGCATGGCATCCTGACCGGCATTGGCTGTTGCCTGACGTTTGATTGTCAGGGTGAATGATCCCGTAAAATCACTGCAGGGAGCAAGACCAGTAACATGCATGGTAAGAATAACAGAACCAGCATTGATATCAGCTGTGCTGGGAACATACGTCGGATGAATGGTCTGTTCATTATTGAAATAACCTGTACCCGAAGTAGTCCAGTCAATTGCACTGTAATTCTGAGCACTTGATGTACTTACATAGAAGGTCCCGGTTTCACAGATTGTACCATCCTGGCCGGCAGAAGCAACAACTTTAGGAACGATCGTCAGTTTCATGGTATCCACTGCATCGATGCAGGGTGATCCTGATTTGGCGACCAGCCATAAATGAACTACACCGGTTTCAGAAGCAGTAGGAGTATAGACCGGGTGAAGGGTTGTTCCATTTGCAGTTATTGAACCTACACCATCTTCATACCATTGCAACGATGTATACAGTGAAGCAGTTGCACCATTTATGGTGTAAGTGTAACCGGTGTTCCCCTGGCAAATTGTAACATCCGCACCGGCATTTGCAAGAGCCTGGCGACTGATGGAGAGTAACATGGTATCAACTACATCAGCACAGGGAGCAACTCCTGATACATGCAGTACAAGTTTAACCGAACCGTTCTGAATGTCAAGCGGGCTTGGTGTGTAAACCGGGTTAACAATGTGTTCATTGTTGAAATTACCGGTTCCCATTGTAGTCCATGTAAGCTGGCTGTAATACTGTGCACTGGCAGTATTCAGCGTATATGAAACAGCAGTTTCGCAGATAGTAGCATCATTTCCGGCAGTTGCAACAACCTTCGGTATGATTGTGATATACATTGTATCGGTTACAGGGATACAGGGAGCGTTTGAAGAAGCTGTCAGCCACATTTTAACGATTCCGGTCTGTCCGCTGGCGGTCAAATATACAGGGTTTAATGTGGCAGCGCCGGTACTGATTGCACCAGGACCTGTTGCATGCCATAACAGACCAGAGTAGTTTGAAGCGGTAGCACCGTTAACAGGAATGGTAAATGGAGCTGTGGTTACCTGGCAGATCGTCATATCCGGTCCTGCACTGGCAACCGTCTGACGGCTGAAGTGAAGGATCATGTCGTCTGAAATATTTGCACAAGGTGTCAATCCGACAAGTTGAATTGTAAGAGTGACAGAGCCGTTCTGAATATCAGTCTGCGATGGAATATAAGTCGGGTGCAGGGACAGGGGGTTGTTGAAATATCCGGTTCCCGATGTCATCCAGCTTAACGAACTGTAATTGGAAGCTGTTGAGCGCCCTATATAGTAATTGGAAGATTCACAAACCGTAGTATCCGGGCCTGCCCAAACAATTGCCTTGGGAACAATGTTTAGGATCATTGTATCAAGAACATTTGAACACTGAGAATTTCCAGTTACAGAAAGATAAAATTTAACTATACCTGACTGGTTTGCTGCAGTCGTATAAACTGGATGCAAGGTGGTTGCATTTGAAGTAATTGTCCCCGGACCTGTAGCTGTCCATACGAGGGATGCATAATTCGATGCTGAGGCTCCGTTTACTGTATAGGTATAAGAAGCAGAACTGCTCTGGCAGATGATATCATCCGGGCCGGCACTTGCGACTGCTTTTTTGTTAATGTGCAGCACAACAGAACTGGTTGCATCAGAACAGGGAGTGTTTACCGCATGAATGGTAAGCGTAACAACTCCTGTAAGGATATCATTCGGACCCGGTGTATAAACAGGTTGAATAACTCCCTGCGGGCTGTTGAATGCACCATCACCTGTAGTTGTCCAGTAAACAGCTGTGAAGTTAGAGGCAGATGCCAGATTCATCGGGTAAGAAGAACCTTCACAAACCGTTGCCGATGTAACACCAGTGTTTGCTGCCGGTGGTCCGGAAACAGAGATAACTACATCATCCTGTACAGAGTCGCAAACGCTTCCGTTTCCGATTGTCCAATGGAAATAATAGTCACGCAGCGCTCCGTTTGATTCTGAAGTCATTCCGCAGGCAACAGCATTGCGTGTAAATTTATCAGGGCTGAAAGTAACTCCTGTAGCCGGGGATACAGACCAGACACCATGACCATACGTTGGGTTATTGCCATTTAAGGTTGTACAGACAGTACCACCCAAAGTGCCTGTGCAAAGTTGTTTATCCTGACCAGCATTCGGAAGAGTGGGGTAATGATAATTAAAAATCTTCACAATGGCTGTATCTGTACAGGTTACTCCTGAATAAGTAGAAGAGATCGTATACAGGAATACATAAGGATTGGACGTTGGATTTGCACTTGCAATCAGATTTGAAACAGTTGCAACCGGAGAGTTCGATGGTGTAGGATTCACAACGGAAGGACCGGATACATATGTCCAGTTTCCAACACTTCCTGTCGGCGGGAAATTCCCGGTAAGGAAAGTCTGGTAAGACTGGCAAAGGTACTGGTTAGGGCCTGCATCAGCAGCAACAGCAGCAACTACGTGAATGAATACAGTATCATTTGTACAGTAGCCGTTATCATCACAAACCGAAACAATTGCTTTATCATTTCCTGCAAAGGAAGAATTTGGCGGAGTGTAGGTGAATGTACTGCCTGATGTCCAGACGAATGTTCCTCCAAGCGCGGGTCCCAGAACAGGTGTGTGAGTTACACTCAGAGGCCTTCCTTCCGGTGAATAATCACCGTTTGCAAGAACGTCAACGCTCTTGGTTAGCGAACCGGTGCACATGTAAAGCTGTTCATTGAAAGTGAAGGGTGCACAATGGTTTATGGTACAGGTCACATCGGATGTAGATGCAGGACAGGTGCCATTTGTGATGGTCCACCTGAAAACGTATGTTCCATAACCTACACCTGTGATCGTGGTTGTTGGTGAAGCAGGCGTTGTAAATACAGGAGTCGGATTTGCTACTGGTTTGGATACAAGAGACCAGGCGCCTGTTCCGACAACCGGTGTATTTGCGGCCATCGTCAGGGTAATGTTATTTGTTCCTGTTGTACCACAACGTGTTTGATTCGGACCTGCAACTGCAACAGTGGGCAAGCCATGAACAGTGATAACAAGTTCTGCCTGTGATGTACAGGTGGCATTGGTGATGGTCCATGTGAATTTGTAAACACCGGGAACAAGACCGCTGATTATTGCAGAAGGGCTTGTTTGGTCACTGTAAGAAACAATGCTTGGTCCAAAAACCTGATTCCATAGACCAGTCCCAATTAGCGGGGTATTCCCTGTCAGGGTAGCAGTCGTCAGGTTGCACAATACCTGTGCCGGACCTGTGCTGGCCTGAGTAGGATTTTTGTTGATACTGATAGTCACAAGACTTGAATCCTTGCAGCCACCATTTGTGATCCTCCATTTAAACACATAATTTCCAAGGTCCATGCCATATACCGGAGTGGTCTGGGCAGTGGGGGTCACAATATAAACTGAAGTAGGACCACTGACAAGCGTCCAAAGTCCGGTTCCCGGTGAAGGATTGCTTCCGGAGAGGGTTACCGGCTGATACTGACAGACGTACTGGTTTGGCCCCGCATTTGCGGAGGCCATCGGAGCGCTGTTGATAACAGAAACTTCGTCGTATTTAGAACATGAATCATTCAGGGAGGTCCAACGGAAAATATAGGTCCCGATGATTAAATTCCTGACGTGTGTATTCGGATTGTTGGGAGAAACAATGAGCGGGGTATTCGGTCCGCTGATTTTTGTCCAGGTTCCGGCTCCAACAGAGATAGTATTCCCGTGAAGAATTGTTGAATCCTGGTTGCAAAGCAACTGGTCGGTACCTGCAAAGGGAACAGACGGCTGTGTATGCACATGAATGTATACATCACTTGTATTGGGAGGGCAGACAGGACCATTTGATACAGTCCAGCGAAACCTGTACCAGCCGGGGATCAGACCGCTGATGGTAGTGTTCGGCATGATAGTCGACTGAATAAATGCAGTGTTCGGGCCGCTTATCTGGGTCCAGGCACCAAGTCCAACAGCAGGTGCTGTGGCTGCCATTACAATTACGGTATCACAAACAGGATCCTGTTTCGGACCTCCTACTGAAGGTGAAGGTGGCTGATAGTTGGTGAAGATCACCTTATCACCTTTACTGCAGGCTCCATCGGTGATAGTCCAGGCAAATTCGAAGATGCCGTATTTTGTAGCTCCTGGTGTAAAGGTTGCATTCGGGCTGGTTGCATTGGTAAATGAACCAGAGGGACCGGAAAGCTTTGTCCAGAGTCCGGTTTGTCCGCCTGCCGGAGCATTACCTTTCAGATTAAATACTGTTGCATTACAAAGAACAGTATCATTACCTGCGGCTGGTGTTGTGGGCTGTCCGCTTACAATAACAGCCATTGTATCTGCACTGATACAGGGGCCAGGATAACTGACAGCATATCTGAAATTATAGGTGCCGGTAATCAGTCCTGATGCTTTTGCGGTATTTGAATTGATTGTGGTAATCGTAGAGGTGTTTGGTCCGATAACCTGGGTCCATGTTCCGGTACTTCCGGCGTTTCCGGTCAGGATCGTTTCCGTTTCATCACAGAAACTCTTGTCCGAACCTGCATCTGCTTTGGTATAAACAGTAACAAGCACAGTATCCCTGCTGACCGGGCAATAAACTCCGCCGCGGATGATCCATTGCAGTTTATAAACACCGGTAAGAAGTGGTGATATGGTTGCATTTGGATTTGACAGGGTAGTTATTGTCGGTGTTGACGGACCACTGATGAGGTTCCAGATTCCGGTTCCTTTAAGGGGGGTATTGGCACTTAATGTTGCACTGTTGCTGTTACAAACAACTATATCGCTGCCGGCAGCTGATGGTGTTGGTGGGATTGAAACATGGAAATCAACAGAATCAGCATTGTTGATGGTAGGACATGCATCATGAGTTATAGTCCATTTATATCTGTAAACACCCTCAGTGAGATGAGTTACATAAGCATGCGGGGTGTGAATGCCCTGGATTGTGTCATCTGCATTGCCAAGTGTTTGCGTCCAGGTTCCGGTTTCGCCGGGCCCTGGAGTATTTCCCCAGAGTCTCAGCGTATCACCGCAAATATTCCTGTCGCCACCGGCATTTGCCAGGGTGACAGAAGGCGAAATGGTGATCATAACCGTATCTCTTGAATCAGTACAACTGTTGAAACTTAGTTTCCATTCAAAAGTGTAGGTGCCTGAAGAAACGCCCGTAACGGTCGTTGTATCATTGGTCGGATTTGTGATAGTTCCGCCCGGGCCTGAAAGCATGGTCCATAAACCTGTTCCCGGACTCGGGTCATTACCAATAAGGGTAATGGGGCCAGAGGCAAGACATTTATTAGCGCCTGCATTGGCCTGTTTTGGTCCCTGGGTGCCGCCGGTTGTAATATAAGCGGTATCAGCTGAGGAACCACAGGCGTTTACTATACCCCAGATGAACCGATAAACAGTATTCGGGGAAAGCCCAGTCACCAGTGCATCAGGTGCGTGATTATCAGGGGAGAAGGAAACGCCGGCACTTGGTATGACAGTCCATGTTCCAACCTCCTGGTAATTCGGTGTATTGCCCTGAAGGTAATAAGGTGTGCCATAGCAAATCGTTGAATCCACACCTGCTGATGCTGCGGTTGGTGTTCCATTGGACACAATAACACGGGTATCGCTCCAGGTTACAGGGCACATTGGGCCTGATGATATGATCCAACGGAACCGGTAGAGGCCGGGGATAAGGCTGGATATCCTGGTAGAGTCAAGGTCCTGATTCTCAAAGGTAGCGCCGTTCGGACCACTGATCTGGGACCAATGTCCTTTACCGAATTTACCAACGCGTGGCAGGTTTCCCTGCAACCTTGTCTGGGTAATATTACAGCCAAGGATCTGCGGAGTTCCCGAGTTACTGGATTCGGGTGTCCGGGAGGTTGTGATCAGTACATCTTTGAAAACTGTAGCACAAAGATTTCCGGTTCCTTCTGCAAGGCTGAACCTGACAATATAGGTTCCCGGAGCGGAAAGGTTTGGTATCTGTGAGGGAGAACCTCCGGCATTAACTGCCGTTGTGGGGAATGAGGTGTATTTCCAGTTTGTGGGTCCGCTTAATATTGTGTATTGTAATGTACCGCTTCCTGTTTTTGTATAGGGAATGGAAGCTGTGGAGTCATTGCAATTCAGCATATAATTCGTAGCACTGATGGAGAGGGTTGGTGCAGTGAGATAAGAAATTGTACTGGAGTTATTAGTGGTACACCCTGTCACCGAATTGGTGATCGTCCATTTGAAAGTATAGGGTCCGGTGGCAGCAGGGACAGTAACAACAGTCGTCGGACTGCCTGGGGTTGCAATCGTTGCGGCAGATCCTCCGGTCTGAGTCCAGACGCCGGTTTCATTTATATAGGAAGGATTGTTTCCTGATAAAAGGAAAGTGAGCCGGCCGTCGCAGAAACTTTGGTTACCACCTGCGCTGGCAGAAGTTACTGCTCCGACTGGAGGAGGAACAACAACAACAACGGTATCCGTTCCATTCACACAGGGACCGGAAACAGTCCAGCGAAATACGTATCTGCCGGGGACCAGATTGCTAACAGATGAGCTGGCTGAGCTGGCATTGCTGAAAGTCGGGATGCTCGGACCGTTAACAACTGTCCATAAACCGTGCTGGTTATCAATGTTGTTTCCGGGAAAGGTTCCTGCAAGTGTGGTGCTCAGGGTTCCGGAATAGCATGGACCGAGATTTGACAACTGGTCAGGGCCTGCATCTACAGGAGACACCCCGCCACGGTTGTAAATAATGACATTATCAAAAGTAGAGCATCCGTTCTGGTGGGTGATGACCCAGGTCAGCTGAACTGTGCCCGGACCATTTGCAGGAAGGACAAATGTTGATGTGGGTGAATTGGCATTAGCCAGAGTAATTTCTGAAAGAGTGTAATTCCAATGGCCAGTTTCATGCAATCCTGGTGCATTTGCAGCGAGAACGCCTGTGACGCCGGCACAAAGAGTCTGGTCGGGACCTGCATTCGCAATGGAAATAGGATTAATGTAAACACTTACAGTATCCCAGATATGGGAACCATCTGCGCACGTACTGCTCAGTTTGAAAATATAGCGTGTTTTTGTTGTGACACTGCCATACCCGTTAACGTTTGAATTTAAAACGTTACCGGTGGCACTTGGTGTGGCTATACTGAGAGTCGGTCCACTATATTGGCTCCAGACCATGGTCCCTGTGTAGAGACCTGCCCGTTTGCCATTGATGATATACTGATTGCTCGCACAAACAGTATCGGCAACACCTGCATTAACCGTGCAGTTCTGTGCCTCAAGTTTCGTCGTCGAAAAAGGGGAAAGTACAATGCACATAAGCAGTGCGAGGAAAATTGTACCGTTCACTCTTTTTACATTCCAAAAGTTGTGTAGAGGTCGTTTCATAATTTTTATAATTGATTGGTTGTCTTTGTTTTTATTGGTGTTATTTTGGATAAATATTTTGGGTTTATTATTTCAGTTTCAAGTGAAAAATCAGCCGCAAAATTACAAGGTTAGTAACGTAAAACAAAAAATAAATTTATTCCAGGTATAAATATATATATGATAAACAGGTGAAATACTAATATTCCCTGACGGTAACCCGTCCGGAATCATAAAAAAATGAAATAGTGTTACTTTCTGGTGTCAATAAGTAATGATTTTCAGTTAAATTCCAATAAATTTCCGGGAATTCGAGGAGGTTATTTATTCCCGGACAGAATTTTATACCGTTTTGTACGCCAAGTTTAAAAATTAAATAATTGATTAACAGCCTTTAATAAAAATAGAATAGGAAAAACATTCTGGTTTTCCGTAAAGCAAATATATGGAATTCATCTATTGAAAAACAAAATTTCTTTTTTTATTTTTACTAAAATTCTTTCATTTACAGTAGAATAGTCGTTTTTTGCTGATGATTGACAGATTTACAGTTTCCTT
>Ga0118677_10003535_pt1 | contig 29398 bp, 21 predicted proteins | sample AliMusrvi5mmetaG_FD_86154 | JGI IMG/M metagenome (GOLD analysis project Ga0118677, IMG submission 86154) | reverse complement strand
GTATTCGGACCTGCTCCTGCACGACATGGGCGCCACGCTCGACGACCACATGAAACAGGGTTCCGCCATCGGCAGCGAATGGCGCACCATGCCTCTGTGGAAGGTTTCGGAACGGACAAAGTTCCTTCACGATGGCCGTGCCCTGACGCTGACTGACGCCATCTCGGCTCACGGCGGCCAGGCGCAGCAATCGCGCAATACATTCTTCAATATCGATGGCAACAGCCGCCAGTCGATTCTGTCATTCCTTGGGTGTCTGTAACCGGCACTCAGCTTTGATTCTCACTGCGGCGCCATGTTACGCTATGGCACAACGACATGGCGTCGCAAGGGGAATTCACACATCTACTGCAAGAATGGAGCCAGGGCCGCAAGGATGTGCTCGATAAGCTGACTCCTGCCATTTATCACGAATTACGGAGCCTGGCCCGTGCCCGTCTCGCCAATGAGCGCTCCGGTCACACATTGCAGCCTACTGCTCTGATTCACGAAGCCTATTTCAAACTCGCCGGCCATCAACAGGGCGAATGGAAAAGCCGCTCGCAGTTCTTTGCGGTCGCCAGCCAGATCATGCGCGAAATCCTGGTGGACCACGCCCGCCGTCATCGCGCGGAAAAGCGTGGTGGAGGCCAGGAAGTGCTATCGATTGAAGATACAGTCATCTCGGCCAACTCTCCCGGCAACATGCTGGTTGATCTGGATGAGGGAATCAAGGAACTGGCTGAACTCGACCCGCGCAAAGCGAAGGCAGTGGATATGAAATACTTCGGTGGGATGGCTCACGAAGAGATCTCGGAAGCACTTGGTGTCTCCGTTCAAACAGTCAAGCGCGATCTGCGTTCGGCGCAGGCGTGGCTGCGCAACTACCTCACAGGCAAATGACACCTGAAGTATGGCGGTCCGTGGACGCCCTTTTCCAGGAAGTTGCAGACCTGCCCGCTGCAGACCGGGAAGCATTGCTACGCGGCGCCGATCCCGAAGTCCGCGGCGAAGTGGAAAAGTTGCTCGCCGCCGATGGCGAGCAGGGTGATCTGGTAGCGCAGGCGGTCAAAGAAGGTGAGACGATCTTCAGTGCCGCCGCTCCGCAACGTTTCGGACCGTGGCGAGTCCTCGGCGTCTTGGGCGAAGGCGGCATGGGCACGGTTTATCTTGCCTTCCGCGATGATGGCTACTTCGATAAGCAGGTAGCCATCAAGTGCGTCCGCACGGGCTTCTCTACCGAGGCCGCGGAGCGCTTCCGCCGCGAACGGAACATCCTCGCCCGCCTGGAGCATCCCAACATCGCCAGGCTTATCGACGGCGGCGAAACGGCGGATGGCCAGGCCTACCTTGCCATGGAGTACGTGCAAGGGGAGGACATCCTTGCCTTCGCCGATAAACACAAACTTGACCGCACCGCCCGGCTCCGGCTCTTCCTTCAGGTCTGCGCAGCCGTTCAATACGCTCATCAGCACCTAATCGTGCATCGCGACATCAAACCAGCCAATATTCTGGTCACCGCAGATGGCACGCCCAAGTTGTTGGACTTCGGAATTGCACGGCTGGTCGACAATGACCTCGCTCCAACCGTGACCCAGTTCCGAGCCTTCACCCCCAGCTACGCCAGTCCGGAACAGATCCTTGGCGAACCGGTGATGGTGGCGTCCGATATCTACTCGCTGGCCGTTCTGCTTTACGAGTTGCTGACTTCGCGCAGGCCTTATCAATTGCGCACTACGACGGCGGGAGAGCTCGAGCGAGTCATCTGCCAAAATCCCCCCGAACCTCCGCGCGTCTCCACCGATCTGGATGTCATCATCCTGATGGCTATGCGCAAGGAGCCAGAGCGCCGTTATCGAACCGTGCAGGAACTGGCTGGCGACATTGAGAGTTGCCTCGCGCATCGGACGTTGCGGGCGCGAAAAGATACCCTCTGGTACCGCACCACCCGCTACCTGCGCCGCAACGCCTGGGGTGTGGCGGCGACCGTCGCAATCCTGGCTGCACTCGCCATTGGAATGGCAAATAGCGAGTACCAGCGCGGGATCGCCGAGCGCCGGTTCCAGCAGGTGCGCAAACTCGCAAACAGGTTTCTGTTTGACTTCGACAGGGAGATCCGCCAGGTTCCGGGAACCACCAAGGCCCGCGAACTGGTGGTCTCGACGGCACTCGAGTACCTCGATAGCCTTGCAAGGGAAGCCAAGGATCCCGGCCTGCGCTTTGAGTTGGCTCAGGCCTATCAAAAAGTGGGCGATGTACAGGGCATGACCGGACTTCCGAATCTGGGAAGGCCTGCCGACGCGCTCGCCAGCTATCGCAAATCGATCGACCTCGCTCGCACGCTGCATGCCGCGAAGCCTGACGACGCAGGCTACGCACGAGTGCTCGCTATGGCACTGCAACGGATCAGCTTCCTGCAAATCGCCTTAGGTGAGAACGGGCAGGCCTTGCAAAGTCTCGACGAGGGCATTCGCATCGCCGAGGCAGGTATTCGCGGCCGCGACTTGCAGCCGGCCGATCTTCGATTAATGGCGAATGGCTATACCTATCTGGGAGCGCTGCAGCAACAGTTCGGCCGAGCCCCGGAAGCCCTTAGTGCGGCACAGAACGGTATAGACTGGATGCGCCGTTACGCCCAGGCCGCTCCCGGCGTCAGGGCCGACAGCGATCTGGTCCGCGCTGCCGGCGTGGTTGGCAGGCAGCAGATCGTGGCCGGTGAATTGGTAGAGGCCGCTACAACCTTGCGCGAAGTCCGCCGCAAGCGCCAGGAAATCGCCGAAAAGGCCCCCAACGACATGGAGAACCTGCGCGAGTGGGCCACGATCGATCATTTTCTGGCAAACGTATTGGGAGAGCCCATCGGGCCCAACCTGCGTCAACCTGAAGAGGCGATGAAAGTCTATGAGGAATCGACAGAACTGCTGGAACGGCTGGCCGAAGCGGACAGCAACAATGCCAACGCGCGACTCGATCTCGCAAACGCCTTCGGGAAACAGGCCGACCTCATCCGCGAAACCAAACCGAAGAAATCGCTGCCCATGTACAAACGGGTTCTGAAACTGTCCGCTGACCTGCCTGGGCAGGACTCACTCAATGCGACCTGGAAAATGGCGCTATCGCTCGCGTTACGCGCAAAGGGCGACATCAAAGCCGCCCGCCGCGACGCCGAAGAGGCACTGCACCTGAGACGCCAGTTAGTGGGCAAGGACAGAAGCCCCGAAGCAAGCCGCTTGCTGGCGCGGAATCTACGCGCACTGGCGCTAGCCGCCGGCGATCTGGAGTCGCGCGCCTTGCTCGCCGAAGCCGTGGAGTTACTGCGGCCCCATGAAGCACTGGCCGAAACCAACCTCGAGCTGGCTGTCGACATTTCAAACGTCTGGCAGTCGGCTGCGCCATTCCAGCCGGAACTCACCGTCAAGCGCAGGAACCTGTGGAAGAAGTGGGCCGCCTCGCATCCCAATGTCTACACCCTGTGGCAGGCATCACGAAGCTAGCTGAGGTGCCCCCACTCTTCCAGGTCCGCCAGGGTCTCGCGGACACTCTGCTTCACCGGCCTGAACCCAATCCCAAGTTCCTGCCGGAGCTTGGCCGTGTCATAGCAGGGCGTGCGGCCGAGGTGCGTGCGCAAATACTCGCCAACACCTTTGGGCTGCGCATAGGACCCAAGCCTGGCAACGACGTCGCCGATCGCGTTGTCCAGACTCAGCGACGGAATTTTGTAGTTTTCCTCATAGCCAAACTCCCGCATCCACCCGGCCAGGGTTCGCATCGGCACCACATCATGCGCACAGAGGTAGCGCCCGTTGGCCGCCTGGAGTTCCAGCGCCCGGATATGCGACTCCGCAACGTCGCGCACGTCCACCATGCCCCAGCTCAAGCTCAGTATCCCGGGGTAGCTGCCTTTCAAAATATCGGCGAAGACCTTGTTGGTCGAATTCAACTCCGGCGTCAGCGACGGACCCATGACAAAAAACGGATTGATCACAACCAGATCGAACTGCGGTTTTCGCTCTGCCACAAAATCCCAGGCCGCACGCTCGGCGAGCGTCTTCGAGTAGTAGTAAGGGTTGCGCTCCAGCGTGGACTTCGTGTTCCAGTCCGCTTCCGTCAGCACCTTGCCGTTTTCCGGCTCATCGGTGACTGCTGCCATTGACGACGTGAGCACCACCCGCCGGATCGATGGTGCCTTCGCGCACGCCTCCAGCACATTCAGAGTTCCCTTCACCGCAGGCTCCACCAGGTCTGCTTGCGGATCCTTCACATGCAGGCGGTACGGACTGGCCGTATGCACCACCGCATCGCAGCCGGCCACCGCGCTATCGAACGAGCCTTCGCGCAACAGGTCGGCCGAACACAGCGCCAGCCTGTCGTCCGCTCCGGCCAGTTGTTGCAAGTGCGGCGCGCCCTTCGCCGCATTACGAACTGTCCCGCGAACGCGGTGCCCGCGTGCGAGCAGGCCATCCACGATCCACGAGGCAATGAACCCGCCCGCGCCGGAGACACCAATCGTCATCATCTCTGCATTGTAGCGGCCCGGCTGCCTGTAGTGTAATGAATGAGCTGAGGCGATTCCATCATGAAATATTTCTTTGCGTTTGCTGTTCTGGCCGGAGCGGCCGTGCTGAGCGAGCCGGTCCCGCACTTCGTCGATCTGTTCAATGGCAAGGACCTGACCGGTTGGGTCAACGTCAACACGGCTCCCGATACCTGGAAGGTGCGCGACGGCATGCTCATTTGCAACGGCCACCCGATAGGAGTGATGCGCTCCGAAAAGATGTACGAGAACTTCGTGATGCACGTGGAATGGATGCACATGGAGCCGGGCGGGAACTCCGGGGTCTTCGTCTGGAGCAGTGCCCGCCCCGGCGAGAAGAACCGCCTGCCTGATGGCGTGGAGGTCCAGATGCTCGAACTTGAATGGCCCAATCTCAATAAGCGAAACGGCATCACGCCCCCGCTCGCGTATGTGCATGGCGAACTCTTCGGAGTGGGCGGCGTCAAGACCGTGCCCGACAATCCGCGCGGCGAACGCAGCATGTCCGTCGAGAACCGCTGCAAAGGCAAAGGAGAGTGGAACACCTATGATGTTGTGGCCGTGGATGGCGTGATCAAGCTCTCCGTGAACGGCAAGTTCGTCAACGGCATTCAGAAGACATCACAGAAGAAGGGCTACATCTGCATGGAGTCCGAAGGTGCGGAGATCCACTTCCGCAACGTCAAGATCATGGAGTTGCCACCGGGCGTAACCACGCCCGAACAGACCGCGCCCGAATTCAAATGAAGCTGAACTTCCGGTACGACCGCGTATTGCGGGATCTGTTTCAGCAGGACCATCCGAGTCTGCTCGAACAGTTGACTGGCGGCGTCCAGGTAAAAGAGTTTCTGAACGTTGAGTTTCCGAAAGTCATGGAGCGCCGCGCCGACCTGGTGGCGCTACTCGAAGACGGTAGTTTGTTCCATTTGGAGATTCAAGGGCAAAACGACTCGCAGATCGCATACCGAGAGGCATTCTACTGCCTGGCAATCGCGCAGAAATACAAGCGGCCTGTTCGCCAGGCAGTGATCTACGTCGGAGAGGCGAAGATGCGAATGCCTGCGGAACTGTCAGCCGGCGGAATGCGTTTCGCTTTCCAACTACTTGATATCCGGGAGATCGACTCGGAGACGCTGCTGCGCAGCGGCAGCCCCGGAGATCTTGCCCTGGCATTGCTTGCGAAGGGCGGCACCGCTCAGTTGGCCGCCATCTCCCGCAAAGCCGGCACCCTGAGCGAGCATGCGCGCTCGCGGCTGATAACGCAGTTGGCGGTTTTGGCAGGCTTGCGTAAACTATCTGGAAAGCTGAGAATGGAGATGAAACATATGGGATCCGTTTACGTTGACTTCGAGAAGAACGAAATCCTCCGCGATGTGATTCACAAGGTCCTGGACAGAGGCAAAGCCGAAGGCAGGGCTGAAGGCGAAGCGAGAGGCGAAGCGAGAGGCGAAGCGAGAGGCGAAGCCCTCGGCATGCAAAAGGTTCTGCGTGAGATGTTACTCGCCAAATTTGGACGCATCCCGGCTTGGGCAGATCGCCGGCTCAAGCAGGCAACGCCGGATCAACTCAGTCAATGGTCCAAACTGCTCCTGAAAGCCAACACGCTCCAGGAAGTTCTCGGCCCGAAGTAACTACCCGTCCACTGGCTCCTGGCACCAGCAATTCCTGACATTCTACGGGTTGCCCAGTCTATCTGATTCAATATTCTTGAATTGATAATACCCACCGAGTTTCTTCTTCTCCGTGTAGGAAGCGGGACATTTCGATGGACAATCGAGTTCCGATGTACAGCGCTGAGCAGCCGCCAAATTCAGTAGTGCCGTGACAGCAGCTTCGCTGATCGGTTTCTCGCCGGCTCCGAGTTCGCAAAAACAGGTGCCCACAATTCGTGCGGTTTTCTTGCAGCCATCATTTTCCACCGCGGGACAAAACGTCCAAACCATGGCGTTGAGCGGCATTGACAACCCGTTCTTCCTGGCTTTTTCTTTGAAAAGGACTTGATCGAACACAGGCTTTGCAGCAGGGCTTGCGGCTGCGTGATGGGCCCGGTAAATGGCTCACCCTGCAGAAGTGAGAGCAGGTGATTCAATTGGGCTGCCGACGACAGCGCCGGTTTGGATTGAGGTTTCTTTGTCTTGGCCTTGGCGCCATGTGTCAGAGTTTGATTTCGCAGGAGTTGGATAAATAGAAAAGAGCTGGGGCCTTCATTCCAAAGCACACCGGAACCCGATGAAGTAGAGATGGGACGTGGGCTCCATCCTCCAACGGTTGGAGGCACGCGCATACCTAGGATAATCGAACCACGATCCGCCGCGCAGGACCTTTTGAGTCCCCTTTTCCGGTCCCTTCGGATCAATCAACGCTGCCCCATTATACGAGCCCTTATACCAATCTTCCGTCCACTCCCACACGTTGCCCAGAATGTCGTACAATCCGAAACCGTTATCCTCCCATTGCCCCACCGCATTCGTCGTGCCCTGGCTGTTCCCGTCATGCCATGCAATACGGTCCAGTTCACCATAGCGCGATGGCGTGCTTCCCGCCTTGCCTCTCGCTGCATACTCCCATTGCGCTTCAGTCGGCAGCAAGGCGCCGATCTTCTTACAGAACGCCTTCGCATCGTTCCAGGAAACGCATTCGACGGGTAGGTCCTCACCTATGAAGTGACTAGGGTTGTTGCCCATCACATGCCGCCAGGCCCGCTGCGTCACCGGAGTCTCGCCCAGCCAAAAGCCTTTAGTAATTGTCACTTCGTGAGCTGGTTTTTCGCTGTCATATCCTTCAGTATCACCCTCCGACACGCCCATGCGAAACACACCAGGCGGAACCCAGACATAGAACTGCTTGTCTTCCGGATTCTCCCTGCGCCGCGACAGATTTGGCGCAGTCGGCTCGTCGCCTTGGGGATCGCGAATAATCACGGCCGGCGCCCGTGGCGATTCGCCGTCTAGTGCCTTTTCCAATTCGTTAACGAAGGCCGTGCAACTCGAATAGCGGTCTCCTGGATCCTTGTTCAGTGCCTTGTTGATGGCATCGAAAGTTCTGTCGTTCAATGCAGGTGTATACGGTAGGTCTTCGATGCATACCTGACGGGTTAGTTCGGCCAAGCCTCCGTCAAAAGGCCTCGCCCCCGCAAGTGCTTCATAGGCGATCACACCAAGCGCCCATAAGTCGGCCGCCTTCGTGCATTTCTTGCCTCCGTAGCGTTCCGGCGCAGCGTACCACCACGACGCCCTCAAATTCATTACCGCTGTCGTGGCCACGCGCACTTTTTCAGAAGTAGCCAGACCAAAATCCAGGATCTTCGCCGAACCATCGGGAAGCACCATGATGTTTGCCGGCTTTACGTCCCGATGCACGAAATCCTTGATCTTGTTGTGGGCATAATCGAGAGCCTCCGCCGCATCCCGAAGGATCACAACGATCTGGGCCGGGGCGAGTTCTTGCTTCTCAATCTTCTTGTCAAGGGTTTCGCCTTCCAAATACTCCATGACAATAAAGAGATCTTTGTCGCCTGCCTCCGAAATATCGTGCATCTTGACGATCCCTTTATGGTCAAGGCCAGCACAAAGTTTGGCTTCTACCTTGAACCGTTTGCGGTACCCGGCATCCGCAGCCATCTCGTCAAGCATTACCTTGATCACAATACGGCGAAGCGGCAAGCGCGGATCGCGCCCCTCATAGACCACCCCCATGCCACCAGTTGCAATCAAGCGAGTCGCCTTATATTTGCCGTATTTTTTCAGCACAAATGCAATCTTAAACTATTTCATGCCGGCAATAGTTGAACCACTCAAGCTCTTTTGCGAAGATCCGCCAACACTTTCTCGTGTAACACCCAAAATGCTCACACCCCGTGACCGCAGTCACATACTCCCAGGCCCCGTCCGCCTTACTATCTCCTCATGGAGACTCACCACCAATGAAGAAGCTTTGGTATTCCTTCGCAGCCGTTCTCGTCATTTCCTTCTCTGTCCTAGGCTGGATTGGCACCCGTATCTACCAGGAAATGCCCCCTATTCCCGACCGCGTCATCACCACCGCCGGGGTAGAAGTCCTCCCCGCTGGCGACGTCGGCCGCGGCCAGAACGTCTGGCAGACCATGGGCGGCATGGAGACCGGCTCCATCTGGGGCCACGGCAGCTACGTCGCTCCGGACTGGACCGCCGACTGGCTGCATCGCGAGGCAATGTTCATTCTCGAAGAATGGGCAGAGAAAGAGTATTCGAAGCCCTACGGCAAACTCTCAGCCGAAGACTCCGCCAGGCTCCGCGGCCGCCTCCAGGAAAGCTATCGCACCAATGGCTATGACGCCGCCACCAACACCATCCAGATCTCGCCCGAACGCGCACGCGCCTTTGAACGGTGTCTCCAACACTTCTCGCAGGTCTTCCGCAAAGGCAACGTGAAATATGCGATCCCCGAAGGCACCATCCGCAGCGATGAACGCATGCGCCAGTTCGCCGCGTTCATCTTCTGGACGGCCTGGGCCGCCTCCACCAACCGCCCAGGCGACACCACTACTTACACAAACAACTGGCCCCACGAACCACTGATCGGAAACGTCCCCACCGGCGATAGCGTCATGTGGACCGGCGTCAGCATCATCATGCTCCTCGCAGGCATCAGTGCGCTGGTATGGTGGTACGCCTCGCAGAAGCAGGAGGAGCCCCCGCAAACACTGCCCGAAAAGGATCCGCTCGGAAGCTGGCGCGCCACAGCATCACAGCTCGCGACCTTGAAATACTTCTGGGTCGTCGCCGCTTTGATCCTCATCCAGATGCTAATGGGCGTCATCACCGCGCATTACGGCGTGGAAGGTGACGGCTTCTATGGTATCCAGCTCTCGAAGATCCTGCCCTACAGCGTCTCCCGAACCTGGCACGTGCAACTCGGCATCTTCTGGATCGCCACTGCCTGGCTCGCCGCCGGACTCTTCATCGGACCGCTCGTCTCTGGCAAAGAACCCAAGGGGCAGGCCCTTGGCGTGAACGTCCTGTTCTTGGCGCTGCTGGTAGTCGTCGCCGGGTCACTCACCGGCGAATGGCTCTCGGTTCAAAACAAACTGACCGACTCGCAGGCCTTCTACTGGGGCCATCAAGGCTACGAATACGTCGACCTGGGCCGCGGCTGGCAGACCCTGCTTCTTGCCGGACTCTTCATCTGGCTATTCCTGGTTATCCGCTCGGCCAGACCCGCTCTCAAAGAAAAGGGCGACCACACACAACTCCTCTGGCTCTTCCTTCTCTCCGCCGGTGCGATTGGCCTGTTCTACGGCGCCGGCTTGACATGGGGCCAGCACACCCATCTATCAATCGTGGAATATTGGCGCTGGTGGGTCGTCCACCTGTGGGTGGAAGGCTTCTTTGAAGTATTCGCGACAACCGTGATCGCGTTCTTCTTCATGCGCCTCGGCCTCATACAACCGGGATTGGCCGTCAAATCGGCGCTGCTGTCAGCTACGATCTTCCTTGCCGGCGGCATCATCGGCACCTGCCATCACCTGTACTTCAGCGGCACCCCGACTGTGGCCCTCGCCTGGGGCTCCGTCTTCAGCGCTCTTGAAGTAGTGCCGCTGGCGCTGGTCGCCTACTCCGCGCTTGACGACCTGCGCCGCGGCCGCCTCACCATCTGGGCCCAGCGCTACAAGTGGCCCATCTACTTCTTCGTCGCCGTGGCGTTCTGGAATATGGTCGGCGCCGGGCTGTTCGGCTTCATGATCAATCCGCCGATCGCGCTCTACTACATGCAGGGGCTGAACACGACTCCTTTGCATGGCCATGCCGCGCTGTTCGGAGTATACGGCATGCTAGGCATGGGCCTCATGCTGGTCTGCCTGAGAGCATTGGTACCAGATCAGGTGTGGAAAGAGCACTGGTTGAAGGCCGCCTTCTGGGCGATGAACATCGGGCTCTTCCTCATGTGCATCGGCAGCCTGCTTCCAGTGGGCCTGCTGCAAACCTGGGCCTCTGTCGAACACGGCTACTGGTACGCGCGCAGCACGGAGTTCCTGGGAACCCCCACCATGCAGACCCTGCGCTGGATGCGAGTCCCCGGCGACACGATCTTCGCCCTCGGCGAGCTGATCCTGGTTCTCTTTGTTGCGTCAATAAGGCCGGGGAAGATCCAGAGCTAAGACCAAACGTACGGCTCCCTCACGATCGCGGCGCTGCTGGCAGAGCCGCGAACGTGAGGGAGCGATATTATCTAGTTTCCGACCCCTTTATCTGGTATTATTAAATTAACGACACATAAGGAGAGTAGTCATGCTGAGAGCAACGCCTGCAAGAGTAGACCGCCCTTGCCGGCATAACCTGACCGATGAACTTCCCGGACGCGAATGCGCGCTCGATTTCGAATGCGGGGCGTGTGAAATGCACGACACCCTGCGGAAGCTCAACCCGGCCTCCACTGACACCATCGACCTATATCCATTCGGACTTTTTTACCCGCTTACCAGGCAGTATCATAGAGGACATACCTGGGTCGAAGAAGGCGCCAGCAATACTTACACCATCGGACTCGACGCCATTGGCGAACGTCTGGTGGGCCATGCAACCACCGTCGAACTGCCCGCAACGGGAACCGTTGTTTATGCGAACAAGCCTGCATTCACGATCTTAAGCAACGGCACAGCAATCCCCATCACCTCACCCGTCGATGGCATCGTCACCCAGACCGGAGGCCCCGAAAGCGGTTTCTATCTGAAAGTACGCCCCATCAAAGGCTGGATAGACACGACGCACCTGCTGCGTGAATACGAAGTGCAGCCCTGGCTGTCGCATGAGATGGACCGCCTGTTGCATTCCATTGGACCGGACAACGTCAGTTCGCGTCTCCCTGATGGCGGAGTGCTTGTCACCGATCTGCCACGGGCATTCCCCGATGCCGACTGGACCTACATCTGGCCGAGCATGTTCAATCTGAAATGACCATCCCCCGCTACGGCCTGGGCTCTTTTGTCAGTTTCCATGATTCATCAAAGAGCCCGGCCAGCGCGGGTTCCGGCACATCCACGCCTTCGGCGACCTTCAGAATCGCGTAGTCGCCCAGCTTCGGCATGCTGTAGTCGGATTGATACTCTTTCTCATCGATCGTCAGCCCCGAATTCAGCACCACATACTTCGCCGGGTTGAGCGGATTCGGATAGACCAGCGCAGGCAGATGTCCGCTCGCCGCAAAGCTCTCACCACTCGCGCGCACAAACTCCTTGGTCCACAGCACCGGCAGCTTCCCGCTCGCCTGCACCCGCGCGATCCACTTGTTGCTCCCCGGATCGCCAAACAATGCCACGTTATATTTCTTGAAATCCGCCGCAGTTACGTCTTTATCGTCTTTAATCCGCGGATGGCTCCGGTACCACCGCGCATACACGCGATCGAACCTCACCAGTATCCGCAGTGCCTGCTCGTGCGCCGCTTTGTTCCATGGAGTCCCGGTAGGCCGCACGAGCAAGAACGGATCGAGAAACGCATCGTCGATCGGCCCCTGCAGGGCATGCGTCTTGCGCAGTCCCGCCGGCTTGCCGCTCGCCACCTTCCACGTTCCGCCCAGCTTTTCAAACGCGATCTCCGCCGCCGGTTTCAACTTCACCAGTTGCCCGTCGATCTGTACCGACTGCGCCGCAGCCATCTCGCGCAACGCCAAGCGCGTCAGGTTCTTCGTCTTCAACGTATACTGCTTGCGCCCCGCATCGCGCACCGCATCGATCTCCGCCCGCTCGTAGTGCTTCTCCATCCCTTCGAACGACACCCAGTGCGACCGGTTATACCGCGTCGTGTACGCAAGGAACTTGATGTGGTCCGGCGAGCCGCGCCCCTTATCACCCCACTCTTTCAGAAACGCATCCAACTGAGTGCGCACCAGTGGACTCACACTGTGCCCGGTCTTCTGCGAAATCAGAAAAATATCCGGTGTGCCTTTCGCCCGCAGAAAATTCGGCTCGCCTTCAGACGGGAAGCCCTCGCGTTCCAACTGCGCCCGCACCTTCAACGACGATTCCAACTGCCCGCGCGTCACCTCGCCCGGAATCATCGGCAATCCCGCAACGCCAGAATCGCTATCGCCGTCATGGCCTGCCAGCGGCAGGTTGTACGCATTCAATGACCAGTCGAGGATGTTCTCCCAGATCCGCAGCGTCGCCTGCTGATACGGGGGGAATCCCGGCATCGAAGACCTGCGCGGCCACGTGCCTGCCCCAATCTCCGCCGCCGCAAAATCTCCCGGATGATGCAGCGCTATGTGCCACGCCCCCGCGCCGCCCAAGGAGAATCCGCGCAGGATGATGCGATCGGAATCGATCTTGTACCGCGCCTTCACCTGCTCGATCGCCTCGAACACGTCCACTTCTCCCGCCCAGTGATTGGCATTGTTCCAGCGTCCATAACAGTCCAGCACAATCTGCCCGACGTCGGCCGACGCATAGGTGATGCCCTTGTTCGGCGCCGGGAACCGCGCGATAAACCTCGCTTCGCTCAACACCTGATCGCGCCCGTGCAGCCATACATACAAACGTACCGGCTTTTTGCCGTCGTAGGATTCCGGCACCGTCACGCCATACGGCTGCACCGATCCATCGAGCGCTGAATGGTACCCATGCACCTTGCGTCCCTTGGACTCCGCCCACGGATGCTCGCCCTTCTGGAGGAGGTGTGCACGTGCAATCCCCTGGTCCAGCACCGTCAGCGACTGAGTCATCCCCTCCTGTGTGAAAAACGTCTCCGGAAACTCCAGCAGGAACTTCCCGGATTTCGCATAGACCTCCACATCGGCCATCAGCTTCTCATCCAGCCGCTTCGCAGCCAACCCGCGAATCAGCCCCTCCAGTTCATCCACTTTGGCCTGAATCTTCTGGAGTTCTTCGGGTTTAGGCTTGATGGGCGGTGGTGCCGGGGCCTTCTTCTGCTGGGCTCGCGCACTCTGCGGGAGCACCGCATGCAGCGTCAAAAACACGCCCAGTGCGCTGGTAAAGAGGAGAATAAGTCGCTTCATGATGTATCCTGGTCCAATCCAGACTATCATGCCGATGAAACGCCAATGGGAGGTCACGCGTCACAATGGCAATGCACGGAGGAACAACTATATGCAAACAACCTTAGCGATCTCGTTATTAATCGGATTATCGGCCTTGCCAGGCTTCGCGCAGCACACGACTCGTACCAACATCGCCACGCGCGAACGGAATACGAGCGGCCAGAAGATCGGCACCCTGCGCGCGGGCGTACTGAAAGGCGCCATCGCCAACCCGGCCCCCAGGGCCTCGGTCCCGCCGCCCGCACCGGGAGTGGTGCAGGTTTACGTCTCCAACGGCAACGTCTTCGCCACCTTTATCGCCACCAGTTCCATTCCGTCCGGCGCAGTCTTCGGAGGGTCGATCTCCAGCGACAACGGCTCGCAGATCACCTTCGATAACGTCTCCTACAACAGCGCCTTCGCCCCCGGCGATTATCTGCAACTGCCGCAGTTCAGCAACGTTGGCGACGTCTTTCCGCAGGGCACCATCACCTACACCGTGGATGTCACCATCAACAAGCAACTCACCGAATCGAACGGCCAGTTCTATCTCGCGTCGCCCCCCGCCTACAGTGACCTGTCGAGCCTTACACCCATCATCTACTCAACGTCGCAGAACATCGCCTCCAACAACGACATGATCCTCGCTATCAAAGGACTCTTCACCACTGACGCTCCTTTGATCGTCCTCGCGAGTTACGATCAGTACACCAACTTTGTCGTTCCCGCTTCGGCGATCACCAGCGTCACCACCGGAGAGATCGATGTCGACCTCAGTAAAGTCACAGGAGGACTCGACCTGGCCTCGCTCTATGAGTACGAACTGACGGTCAGCCAGGCCGGCTACGCCGACAGCATCTTCTACCGCTACGTGCCCGCCGCTCCAAAGACCTTCAACCTTGCTCCACAATAAGGTCAGGATGAAATTCGTTGTCGCAGCACTGGTCTTAACGGGATACGCGATCGCTTCCGACGCGGATGCGATCGCCATCTCCGCCAATATCCAGGCCCGGCATCTGCCCTTCGGCACCATTGCCGACCCCGTCTTCACCAGCCCCACATCCGACCAGATCTCCGCCTACACGCGCTGCGGCGACTCTGCCATTTGGACCGGCCACTACCTCGCCGCCGAAGCCTTCCGCTACAAAGTCACGCGCTCGCCGGACGCCTTGGCCAACGTCACCCGAGCCGTGGCCGGCATCAAGTCGCTTACCGACGCGACCGGCACCGACCTTCTCGCCCGCTGCGCTTTCCCATCGAGTTCCCCGTACGCCGCCAGCATTCAAGGCGAGGAGTCGCACAACGGCATCTATCCGGGAACGCAATTGGCGACCCTGTGGGTCGGCAACACTTCGCGCGACCAATACTCAGGCGTGATGTTCGGCCTCGCCGTAGCCTATGACATGCTCGATGCCGGTGCACTCAAAGACTCCGTAGCGGTACTCGCCTCGCGCCACCTCGACTATCTGCTCAAGCATGCCTGGAACGTCATCATGCCCGATGGCTCAGTCAGCACGACCTTCATCATCCGTCCCGACCAGATGCTGGCGTTCCTTCAAATCGGCGCGCACATCAACCCAACGAAATACGCGGCCGAATACGCCTCGCAGAGCAGTTCGCTCTCGAGCGCGGTGCTGCTGCCGGTGACGATCGAAACCCTCAACGACGACTCCTACTTCAAATTCAACCTCGACTTCATCAACTTCTACAACCTGCTCCGCTTCGAAACAGGCAACAAGAAATCCAGCTACCAGTTGGCCTACGATGTACTGCGCAAACACACTGCAGGCCATCAGAATGCGTTCTTTGACGTGATCGACCGCGCCCTCAACGGACCCAACGCCGCCCGCGACGCTGAGATCATCGCACTGCTCAACACCTGGCTTGGACGTCCCCGCCGCGATGTCTATGTCGATCTGACAGGCAAAGTCGCGGTCTGCGGCGCTCAAGCCTGTTACCCGGTCCCCGTTGCGATCCGCCCACCCAGCGACTTCCTCTGGCAGCGCACGCCATTCCTGCTTTCCGCTGGAGGCAACGGAACCGTGGAATCCGCTGGCATCGACTACATCCTGCCCTACTGGATGGCCCGCTATTATGGCGTGATTGGCGACTTCGCGGTGCAATCGGCCGCCGCACCGGGCGCCGCCATCACACCCGACTCCATCGCGTCCATCTTCGGCACGAACCTCGGGGCCAATGTCATGGTCGGCGATAGAAATGCGGTCGTCACCTACGTCTCGCCAAGCCAGGTCAACTTCATCGTACCAGCCGCAACATCACTCGGCCCAGTCACGATCACCTCTGGAACCCAAACAGCAACGGCGCAGATCCAGGCAGTTGCCCCCACGCTGTTCAGCATGAACGGCAACGGCTCCGGCGTAGTCGCAGCCACTGCCATCCGCACTCAGGTGGCGAACCAGCAACTGCAATCGCCCGTGCAAGTCTTCCAGTGCGACGCAAGCGGACACTGCGTCTCCACGCCGATAGACGTCGGCCTCGATACGCCGGTCTATGTGACGCTCTACGGCACGGGAATCCGCAACCGCAGTTCCCTCGCAAAGGTAACGGTCACCATCAACGGCATCAGCGTGCCCGTGCTCTACGCAGGCCCGCAGCCCCAGTACCCCGGCCTCGATCAAGTCAACATCAGCCTGGTGATTGGCCTGCGTGGCGCCGGGGAATCAAAACTCATCCTCACAGCAGACGGCCAAACCGCAAACACCGTGACAATTGATATCAGGTAGCGCACGCATCCTGCGTGCCGTGTCGACATTCGTGTCGACATGCTTTCCGCCGGACGCCGGCAAGAATGCCGGTGCGACTGGCTGCAAGCCCGCGCTACGGCTTCCCCTGCGCATCCATCCACATCCCGCGCAACCGGAACAGATTGATCCGATGCTGCTCCATCACCCGCTCGCCGGCCCCAATCTCCACCCGCGTAGAAGCATCCGCCCCATACCCGCCATAAGCCGCCGACCGCAAGTCCGGAATATACCCAGCCCATTGCCCACCAGCACTATACGTGTACCCATAGAACAACGGCAACGGAACATCCGCGCCGCGCTTCCATTCCACCTGCAACTTATGAAATACCTCCCCAGGCGTGGCAGCAATCCCGATCTCGCCATTGATCAGCACCGTGCTCAGACCAACCTCAAGCGTCTTGCCCTGCTCCCACCGGTCCTTCAACGTCATCACCGTTGAAGTAGCAGCGATCGAAGGCTTCGCCGGAACCTTCGTCACCACCGTTCGCCCCTGCTTCAACACCTCCGCGGCAAGGAACTCGCCCATCTTCCGAACCACCTCGAAATCCTCCGCCTCCACGCCCTTGCGGGCCATGAACAGCGGATTGATGTCCCCTGCCCCGCCCTGCACAAACATCACCTGCGCGCCCTTCCACTCGCTCTCCACCTTGCTCATCATCGCACCCGGAAAATCTGCCGAATACTTGCAGTTGGTAGGCCCCAGCACCACCGCATGCACCGCGTAGTGAACCATCAGCGCCTTTGTATTACCCTGCATGTCATCAATCCGCACCAGATCGAACCCCGGATCGACAGGACCATAAGGCACTCGCTCCAGGTTATCGAACAGCGCCCGCACGCGCCCGCCATCACGAGGCAGCAACCGGTTGTACCCCAGGCGCAGTTCGCCATGGCCCACGCCGATCTTCGCCGGCGCCATCGCCTTCGAAGCCTGCGCTACCGCCGCGAAGACCTTCTCCTCCATCTCCTGCTGATACGCCGAAGGTGCAGCGTTCGTATCCGGGTTCAAATAGCTGGGCGTCGAATGACTATGCGAAGCCGCTAGCAGCACCACCGGAATCTGTAGCTCACCGGCAATCCGCCGCCGCAGGTCCGGCGCGACGATGCTCCCCAGATCGAGCGTCACGATCGCCATCCGCGACGCACCCGCCTGCAACACCACCGCCTTTGCATACAGCGCATCATGCACGCCCACGCCTGGGCCGCAGCGCCGGTTCGCATAGCCATACATTGGGCCAAACGTAGAAGGCGTAATATCGGCCTTGGCCGTACCTGCCAGAAACGCCTCATCCGCACACAACGACCCAGCCAGCAGGATCAAGCCACACGTTAAATTTCGCATGCAGGAATTGTACACAATGGCAGGACGTGATAGAACAAGGGTGGGAGTCCCTGCAATGAAAGCACTCGGAATCACAGCAATTTTCCTGACGGCCGCATCCGCCTTCGCGCAGAATATGGAGATCCCCAAGGGCGCCCACGTTCTGCTGCGCATGAACAACACCGTCAGCAGCCGCACCGCACAGGAAGGCGACTACGTCTACATGACCACCGCCAGCCCCATCGCCGCCGGCGGCCAGATCCTGGTCCCCACCAACACACACGTCACGGGCACGGTGGTCCGCGTCCAACGAAGCGGACGAGTGCATGGCCGCGCCCAGCTGGCTATCAAACTCGAAACACTGATCCTCAACAGCGGCAAGGTCGTGAAGTTCACACCCAAGGTCAGTTCCGTCGATTCCGACGACGCAGGCCAGCACGTCGAAGGCCCCGAAGGCAAAATCGCGCAGAGCGGCACCAAGGGCCGCGATGCGGAACAGATCGCCATCCTCGCCGGCAGCGGTACAGCGTTGGGAGCAATGATCGGAAGCCGCGCCGGAAGCAGCGCATGGAAAGGAGCCGGCATAGGCGCCGGTGCTGGAACGGGCGTGGGCATCGCACGAGCCTTGATGACTCGCGGCAAGGAAGTGGAACTCCGCCACGGATCATCGCTCGATGTAGTTTTCGATCGCGCCCTTACTCTGGAGTAGTCTGACCGCTCATCGATCGCATCTTGCGCGATGCGAACAACGCAATCTCCAACGCCTGTTCGTAATTCAGGCGCGGATCCAGATTGGAAAGATACGCCGTACCAAGGTCGGCCTCGCTCACCGCGCGCGCGCCGCCCACACACTCAGTGACATCTTCGCCGGTCAACTCAATGTGCATGCCGCCCAGACGGCTGCCATTGGCTGCGTGGATATCGAAGGCCTGATCCAGTTCGCGGAGTATCTTCTCAAACCGCCGCGTCTTGATGCCGCCTGATGTCATCTCCGTATTGCCGTGCATCGGATCGCAGCACCACAGCACCGTCTTGCCGGTCTTCCTCACCGCTTCGATCAGTGGCGGCAGGAACGTGCCGATCTTTTCGCTGCCGAAACGATGGATCAGCGTCAACCGGCCCGGTTCATTGTTCGGATGCAAAACATCGATCATCCGCGCCAGCGTCTCGGGCGTCGTGATGTTGCCGATCTTAACCGCCACTGGATTGCAGATGCCGCGGAAGTACTCGATGTGGGCGCCGTCCAGATCGGCCGTGCGCAGCCCGATCCACGGGAAGTGCGTCGAAAGGTTGAAGAAGCCCGAGTGCCGGGGGACGTGCCGCGTCTGCGCCTGCTCGTACGGCAGATTCAAGCCTTCATGACTGGTGAAGAAGTCGATCCACTGCATCTCGCCCGGATGCATCCCCGCCACATCTTCCATGAACCGCAACGAATCACTGATCGTATCGGCAATGCGCCGGTACTCATGCGCCATGGGCGAATCCTTCACCCAATCGAGATTCCAGTAATCGAGCCGGTGCGGATCAGAGAACCCGCGGCTCACCAGTGCGCGAATAAAATTCAGCGTTAGTCCGGCGCGCTCATAGCCGCGCAGCATCAACTCCGGATCCGGCACCCGCGCCGCTTCGGTAAACGCCGGCCGGTTGATCAGATCGCCGCGATAGCTCGGCAGCGTCACGCCATCGATCGTTTCGAAATCGTCCGACCGAGGCTTGGCATACTGGCCCGCAAAGCGCCCCACGCGGATCACGCGCCGGTGGCTGCCATAGGCCAGCGCCAGGCTCATCTGCAAAAGAATCTTCAGCTTGTTGGCGATCGTCGGCGAATTGCACTGGTCGAAACTCTCCGCGCAATCGCCTCCCTGCAGCAGGAATCGCTCGCCGGCCGCCGCTTCGCTCAACTGCTTGCGTAGCGCAATGATCTCCCATGAAGTCACCAATGGCGGCAGCTTCGCGATCTCATCCATCACGCGGGTTACTTCAGCATCACTTTTATATGCCGGCTGCTGCAGAGCTTTCTTGGCTCTCCAGGAACTCGGCGACCACTCTTCTGTCAATCTTACGTCCCCTGTTTCTAGTGTTCACCTACCATGGTACCGCGAGAAGCCGTATCCTGAATAATAAGATGAAGTTCAACCGGCGGCAACTCTTCGAAACGCTGGGTGCGGGCACCCTGTTCCAGTTCCGCCTCAACGGCCAGACCCTCGGCACTCGACTCCACTTCGCCGAAGACGGCACAGTCACGCTCCTCACCGGCAAAGTCGATATCGGCCAAGGCTCGCGAACGCTGCTTACACAGTGCGTGGCCGAGGAGCTTGAACTCGATCCCTCCAAAGTCAAAGTGATCATGGGCGACACAGCACTCGTCCCAGATGACGGCGGGACCTTCGCCAGCCTCACCACACCCCAGACCGTGCCCATCGTCCGCCAGGCCGCCGTCGAGGCCCGCAAGCATCTATCCCCGAATGTCACGCCACCGGCATTCTGGAAGGTCCTCGGCAAGCCGCTGAAGAACGTGAGCGGACGCGCCATTGTCACTGGGCAGCTGAAGTATTCGACTGACCTCAAGCTCCCCGGCATGCTGCACGGCAAGGTCATCCGGTCTGACGCCCATCAGGCCGAACTCGTCTCCTACGAATCCGCAGCAGCTACCGCCTTCCGGGACGGTAACTTCCTCGGCGTCTACGCGCCCGGCGAACGCACCGCCGCCATTACGGCCAGTGGTATCCGCGCCGAATGGAAAGCCAAGAACCTCGGCAACCCGCTTGATGTTTTCGAATCCTTCAAGAAGAACTCCACGCCACCGGTAGCCAACTTTAAAGTACGTTATCCGCCGCTCTTCGAAAAGGGCTCCATCGCCGAAGGCCTACGCACCGCCGCGACAAAACACGAAGCCTCTTACCAACTGCCCTACATTTCGCATGTCCCCATGGAGCCGCGCTCGGCCATCGCCATCTGGGACGACAATGGACTCACCGTCCACTGCGGCTCCCAGGTCCCCTTCGGCGTCCGCAAGCAATTAGCCGGCGCCTTCGGCCTCAAAGAACAAAAGGTGCGCGTCATCGTACCGGCCACAGGCGGCGGCTTCGGCTCCAAGCACGGCCCCGAGGTCGCCCTCGAAGCCGCCCGGCTGGCTAAGGCGGCCGGCAAACCGGTACGCGTGGCATGGACTCGCGAAGAGGAGTTCCAGGCCGGCTACTACCGCCCTGCCGCATTGATCGAAGTCCGCAGCGGACTCGACTCCGCCGGCCGCATCTGCGCATGGGACTTCCACAACTACAACTCCGGCCCGTCCTCGCTTGCCGTGCCCTACGCGATTCCCAACCACTGGTGCGGCTTCCATCGCTCGCCGTCCCCATTGCGACAAGGCCCGTATCGATCGCTTGCCGCCGTAGCCAACACCTTCGCCCGCGAAATGCATGTCAGCGAACTGGCAGCGCTTGCCAAACAGGACTCCGTAGAATTCCGCCTACGCAACATCGAAAACGCGCGACTCAAAGAAGCCATCGAGCGCGCCGCCACCGCCTTCGGTTGGGGCAAACGCAAAGGTGTCTTCGGCATGGCCTGCAACATCGAAAAGGACGCCTACATGGCGCTGTTCACGGAAATGGAAAAGGGCCGCGTCCGCCGCATGGTGATGGCCTTCGATTGCGGCGCGGTGCTCAACCCGGAAGGACTGCGCAATCAGATTGAAGGAGCGCTCATTATGGGCATGGGTGGCGCACTCTATGAAGAACTCCACTGGGACAATCGCGGCGTGAAGAACCGCAGCCTTCGTGATTACCGCGTCCCGCGCTTTGCCGACATCCCGGAGATAGAAGTCATTCTCATCGACCGCCGCGAAATCACCGCCGCCGGAGCCGGCGAATCCCCCATCACCGTCGCCGCACCTGCTATCGGCGCAGCGCTCCACGCCGCAACCGGAAAGTGGTTTCGAGCTCTGCCTATGCGGTCTTGACGGGGATCCAAATATCAATCACAGACTACACCGCAATAGCCTTAACCCTCACCTCGCCCAACGCCCCGCTCACGATCACCGGCATATCATTCAACGCCAGCGCGATCTCGCCCGCCACCATGCGCTCCACCGGAGCCCGCCCCACCTCGCGAATCCGCACCGCCTTGCCCGCCTGTCCGCACTGCAACCGCACACGGCGCTCCGCGCCATCGCTCCACAAAGCCACGGCAGAACCAAAATCCAAAGCGTAAATCTGTTCATCGCCAACATCAACGCGCCGCACGAACTCCGCCTGCGCCGCGAACCGCGCCACGTCGCGCAACACCCAATAAGCAGGCTTCGCGGTCAGATCCGGCCGCACGATTCCGAAGTTGTGCTCGTTGTACTCCGCGCGCCAGCCATCGTCCTGAAAGTCGTACCACCATAACCCGCGCAAATACGGCATCGTCCGCGCCAGCAGGTAAGTGCGTGCAAGATACGCCGCCGAAAGCTGCGGCGAGGTTCCATTCGCGGCGCTATGCGTCGGCCATCCCATCTCGGTCACATAGAGCGGCACATCACGCCCCGAATTCGCCTTGCGCAAAATCGCCTCGGCCTGCGCGCAGAACTCCGCCCACGCCTCCGGAGTCCGCGACTTATCCTTGCCGCTGTAGTTGTAAGTGTGGATCGAAACCGCATCGCAGCTTGGCAGCGCGCCCGCCTCCAGCATGCGATCCAACCAGCCCTTCTTGATACCACCCGAAGTCATCGCACCGCCCATGATCAGCAGCGATGGATCCACCGCCTTCATCCGCGGATACACGGCCTTCAGCAACTGCGCATAAGACTCCGCAGTCCCCGGCGAGGTGCCGCCGATCTTGATGTCCCACTCGTTCCACACCTCATACATCCGGATCTTCCCGCGAAAATGCCGCGCCATGAATTCGGCGTACCGCGCGAAGCCTTCGATCGCTTCCGCCGACAAAGGCTTGTCCCCGCCATCGTAGAACCGGTTCCCGTAATCGATCACCATCAACGGGTCCAGCCCCTTCGCCACCGCGCTCGTCACATAAGCATCGTGCGAAGCAGGCATCGCGAGTTTATCCTTCTCGCGCTCCACACCGCCCCAAGACGCCTCATCGCGAATCGACGCCACCCCAGCCTGCGTGATCATCGAAAGATTCGCATCCAGCACGCCCTTGCCCTGCGCGAAGTGCGTACAAACTCCAGTGACAAACTTCGCGGGCTTCGAAGGCGGCTGAGCCGCCGCGGCCGCCAGTGCCGATCCACCCAGAAATGTCCGCCGCAGCATCATCGCATCCTCACCGTATCCGGATCCAACCCGGCCCCAAGCTGCACCGCCTTCTCCGCTCCGCTCAATTCACTGGCCGACAAAACAATCCGCTGCGACTTCGCCCCCGCAACGTCCAAGAATACCTTTGATTCCGCCGGAGCCTGGCACCCGCGCAGAAAGGCCTCGCTCGTATCCACCATCCTCACCACAGGCTGCGCACTCGCCGTAGCAGTCACTCGCAATCCATCCACGTCCAACCTCTTCACATCATCGAACACCAGCGCCGGCCGCATCTCCGCAGCCGCGCGCCGCACATCGATCCCGCGCATCCGTAGACCGGTCACGTGCCGGCAATAGAATCCATAGGAAGGCAGCCGCCCGAACATGCGCGCCTCCGGATAGGCCTTCGGATTCTCAGGAATCGCGCGCGACACCCACCCCTCCTGCCCGGCCTCTTCGCTATCGATGCGGATGTTCGAAAGCGTCACATCCTCCACATCAAACCCCGGCAGCCCGGTCACCGAACTCGTCAGAATCGATCCCGTCGCGTGGATGTTCTCAATCATCACACCGCGCAACGTCCCCGGCGTGCCATCCGGCCGCGCCCGCCGCATGCCGCGCCGGATGAAGATCGGCGTCCGCACGCGCTGCATCCGGATATTCGAAATCACCACGCCGTCCACCCAGCCGCCGTCGACCATCTCAATCGCGATGCCCGCAATGACCCGCGCCTTCAGATTCACGTCCTCATTGAAGATCACCGAATTCGAAAACGAGATATTCTCAAACCCGCCGCGCGTAGCCGTCCCGAACTTCAATCCATTGCAGCAGCAGGTCAGCACGCAGTTGGTGATCGTCACGTTCTTGGTCACCCGCACTTCGCCGCCATAAGGATTCTCACTTTTCAGGCAAATCGCATCGTCACCGGTATCGATCACACAATCGGAAATTGTCACGTTCTGGCACCCTGTCGGATCGATGCCATCGGTATTCGGCCCGATCACCGGGTTCTTAATCCGGATGCCGCGAATCGTCACGTAATCGCAATTGATCGGCCGCAGCGTCCAACCCGAAGCATTCTCAATCCGCACATCCTCAATGCGGACATGCTTGCAGCCCGCAAATTCAATCAACGGTGACGGCCTGTCCAGCGGCTTCCAGTCATAGGTGGCCACGTCCTTCCAGTCATCCTGCGGCGGAGGAACCACGCGCCCGCTGGGAACCCAGAATGCCGTGCCCTGCCCATCGATGCGCCCCGGCCCCGCCAGCCCGACGTTCTCCGCATCGCGAGCGAACACCAGATGCTTCTGATTCGCATCGCCCTTCTCCGGAGGCCCCGAGTGCATTGCATAATCGGCAAGATTCTTACTACCGAGCAGCGTAGCCCCCGCTTCCAGATAGAGGGTCACGTTGCTCTTCAGAACAACAGTCCCCGAGAGATACGTTCCCGGAGGCAGATACACGACGCCACCACCCGCTCCATTGCAGGCGGCAACAGCCTCATTGATCGCTTTTGTGTCAAGAGTCTTCCCATCGCCAGCCGCACCATAGGCGCGGACATCGAAAGTCTTGCGTGAAGGATTCGCTGCGAACGCAGCTGGAGGAATGAGGAGTAAAAGATCCCGGCGAGTCATGGCTGCTTCCATTCTCGCCCAAATCCTTCCTTATCGGGCGAGGCCCAACTAGCAATCTATCTCCGCTAGCCGAGCCTCGACCGTAAGGGAGCGATATAGGTCTACCAGTTCAACCGGACCGAAGCCTGCATCGAACGTGGAGGCGTCGTGCCGGTCTTCTGTCCCCAATTGGCCTGAGTCGCACCAGTATAACCACCAACATTGACCGCGCTGGTGATCAGGTGATTAGCTATGTTAAAGCCCTCGAACCGGGCATCCCACTTTAGTTCGCGATCGCCGATATGACTGTAAAACGACTTTACCAACGAAGTATTCACATTGATCCATCTTGGAAGGAAGACGTTAAATGCGCCAAGATTTCCAAATGTGCTCACCGCCGGGATGCCAAATGCCGACTTGTTGAAGATCTGGAATCCGCCATCGACCGTACCACCTGAATAAGGATCGCCAATCAGCATCGGCCGCTGGTTGCCACTGCCGGTGCCAGCCTGGTCCGCTGAAATAACTGGATTCACGGGCAGGCCGGATTGGAATTGAGCCACTCCGTTTACCTGCCAGCCACCAAAGGCCTGTTTGTACCACGTGCCGCCGCCACGCCAGAAGGGCAGCGGGTATACCCAACTCGGGACCAAAACAAACTTCCGGCTGTAGACGGAGGTTCCCCAATCCCGGCGGAGGTTGTAGCTATCCATCGGCGTGTAGTTGTAGGAGTTCGCATCCGTTCGGCCCTTCGCCCAAGTAAAGGCTGAGTTCAAGGTACCAGCTTTCCCGAATCGTTTACTGAATGAAGATTGGAGTGAATTATAAATGAAATTCCCTCCCGTGTTGAATTCATAAATATTCGAGTACCCTTGATACGGACGAAGCGAGTTCGTATTGGCCAGAGCTGTGGTCGACCCCGGTTGGAAGTGGCTCTTGCCATATCCCAACGGGAGCTGATTGATATCCTGCTGGTAAGAGAGATTAGCCGCGCTCGAACCAACGTAGGTTACCGTCAGCATTGTGTCTTTTGTTATTTTCCGCTGCACTCCTATACTCCAGGTCAGAGTGCGGGGAACTTTCATATCCAGGTAATGAGAGTTTGTGATCTGCGAAACTGCCAGGGCGTTCGCCGCCCCATTCGATGGATTTTCAACGTTTCCATTCAATACAACCGTCGATGAATTAAACGGAGCATTATTGATGGCGCTAAACAGGAAGTTACCCTGAATGCGCTCATAAGCCACACCGACGCCACCTCGAAGCACTGTGGTTTGCTGGCCTGTAAGATCTAACGCAAACCCGAGGCGGGGTGCGAAATTCCCCCAACGCGTATTCGCACCTCCCAGGGGCAGGTTATGGAATAACGCCTTTACGGCAGGATCGTCATACTGAATGATTCGTCCCTTCGCGGAATCCGGGAAGCCGTTGCCAGGAATCACCAGACCGTTGAACGGAGCCGGAGCGGTGATAATGGTCCCGTTAACAGGACTGAGCACAGCAGCCTTCGCCGGGTCATAATACTGCGGCAGGAATTGCACGGTGTTATTCAACGCGCTGTACTGAGGTTGCATGTAGGACCATCGCACACCCAGATTGACCGTCAAGCGCCGGTTCACCTTCCAATCATCCTGGAAGTACGGTTCCAATTGAGTAAACCGGTACCATCCTTGGCGAATACTCGGGAACTCCGTATATTGTTGGAAGTTACCCATTAACGCATCGGCCAGGGCCTGACTGCTTGTTGGCGACCGCGCATTGCTGAAATTGAATTGGCCATTGATAGCCGGAGGGTTGTCCTGGTTCTTCCGGCTGCGCATAAACAGGGCGCCCATCTTGAAAGTATGGTCGCCCATAATCTTGGTGAGGCTTTCCTTAATGTTAAAGATGCGGTTGAAGTTGTTAAAGTTCAACGCCGAAACCGCCAGGGTCGTCAAATTGCTGATGGCCACCTGGGGAATGAAGTTCGACGCGTGGTAGATCGTAGGCAACGTGATTCCGTTCCCTTCACGCGTAAAACTCTTGATGAAGGCAGAGTTGGGGACCAGGTCCTGCTGCTCAATGATTACATTGCCCGTATATGCAAATTGCAGAGTATTGATCAGCGTGGGCGCGAAAACGTGGTTCCACTGAATCGACGAGTTCAAGCCTGGGATGTTCCGGTAGTACTGCACAAGGTTGTTTTGATTATTCAGGCTTCTGAAAAAGTCGTGCACCCAGTGAACGCTGATCTGATTATTCTGGTCGAGGTTATAATCCACCTTGAGCACCTCCTGGTGGATGTTCTGAGGCGAAGTCACGTTGTAGGAAAACGTGGTGGCGCCTTGGTTGCCGGCGGGATAGAAGTTGATCATCTTCGCCATATTCGGATTGATCTGGCTGGCAGGCACAATGTTACCCGGGAAGGGAGTTTGCGTGAGTGGATCCCTCACGGTGGTGGTGCCAAAGTTCCCGGTCTTTTGCGCTGCGGTGGGAACGGTCCAGGTGTAGGTGCTGGCTTGCCGCAGTACTTTCACATCTTCGCTATAAAAGAAGAACAACTTGTCACGATTACGATTGAATCCCTTGATAAACGGTAGCAGAATTGGTCCGCCGATGTTGCCTCCGAAGTTGTTATAGCGAAGTTTCGGTTTGGCCAGGCCAGCGCCGTTGAACTGCGTTCCTTGAAGAATGTCGTTTCGCCAGTACTCATACAACTTCCCGTGAAAGTCCTTGGTCCCGCTACGAATGGCGATGTTCACCACCGCTCCGGAACTGGTGCCGGATTCGGCACTGAAGTTGCTGGTCAGAACATGCATTTCCCCAATCGCGTCAGGATTAATATTGACGAAGTTGTTGCCGCCGCCGCCATTGTCCTTGTTGTCGGCGCCATCCAAGTTCCAGGTTGTCGTATCGGTGCGTCCGCCATTGATGGACTGAGCGCTATTATTCACACCGTAGCCGCCAAACAAGCTAAACCCGTCAGTGTAGCTGGTGGAGACGCCAGGTAACAGGGCGAGCAGTTCCGGAAAATTTCTACCATTCAGTTGAAGTTCGCTAGCCTGTTCTCCGGTGACGGTAAAGCCAAGATCGCCGTTCGTGGTTTCCACAACGACAACATCGGCTTGAATCGTCACCGTTTCGGTCTGGCTACCGACCTTCATCTTCATGTTCACTTCAATACTTACATTGGTATTAAGTGGATTGTTATCAATAATCTCTTTTGCAAATCCGGGCGCTTCGCAGGTGACGCGATACCTGCCTGTCGGCAGTTCCGGCACGGTGTAGTTACCTGCGGAGTTCGACTTCGTGGAACGAGTCAACCCGGTATCCTGATTGGTTACCGTAACAGTAGCATTTGCGAGTGCTGCACCACTGGAGTCTGTGATTTCGCCAGTTATTCTCTGGTTCAAATTAGATTGCGCGTACAGCCCTGAGAGCATCAGGAAGCATGCGCACGCAGATAGCAATACGTCTCGGTATTTACTCATTTCCGCCCCTTACGTTCAAGTCTGGTTACCCCGCGATGTGGTCCAACCAGTTGGGGAAGACTATATGACAACCACAGGGCCGGACGCAATAGCAGTAGAATATGGACATGCCGCCCATCAACCGCCGGACCTTCCTCACCACCTGCGCCGCCATCCCCGCCCTGGCCAAGCCAACTACAAAAATGAAGTTCGGCCTGACCTCCTACCAATGGGGCGCCGATTGGGACATCCCCACAATGATCGCCAACTGCACCAGGGCCAAAGCCTTCGGCGTAGAACTGCGAACCTCGGCCAAATACAGCCACGGCGTAGAACTCACCCTCGATGCCGCCGCCCGCCGCGAAGTCAAACGCCAGTTCGCCGGCAGCCCAGTGAAACTGGTTGGCATCAACAGTGCCGAGCGCTTCGACTGGCCCGACGCCACCGCCCTCAAAACCGCCATTGAAAACGCCAAGGCCCACGCCAAACTCGCGCACGACACCGGCGCCACCGGCATCCGCGTATTCCCCAATCAGTTCCAGAAAGGTGTCCCCGAAGCGGTCACACTCGAACAGATCGCCCGCTCCATCAACGAAGTCGGTAAATACGCCGCCGGTCTCGGCCAGATGGTCCGCCTCGAAAATCACGGCCCCGTAGGCACCCTCGTCAACCTCAAGACCATCATGAGCATGGTCGACCAGAAAAACGTCCGCATCAAACTGAATGGCGACGTCCGCGATAACGAAGGCGGCAAGTTCGCCGAAAACTTCGCAGGCATCAAAGACAAACTGGGCGACACACTCCACATGCGCTGGTACGGCGGTTCCGACTTCCCCTACCAGCTACAGTGGGACCTGCTAGCGAAGATGGACTGGGACGGCTGGTGCTTCGTTGAAGAGACCGCCAAAGTCCCCGACCGCGTCCAGGCACTCATCGAACTGCGCCAGCAGTGGGAGAAGTGGCTGCACATCGCCTGATACGAACCCATGCTCTGGCTATTACTGCTCACCACCGGAACCACCGCCTCCCTCCGCGGACTGTCGGCAGTCGACGATATGATCGCCTGGGCCAGCGGAACCAAAGGCACTGTCATTCGCACCAGCAATGGCGGCAAGACCTTCACGTCCATCACCGTCCCTGACGCCGCCGGCCTGGATTTCCGCGACGTCCAGGCCTTCTCCGCCGATCACGCCATCCTCATGAGCGCCGGTCCCGGCCCGCTCTCCCGCATCTACATCACGAAGGACGGCGGCCTTCACTGGAAGCAGACTCTCACGAACAAGGAGGAGAAGGGTTTCTACGATAGCATCTCTTTCTGGAACACCAAACACGGTCTGCTAGTAAATATCCCCCGGCAGAGCCGGGGGCCTTATTTCGTTAGCCGCTCAAAGCGGCTAAACGGGGTCGCTAACGCGGCCCCAACTGTTGTTGGCCACCTTGCGGGTGGCTGATTACTCCCCCAGCTTCAACTGCTCTAGTCGTTGGTCCTCCTTC
>Ga0118677_10003534_pt1 | contig 29412 bp, 22 predicted proteins | sample AliMusrvi5mmetaG_FD_86154 | JGI IMG/M metagenome (GOLD analysis project Ga0118677, IMG submission 86154) | reverse complement strand
ATATCTTTGTAATAGAAAGTAGAGAGGGCAATGAAGCAGCGTAGCTGCGATATAAAATCCAAAAAGAGAATAAAATATGAAAGATGTCACAGCTACGCTGTTTTTGCTCCTTCTGCAACCGTTTATTACAAAGATTTTGCAACTACGTTGCAGGAAATAACTGAATATCCTTCCGAAGTTTTGGAATGCGGAATTTTAAAATGTTTATAATAAAAAATGAACTTTACTAAAGGAGATAGGCAATTCAAAAAAATGTAAAATGTAAAATTCTGCGGAACCTTGTCAATAGTCAATAGTCATTGGTCAAAAGTCAATGGATAGCGGAACATTGAACTTTAAACTCAACAACAAACAACAAACCACTAACATTTCTTCTAAATCCACCTTACCAAATGAAAATCCTGCCTGTGCGGGATCATCGCGTTCTTTGGATACATGCGGAATGCATAATCAAACACTCCCGAGCGGGTCATAAATATCTCTGAACGGTAGGTGACTGAATTTTTATCCTTGCTCACCAACTCCATTTCATTTTTGAAAACTATCTTGTTCACTTCGTCCATTTCTTTCTGTCCGAATATTACATCAATTCCAATATCCTCGGGCGAGATCTCGTTCAGATCAAGCACCACTTCGGCAATAAATTTCTCACCTACTTTAAAACGGCGTTTGGCTGAATCGGGAACATTTACCGAAATAACTTCGATGCTTTCCCAACTGCGCAACATTCTTTTTTTCCATGAAGAAAGCTTGCGCGTCATTTCATAATCGTTTTCGCGCAAACTTTTTGTTCTGTCAAACAGTTTCTGATAAAACTCGTTCATGTAGTCGTCAATCATCCTCTTTGTGGTGAAACGTGGGGCGATCTCGGCAATGGTGTTTTTGATGTAGGATATCCATTTTGAAGGAATGCCCTGTTTGTCTCTTTTGTAAAAAGTGGGGATGATCTCGTTTTCGAGGATGTCGTAAATTGTTTCGGCATCCAGTTCGTCCTGCAGGTGCGGATTTTCGAAAGTGTTTTCTTCTTTCAGCGCCCATCCTGCTTTTGGCAGGTAACCTTCGGCCCACCATCCATCGAGAACGCTGAAATTGATGACACCGTTCATTACTGCTTTTTGCCCGGAAGTGCCCGATGCTTCCAGTGGTCTTGTGGGTGTGTTGAGCCAGATGTCAACACCCTGAACAAGCTTTGAAGCTATCATCATGTCGTAGTTTTCAATAAAAGTGATCTTGCCAAAAAACTCTTTCCTTTTCGACATTTCAATGATCTGGCTGATGATCTCCTGTCCCTGTGTATCGGCGGGATGCGCTTTGCCGGCGAAAATGAACTGCACGGGCATATTGGGAATGTTGACAAGTTTGGCAAGCCTTTCAGGGTTTTTAAACAGCAGGTGCGCCCTTTTGTAAGTTGCAAAACGCCGCGCAAAGCCAATGGTCAGCGCATTTTCATTAAACGAATCAATGATCTCAATGATGTTCTTTGGCGCTTCCTGTCGCCCGGTAAGGTTTTCCATCAATCTTTTCTTGAGGAAATCTATCAGTTCTTTCCTTTGACTTTGTCGTATTTTCCAAATCTTATCATCGGCGACGTTAAAGATCTTTTTCCAGTATTTGGGGTTCGAAAGATCATCTTTAAATCCTTCGCCAAACTGCGATTCATATAGCTGCTGCCACCTTTTGGCAGTCCATGATGCATAATGCACGCCATTGGTCACATAGCCGATGTGCAATTCTTCGGAGAAAAATCCGGGCCACAGATCTTTGAACATTTCGCGTGACACACGGCCATGAATGCGGCTCACACCGTTTATTTCCTGCGAAAATTTTGCAGCCAGCACACTCATCGAAAATTTTTCATTCGTATCGTTATCATTGAAACGCCCGAGGTTCATGAAATCATCCCAGCTAATGTTGAGACGGTCTGCATAATTGGGAATGTAAGCCCTGAGCAGGTCCTCGCTGAAAGCATCATGACCGGCAGGGACGGGAGTATGCGTTGTGAACAATGTGGATGACCTGATAATTTCTTTGGCTTCGCGGAAAGAAAAGAATTCTTCCTGCACAAGTTTGCGCATTCTTTCGGCACTGATGAATGCAGCGTGTCCTTCATTACAATGAAAGATGTCGGGTTTGATGCCCATTGCATCCAGCAACCTGATACCACCAACACCAAGTAAAAGCTCCTGTTTGAAACGGTTTTCATTGTTGCCGCCATAAAGCTGATGAGTGATAAACCGGTCTTCTGCTGAATTGTCTTCAATGTCGGTATCCAGAAGATACAATGGAGTGCGGCCAACATCCACGCGCCAGACTTTTGCAAGCAGCACACGTCCGGGCAATGCGATCCGTATTTTCAGCCAGTTGTCATTGTCATCTTCGTCAACAGTATCCTTTATCCTTACGGGATGTAAAGGGAGTTGTGAAAATTTCTGAGGGATATAAGATTCCAGTTGTTCGCCGGTGCTCGAAAGGTTTTGGGTAAAGTAACCGTACCTGTATAACAATCCCACGCCAACAAGATTCACATTTGAGTCGCTGGCCTGCTTCAGGTAGTCGCCGGCAAGAATTCCAAGCCCTCCTGAATATATTTTTATTGAATCATGAAGCCCGAATTCCATACTGAAATAGGCAATCTGGTCTTTTGGTTTGTCACATGCCAATAACATGTAATCGGCATATTTCTTATAAACTTCGGCCATCTTGCTTATGAAGTCTTTGTTTGAAATAAGTTGAAGAAGTTCTTCGTAAGTCAATGCTTCAAGCATGGCGATAGGGTTGTGGTTCCATTTTTCCCACAGCGCAGGGTTCACCATTTCGAAAAGTTCCTGTGCTTCGAAATTCCATGTCCACCACACATTCCTCGTAAGTCTTACAAGGTTTGAAAGCTCTTCAGGATAATCCGATTTGACAAGGATCTTTTTCCAGACGGGCTTGTTGTGCTGAACAGCCTTTTGAATATGCATCTGGTCTGGAATGATCTTGTTCTTGAAAAGATCAGATCTTTTGGCGACCTCTTTTAATGTGAGATCATAAGCGTCATTATAGCTTTTGATAAAATTCTTCCAAAGGAAAGAACGCGAAATTTCGAATGCTTTTTCGCGCGACTTCAGCGCTTCAGCTTCATTTCTGTGAAGGTTCAGGTTGACAATCTCGCTGATCTTTGTTGCAACTTCGGCATCATTATCGTCATTTCGTTCAATCACAGAAACGCCTTCTTTAAGTTCTCCGTAATTTGTATTCACCCATTTTCCAAACCCTGCAAGCGAAGTCGTAATTGTCGGGATGTGGAAGGCAATACTTTCCATTGGTGTATATCCCCAGGGTTCATAATAGGAGGGAAACACTGTCAGGTCAAAGCCAATCAGTATATCATAATACTGCATGTTGAAGATGCCGTCAGTACCGTTCAGGTAAGTAGGCGCGAAGATGATCTTCACCTTTTCCGTCCAGGAATTATTCAATTCTTTTTCTTTTATCCGTTTGAGCGTTGGATCATACTCAGGATCGTGGAGATGATGCGTGAGATATTCACAGGAAGCAGGCGAATTAAAATCGGGTTTATTCAATCGTTCGTAAACATGCTTTTTGATACCATCATTGCCGGCAGGAACCAGAATGAATGCAATAATATCTTTGTTCAAATCATTGCGTTTGTTGAGCGCTCCAAGAGAATCAATGAAAAGGTCAATACCTTTATTCTTGAATTCATAACGCCCGCTGATCCCCACAAGCATGCTGTCGCGTGACAATTGCTGGTTAAGCAATGCTTCAGCAACCTCAAACAATTTTGCCCGAGCGGTTGTTCTTTTCTCTTCAAAAACACCGGCATCCGGAACAAATGAATCTTCAAAACCGTTTGGCGTTACCAGATTTACTTTTTTCTCAAGGAAAAATTCACATTCTTTGGCAGTGATCTCGCTGACGGTGGTGAATGAATCTGCAAGCTGTGCAGAGGTTTTTTCCAGTGACTGCTTTGCAACGATATTGAAATCCTTTGCAAGCGCATCGGCATTGTATTTTTCGATATTCCTGTATAAAGGAAGCCCGTTGCCGGCAATGCTGCGTGCAATGGCTGTGGCATGTGTTGTGAACACTGTTCCAACCTGGGGCACCCTGTCCTTCAAATATAAAATTCCTGCCCCTGTCATCCATTCATGAAACTGGGCGATCACTTTATCTCTTCCTGAAATATTGAACTTGTAAAAACTTTCGATCACTTTGCCTGCGGCATAACCAAACATGGCGGGCTCAACATAATCCCACTGTCCGGATAGAGAATCGAGTTTGTAATTCTCCCACAACTCGGCAAATACTTTATCTTTTATAGCAAAATAAGGAGTGAAATCAACCAGTATGGCTATGGGATTACCGGCAATCTGCCAGTTTCCAACTTTTAAACGCAGTCCTTCACTTTCGGCTTCCTCGCGCCATGCACGATAAGCAAATTTATCCTCAATGAATTCAGGATTTGCACTTGTTTCTTTCCACACGTCAGGACCGATCAGGATAAAATTATCTTTCATCTCCTGTTGAATAGTAAGGGCTTTGGTGGATATCACAGTGTAGATACCACCGACTTTATTGCATACTTCCCAACTTACCTCAAACAGGTAATCTGGTTTAAGTAATTTATTATCAGACATAAATTATGTGTTATTCTTTTTGGAAAAAGGGCAAATTTAATAATAATACAAGTATGAGGGGTTAAAATATGATTAACTATGGGTGGAAAAATCTTTAAATATTTGGTGTTAGGGGTATAGAGGGTTCAGAAAAATAATAGCAATTGTCCCGGATAATAATTCAAGGAGTTCATCGTTTCGATTACTTTATGTAAATTTGTCCTTGCTATTTCATGCAATATCATTATGAAAAGAATCCTGTTTTTGTTTGCTTTGTTATTCACCATTTCCCTTGCATCAGAAGGACAGGTGATGATATTGAAGAATAAAAGGCATTACAAAACTTATGTCATCAAAGAGGGGGATGTGTTGAGGTATAAACTTAATGAAAATGATGCACAGTGGGAGAGGGGCACGATAGATTCATTTGATTCTACTTTTCTCAGGATTAACAATGCCCGGGTTTATTTAAAAGATATTGCAGCAATAGAAATTCAAAGAAAGAATCTGCATTATGTACAGGATGGAGGCATGATCATGCTTGCAGGGGTTGCTTATCCAACACTTGTTTTATTGAACTCTCTTTTTGCGTGGCAAAAACCACATTTTACCAAAACACAACGAATATTGTTTCCTGCAATGATATTGTCAGGATTTGGTATTACCCGTTTACAAACCAAGAAATGTAAGATTGGAAAGAAATACTCGCTGGAGGTACTGATTTTTAATAACCCGTTACTAAACAAATAAAAATTTATTAAGAGTTGAATTGCTTTTAAATATCAACACTTAATTTCAAATGTCCCCCAAGACCTTTGCTAATGATCCGCATAAGAGTAGATAGTCTTATATCGCTGACATTATTTTCAATTCTTGAAATATAAGTTTTGGTTGTGCCACATTTTTCTGCCAATTGTTCCTGTGTTAAACCTTGTTCTTTTCTAAGCTCCTGTAACATTACTCCAAGTTTGAAAGCTTCAAACTCTTCTTCATATTTTTCTCTTGATTCAGTACCTTGTTTTCCGTATTGTAAATCCAGGTGATCTTCAAAAGAAGTAAGGTTTTTGTGTTTATTTTTCATTGAAGTATTGTTTCTTTAAATTTTCAGCTAATGCAATTTCTTTTGCAGGTGTTTTTTGAGATTTCTTTTGAAAGCCATTTACCAAAACAATTAATTTTCCTTCATCGAAGAAACTAAAGACACGATAAATGTTACTTCCAACTTCAACACGAATCTCATAAATCCCTGTAGTTCCAGTTAAGTGTTTAACATATTTTTCCGGAATACGCTCTAATGAGGCAACAAGTTGTAAAGTCCAGTTGAACTTTTTCTTAACTTCAGGTTTTAAAGTTTCGAAAAATTCAAGGTAGTAATTTTTGTAATAAAATATATTCCGGTAAAAAATTTTATCCTCGGTGCAAAGTTAGCTAATTAGTGAACATGTGCCAAATTAATTTTAAGAATCCAGTCAAACCTGCTTTTCCTTTTTCTCCTTCACCAGAATTCCACTCAACGCTTTGTTGAAATTTATAAGTAAGAACCCAATAATTATTTTCGCAATAGAGGCGTATAAAAATCTGTCCTGAAACCTTGCATCATAACTACCCTGTTGGTTCGATTCAATATAGAAAAGCAGTTGGGTAAGAAATTCGGGGAGGGCAAAGATGAAAAGGATTCCTCCAATAATGATAATAGCCATTTCGAAAATGTTTCTTTTTTCAGCAAAAAGCTTTGCGTTTTCATCGTAGTCGGCCTTTGAGCAGATCTTGTGGGTGATGATCTTTGAGCCAAATACCATGAAGATAGCAAATGACAAGGTTATGGTAAATTGTAAAAAGCCTGCAACTATCATAATTGTCTTATCATTATCAGGCATGGAATTAGAATTGTCCGCGGTAAAAAGAAAGAATATTGTTTCCACTGAGTTTATAAAACTGTAGATAACATTAGTAAAAAGATAAAGTCCCAGTATCTTAATAGCGATGTCAACAATGTCGGTTTTTTTCATAATGGAAGATTTCTTGAGTTGTTTTAAGTTGAAATTTTGATTTTACATGTAAGTAACCTTGTCCAGTTGTCCATTTATTACAGTGAATGACAACACCTGGTAACAATCTACCTTTTTCCCTTTATATGTGGCAGGCTGCCAGTTTTGAGGCATTTTGTTAACGATGGCTAAAACCTGGTTGGCATACGTCTCCAGGTTTCCTGTTCCTTTTGAGATTATTTGAAAGTTGCCTGCCTTTCCATCACAGGTTACGATGAAGGCAATGGAAACTTTGAAAACTCTTTGTGCGGCATTATTATCTGTCAGCGGGTTTGCTTTAAAATATTTCTTTAAGTTGTCAAGTCCTTTGGTAAATGCAGGGCCTTTGGTCGGAAATGGTTTCTCACCAATATATTCTGTTATCAAAAAATCGTCAACGGAATAAACAGTGTCCGAACAGGTTTTGACCTTCACAATGCTGTCGTCAGGATAAACTACCACCTTGGGAAGGTCGTCAATTGTTTTAAAAGTAAAGCCGTCAATAGCTTTGGGTTGAACAAAAGTGTTTGTGTTGAAATAAATGAAGGTGGTATCCTTTCTCTTTTCATGTATCAGCGCACAGTAGGTCAATCCGAATTTATTGTTGATGTTGAATTTCATATCCCCGATATGTATCTTGTCGCCATCAGGAGCCTTCAAACTATTCAGATAAGCGCCAATAGCTTTTTCCTCGCTGCCAACTTTAACGGGATTGTTAATGTTATATCCGTATGTTTTATCTGTTGAGACTTCGGTCAATTTCATGTAGCGATTGTCTTTGTCAAGATAATCCTGGCTGAAAACATTGGTGGTGAATGTTGCAATCAATATTGCGATTGAGAGAAAATGTTTTGGTGTTTTCATGTTATTTGTCAATAGTCATTTGTCATTGGTCATTAGCTGCGCGTCATTTACTTCGTGTGAATTTTACGTTTCATTCATTTGCAGAGATTTCTAAATAGTTTATCATTGTTTAAATCGTGAAAGAGCAGGATTGTCAGCTAAGTTTTTTCTTCTTTTTTTTCTTCAAATATAAAACATTTTGATGATTTGGATTGTAGTCAATGTTGAAATCATTTTTCAATGCTGTTATGGCATCTGGTTCATCCAAATCTGCTGCAATTTTAAAATTTGCAATGCTGAGTTCTCTTTCCCCCAACTTATTATAAGAATTCCCCAAACTGTTATAAGCCGCTTTCATTCGCGGGTTGATTTCAATTGCCGACTGAAAATCCTTGATGGCCAATTCAAAATTGCCTTGTTTGTAATAAATAACGCCCCTGTTATTTATGGGATTTTCATCCTCTGAATCGAGACTGATAGCCATTTTATAATCTGCCATGGCTAAACCAAATTCATTATTGTCATCATACACACTACCACGATTGTAATAAGCAGTAGGATTCAATGGGTTTATCTTTATAGAAGCGTTGTAATCAGCAATAGCTAAATCCCTCTCTCCAATCTTGTTGTAGGTATATCCTCTTTCGCAATAGGCCTTTGAAAATTCTGAATTGATCTTTATTGCAAATGTGAAATCCGAAATGGCCAATTGATTATTATTCATTTTCAGGTAGGCATCACCACGGTTATAATAGGCGGTTTCATAGTTGTTCTTAATTCTTATAGCGAATGTGTATTCTTCAACGGCCAGTTTGTATTTCCCAAGTTCATAATAATCAAATCCACGATTGTTGTAAGCCTCTGCATAGTTTGGATTTATTTCAATGGCTGAAGCATAATCTATCAATGCCAATTGATATTTCTCCATCTGATCATAAACATAACCACGATATTCAAATGCGTAATCATCAAGCGGGTCAATTTTAATCGCAATGTTGAAGTCAGCCAATGCTGAATCATACATTTCTTTCAAAGAATAAACGCTCCCACGATTGTAATAGGCATTTTCATACAATTGATTTATTTTAATGGCGCTGGTGAAATCCGCAAGGGCAGAGTCGAGTTTGTTTTGTTTTTTATAGGCACTTCCGCGATAATTATATGCTGCTGCATATTTTGGATAAATATTAATTGCAGCAGTGAAATTGGCAATGGCTGAGTCATATTGGCCTTGATTGTAGTATGCCACCCCTGAATTATAGTATGATTTGGCCTTGTCCGGAATGCATGCGTAAAGAGCCAGCAAAAACAAAATCAGAATAGGAATAAATGTCTTCATTTTATCGTATTTAATTTTCAAGAGTGATTCTTGTCTGTAAATAAACACTCTATAGTTTCGTTATCTTAAACCCATCCAGAAACTCTTCAAATTTGTCAATGTTCTTATCAAAGGTTTCTTGTGTAGATGTGAAATCTATCCAAATATAAGAAGTACTGGACTCTAACAGTACATACTTGCAGTGATACATTAAGTTGCCTTGCTTCAAATATACCTTGTAGGCAACGCCATTGCTTTTATATTTGCCAATATCTTTCTTCCCCATAAATATAAATGAATTACTCCACTGTGGTGCTTGTCCAAATACAAGTCCTTCAACAACATATTTTTTAAACTCCTTCATTGACTTGTAATCTTTTTTGTCAAAGCTTTTAACAACGATAGCATTTTCAATTCCATCAACTGCCGGCAAGGTTCCACCCCAGGCATATATGGTGCCTGTCTGTTTAATATTTAACCATTTGGGGGCTTTTACCTGAAAATTAAAAGTTGTGTCGGTGTAAGTCAGTGAGTCGGCTTTACTTTGTTTTTCTTTAATCGTTTTTTTACCTAATGAGCTATCTCTTTTAATTTTTGTACTGTCAGATGTTTGGCAATAGCAATAGCTTAAAGTAAATGAGATAAGAAATGCCAATACAATCTTTGTCATAAATTCAGGTCTTAGTATAAACATTATTGTTTTTTTCTGATCTTGAAAATAATTATCAAAAACATGAGTACGTTGATAATTAATGATGCCATCAAAAGGATGAATTTGTAATCTCTAATAGGTTTGTTATTAACTATATTGATTGATCTTTTGTAATCTCTAAGTTTTTGCAGGTCATTAAACCAATTAGATATTCCAGTGAAATGTCTCTCTAAAGAATAAACCCTTGATTCTAAAAGGCTATCTGAAGTTTTGGGAATATTATTTCTTGGAGGTGGAGGAGGACTAAAATAAAACGGTTCTGTTATGCTTATAGATGGATTGTCGAAAGGTATTTTAATTGTTGAATCATTATTGAATTTCGCGTAAACAATCCATAAACCTTTAGTAGCAGGTATCCTGTAACAGCCTGATTCATCTTTACCAATGATGGTTTTATTTTGAAATGAACCTTTAAAAATTTCCACAATTCGAAAGGAATATTGAGTTTTTAAATTTGTACTTATCAGTTCTCCTAAAAAAACAATATCTGAATGTTCCAAACCAAAAGTTACTGCATTGTCGTTTGTTATCTTAAAATAGGAACCTTCAGAGCAAGGAGTTGTTTTATTAAGTGTGCCTGAAAATAAATACTGGGTGCATAACAATCCCAAAACCAAAAAGATATACTTGATGTTTTTTATAAAGTAGTTCATTTTATTCCGTTTTACAATTACTTTTCATTCGGAGTTTTCCAAAAATTAATATCATAATAAGCCGTCCTACCATTTGGAAATACCAAACTATCGGTGTAGTCAATTAATATCTTTCACGTTATAATCAAAGATATTTTCCTTCCATCTCTTAAGGTCACACTCAAAATAGAGGATGCACAGAGTTTCACTTAGAAAAAACTCTGTGCCTTTGCGCCTTTGCGTGAACCATTAATTCCAAAATCAAGAAAATGTAAAATGTAAATCAAGGAAATGTAAAATGTAAAACTCCGGTCATCCAACATCCAACATCCCCTAATTCACCACATACGTATTCGTTTTAACCTCCACTCCCTTGATGTAATATTCATCCGTTACCGAAATGTTCTGTTTGCTTCCGCGCACTGCATTTTCAAAATCTTCCTGGCTCGAAAAACATTGTTCATTCACATAGTTTATACCTTCAAGGTCGCCGGAGAGCCAGCGCCCGTCTTTTTTGCCATTTTTATAATGACCGAATTTAGTAAGATGCCCGTTGGGATCCCATTCTTTATACAAGCCGTCTTTCAGCCCACAACGAATGGCTGTTGTTGCCTTTATTTTTCCGTTATCATGATAGGTCACCAGGTTTCCGTTTCCGTTTTTAATCAATTGTTCGCCGGTGTACGACCAATAGTTGTTGTAATAGATCTCCTGTGTAGAAACATAGTTTTCAATCATGCAATTGTATTCGCTTTGTTCGTCGGTCACATAGCCATCCGTTTTGACACTGCCGTTGCCATACCATTCAGTGATCTTTCCGCTCGCATCAATAGTGTCTTTCCTTGTTGAATCAAGCAGGTTTGGCAATTTCAGGTTGTAGTAATCTATCTGCTTGATCAGATTTCCCGAAGCATCCCAGTACCTGCAAAGAACGCCCGACTTCCATGATCCATAAAGGTCTTTGTTTATTTTATTCTTTCTTCCCAGTGTGTCGCTTCTGTATTTCCATGTCCGGCTTTCAATTGATCTCTGTCCGTTTTTATCATAATAGGTTACTATCCCTTTGTCCACAGGCAGCCTCGAGAGGCCTATGTAATTTTCGTAATTGCCATTACCTTCAACAGAATAATCGCCTTCGAAGCCATAATGGCTATAATTATTAATAAAATCAACCGAGTCGCTGATGTTGCACTGCACTTTTAATGCAATGAGTTTTGTGTTTTTGTAAAATTCATAACTCGTGTCAACGAGGAAACCCGATTTGCAGTGAGCCTCTACGTGGGGAAGTGTTTCCAGATATTCATAATAATAATTGATGCCATCCAGTTTTCCCTTTTTAAAATTCATGTTCTGCAACATCCTTTGATGTTCATCATAAACAAAGTACTTGCCTTCGAGCGTATCGTTGACAAAATTCATCGAATCCGACATTGTGCCGTTTAAATTGTAATTTATAAAAGCGCCGGTTTGCAGATCATTCGAATAATTCTGAACAGATGCGACACCGCCTCCATATTCATTGTATTTGATGTCTATGCCTTCTTTTAATCCGTTTTTGTAATTGAGCTTTTCTTCGATGTACAGCTTTTTGGGATTCTTGCCATGATGATAAGCTGTGTCTTTATAACAAAAACCATAGTAAATTTTTTCCCCTTCAAGGTTGCCGTGTCTATAGTTTTCGGTGTATTCCAGTTGATTTTTTTTCTTGTAAACTTTCCTTAGCCCTTCAAGTTTTCCATTTTTAAAATTGTTCACACTGTGGTTAGCCTGATAGTCTTCGTGAGAAGCAAAATAACTGTCAATTTCCTGGTACGACGAACTCCATGTATTTATTTCCACCAGTAAATTCTTTCCCTTCTTTTTGATATTCAAAATGGGAACATAGCTTTTAAACTTTTTGCTGAAGATCATTTTTCCGGTAAAGGGCACCCCTTTATAAGTTAAAAGAGACGAGTCAATCTCGGGATATTTTTTATATTCCTTATTCGATTTGAAAAGTGTAAAAACAAAATTGCTATCGGGATTATAAAAATATTCCCTGGCATTGACCAGCCTTGTTTTCTTATCAAAGTTGATTGAATAATCTGAATAAAAACGATTCTTTTCATGGCTTTTATACACAGTGTATCCCGGGGGGCTCATCTCTTTTGTCTGATACCAGGTTTTGCCATCTTTATATCTTTCGCCGGTTACTACAAAAGTGTCCCTTTTGGCAGGATCAAACTTTGACATATCAGTATAGAAGTATTCTGCACTGAGATTGCCAAGTGTGTCATAATCTTTCGAACCTATATTGATCGCATTCAAATAAGTATTTTCCCAGTTCTTTCTGCCTTCCCAGTCGAAGTGCGTAACCATGTAAGAATAGGAAGTGTCGCTGTGGTAAAACAGAAGCTTTGACAACTCCTCGTAGTTTCCGTTCCAATTGTAAGTAGTGTCAAGCATCGGCTTGTGACCATATTTGTACAGTATCCTTTTCTCAAGCTGACCATTTTCAAAATATTTATAGCACCATCCATGAGGGCTGTTATTTGTAAAAAAGTTTCCACCTGTGTTGCCAAACCATTCCCATCCTGAAAAATTTGAATATTCACTGTAGAGTGGCACTTTTTTATAATCAGCACTGTCCGGGCAAAAGTTCACAATGCATTTCAAACTCCCGTCATCATAATAAGCGTACCATGTGCCGATGGCTTTATTGTCCTTGCACTGCCCGACAGTCGTGAATTGACCTGTGCTGTTAAAGGTGCAGTAAAGTCCATCAGCATAGCCGTGTTTTAGCTGTGTTTCCATCACCAGGTTATTTTTTTCATAGAACAGCCACAGTCCGGTGCGTTCATCATTTTCATAAATACCTTTTGCTATCAGTTGCGATTTGTTGTCCAGCCAGTAGGAGGGACCGTTGCGCTTTCCATTTTTAGCAGTGAAGAAAACGGCAGGCAGCGTGGTGTCGCGTATCACTTTTAATCTCCCAAACAGGAATGGTTTTTTATAGGTTGTCTTTTCGCGGTAAACAATAAACTGACCATCGGGCAGACTGTCAGTGACGGGCATAATATCCTTCAACCGGCCTGCCTCGTTGTAAGAGTAAGAATAAAATTCGTTGTACCTGTAGGGATACTGATAATACACTTGTCCTTCCCATACGACCTTTGGGAATTTTTGTTGTGCATTTGCAGGCAATATCAACGCCATTATGGCAACGAGGGTAAATAAAAAAAGCTTTGTTTTCATAGGCTGTGGGACTTGTTTTCTCAAAATAATAATGAATAAAAAGGGCAAATAATCGAACCGTAAAATTAATAATTTTCAATTAGGCAATATGATTAAAATATCAAAGAGTTTAAACAGGGTCACACCGAGAATACAGAGCTAACAGAGGAAAAACTCTGCACCTTTGCGTGCCAACTTTTTTATTCCGTTTTTTTTATTAAAAATTTACCACATAGACACAATAGGTACATAGAACTTCACATAGGTCTTCCTTCGATTTTTCATAAGAACTCTATGTGAAACCTATGTTTCTATTGTACCTATGTGGTAGAAAAACCAAAATAAATCTCAAATTAAAAAATAGAAATCAAAAAATTGCGCCTTTGCATGAAACATTAATTCCACAATAAAGGGAATGTAAAATGTAAAATAAAGAAAATGTAAAATGTAAAACGCTCCTGTCCGTGAATCCGAAGGATTCAAATGATTATAGCAAATGAATAAGGCAGGGAATAAGCGACCCTGAAAGTGGTCGCATGTTAGTTTTAATAAAGGGCGAAAGGTCTAAAACATTCAACTCCTTCGGAGTTGTTTTGCCATGGTTTGACTGATTTACTATAAACATATAACGCCTCCGGCGTTAGTAGCCAATAGTCAACGGTTAATGGAATTGCATAGAGAACCCATAAACTTTGCACGAAATGTAAAATCAAAAAAATGTAAAATGTAAAACGCTGCTGAACCTGAAACCCGAAACTTTGACCACCACCCCAAATTTCCAATTTCCAATTTCCAACATCCAACATCCAACATCCAACATCCAACATCTCCTATCTTTTTTAATATCATCTAAAACAAACTTTGGAAAAGTGAAAGAAACTTTTCCAAAGTAGCCCAACATCCAACATCACTCATACGAATGGTACGTCTTCGACCTCGCACTCTCCCCGTCAATATAAAACGTCTCTTCAATCGTGATGTTCTTTCTGTTTGCCCTTACTGCATTTTCAAAATCCTCCTGACTTGAAAAACACTGGTCGTTCACATAGTTCATCCCTTCAAGGTCGCCTGAGAGCCACCGCCCGTTTTTCTTCCCGTTTTTATAATGCCCCAGCTTTGTCAGATGTCCGTCAGGATCCCATTCCTTGTACAAACCATCTTTCAGTCCACATCGAATGTTCGTCATCGTTTGAACCTTGCCGTTGTCATGATATGTCAGCAAATTGCCAGTCCCGTTTTTCACAATTTGTTCACCTGTGTACGACCAGTAATTCGTGTAGTAAATATCCTGTGTGTAGGTGTCGTTGTCAAACAGGCAGCTATATTCCGATTCTTCGTTCAGCACAAAGCCCTGCGTTTTCACGCTGCCATTGCCATACCATTCCGTTATTTTCCCTATGCTCCAGATACTGTCTTTTTTTGTTGAGTCCAGCAGGTTTGGTAATCTCATTTCGTAGTAATCAATCTGCTTTACCAGGTTGCCCGACACATCCCAAAACTTCCACAGATCGCCTTTTTTGCTGAAACTAATCCTTCCATTGTATTTTGGCCTGTATGCTGCATCCGTCGTATCCGTTCTGTTTTTGCCATCCACAACTTCTATTGATTTTGTTCCGTTTTTATAATAACACGTTATTTTCCCGACCGAAGTTGGCAGGTGCGAATAGCTGTAATAACTGCTGTAATTATTACTGTTTTTAGATACTTTGTAATTGGCCCCTTGTTCTTCTCTGTAGTAGTAGAACGGAATTGAATCGCTCATACTGCATTCCAGCGTTTTCTTCACCACCCTCGTGTTTTCATAAAATTCATAACTCGTACCATCAAAATATCCCATGTTGCAATGAAATTCTGCCACAGGGACAGTATCGCCGTGTTGATACAAATAATTAACTCCCGTCATCTTGTTGTCATGATAATTATAATTTTCAAGTATTCTTCCTTTGCGATCATTGCGGATATACTTTCCTTCAAGACTGTCATTCATATAAATTGCCGAAACTTCAACAGAGCAATCTTTATTAAACTCTGTGTATTTTCCGTTTTTCTTCCCCCCGGTATAATTCGAAATTTCATTCACGCTGCCAAACCAGTTATAATAAACCTGTGTGCTGTCAAGCAGATCGTTTTTAAAATTTTCTTTCTCTTTCAGGTAATAAACACTGCGGCGGTCCCTTCTGTTATCCGTTGTGTCTTTATAGCGATAACTGTAAGTGCATTTTTCACCATTAAGCCTGCCTTTCCTGTAGTACTCAGTTTTCGCCACGTTATGCTTGCGGTCATAAACCGTTCTCAATCCTTCCAATTTTCCTTCAACAAAATTGTTTTCACTTTTGTTCTTAGAAGAATAGCTATACAGGGAATAGGAATTGTTAGTGGCATTGAAAAAATTTAAAAAATATCTTGCCGCAGCGCTTCCATTTTGCATTTTTACAAGCAATACATTTCTCCTTTTTTTGATCAACAATTTTTCTTTATACCCTCGATTATTGTATTGAAGGATCATCTTTCCGGTGTAAGGTTTTCCTTCATAAAAAAGAAATGACGAATCAACTTTAGGATAACCTTTCAATTTTTTCAACGTCTCATATTTTGTAAAAACCACATTACTGTCGGGGTCGTAGTAATATTCAGTGATGTGAAAATCCCCTGTCGCTTTGTCAAAGGCAAGTTTATTGTCGCAACTGAAATTTTTTTCATCCTTCTCCTTAATAATTTCATAATCATCAAGCCCTACCTTCTTTGTTTCATAAATCAATTTTCCGTTATAATACCTCCTTCTCACCGAAAAAGTATCTCTCCCGTTGCCACGAGGTGAATATGACAACACAGGATAGTATTCTTCTTCTGCCAGTGTGCCATCTTTATAATATTCCCTGTAACTGATGGTCCGGTAATTTATCTTTTCTGTTTCATCATCTTTGATGCCTGCAGTGTCATAGTACGTCACCCTGTACCTGATCACTGAATCGCCCGTATTGCTGATAAGGTTCGACTCCTGCAGGAATTTTCCATTGCTACGGTATTTATTTATAAGGTAAGGAGCATGTCCGTGAATAAAATTTACACTTTCAAATACTGTCCCGTTATCATTATAACGCTCGCACAATCCATTCACACATTCGCAAAACGAAAAATCTTCCACACTTTCATCAAACCAATTGTAGATCGAGAATTTTTCAGACTTACCGTACAAAGCAGGCAGGGTGTATTTTTCAGTGTCAGGCGAAAAATGAAGCATGCTGTATGGGCTGCCCGATTCGCGGTACGAATACCATGTCCCCACAGCCTTGTCATTGCTGCATTGCCCTACCACAGCGTAGTTGCCATTATCATAAAAACTGTAATAAATCCCATTTGCAAATCCGTTACGGTATTCAACTTCACTGTTCAATTGCCCTTTGTCATTATAGTACTGCCAAATCCCGCTACGTTCATCATTTTCATAATTTCCCTTCGATTTCAATATTCCTGCATCATCATACAAATATGCAGGACCGTTGCGCAACCCGTTCCTAACCGTGAAAATAAAGCCCGGCTTGGTGGTGTCAACAATCACCCGGTACCTTCCCCACAGAAAACGACGTTTATAATCCGTCAGCTTGTAAAACGAAATAAACTGTCCGTTCGGAAGACTATCCGTTACAGGGATCAGGTTTTCCACCCCACCCTCATAACTGTCCCTGTAATATCTGTTGTATTGGCATTTGTAAGGGTAAACATAGTAGTCGTTTCCCTTGTAAACCGTGGTTCTGTAAGTCTTCTGTGCCTTCAGCGACACTGCCAACAACATTGAACATATCAATGCGAAAAAGAAAAGTTTTGTTTTCATAAGTGTAGGTATTGATTTGGGTAATGTCTTTACAACGTAAATGTGATGATTTTTATTGCACGGTAAAATTAAATATTTTTTATTTGCAATAATAGTGTTGATGTTAATGAAAAAATGAGAATTCAAATAACTTGGATTTGACAGATAAAACAGATCAAAAATAGTGGAGGGCAAAAGCGCAAAGTTTTGAGAGTATAAAGTCAATGAACCATTCAATGACCTTAAGAAATCACTCAATGACGTTAGAAAATCATTACATACTGTCAATAAGTGATTCCATGACCACAGTGAATGATTCTTTACCGTCATAGAATCGCTCAATGACGTCAAAAAATCACTCAAAGACTTCAATAAATCACTCATTGAAGTCTTTGATTCATTTATTGACAAAATTCTGTGTCTCCCTGACGTTATGGAGTCATTCCCTGACGTCATGAAACCATTTTTGGATGGTGAGCAATCATTCCTTAACATCAATGAATCATTCCTTGACAGCAGGCACTCATTCATTGACTTCAATGAGTCATCCAACAACGATGAGGTATGCTATTTGACGTCAATGAGTGATTTTCTGAAGTCAGTGGGACAATCACTGACGTCAGTGAGGCGCAAAAAGAACGCTCATTTTGAATGATTTAATTTGGGATTAAGAAAATGCAAAAAAGAACACCTGATATTTTTTAAGGAGAGCAATTAATTGATAACTCTTCATAATTATTTTCATACTGTATTACTTAGCCCCTTAATCCTGATACTATCCTGAAACTTTTTCCCCATCTCCAAAAACAAAACGGGGAACTCTCTTTTGGAAGAATTCCCCGTTTCACACATTGCCGACCGTGGTCTGCAACCTGCGCCAGGTTATTGTTATTGTGGCTTACTCATCTCCCGTCCATCCTTTCGGAGCAACCTTCTTGAGTATTGGTGGCTATCAGCCTGTCTTTGGGGGGCCGGCTCTCACCATCACTGTCTGAACAGTCCTTCGGGTTCAACTTTCCCTTGAGGAGTTTTTCCCGGGATTCACCTTCGGTCAATCTTTGCAGGTTTCCCTTTGGTTCATCTTTTGCCTTGCGGCGCATTAAAAAAAGAACTTAACTTTCGTTTTTTTCTTAATTTAACCGGTGCCACCCGGATTTCTCTTACACAGATCCGTCCGTCAACACCTCCTTTTCAGACCAGCCTTTTATCTCTCGCCTGGTGGTACAAAGATATAGTTATCAGAACCCCGAAATCAAGTAAATATGCCCTTTGATATGAACCATTAATTAACAGAAGTTATGAACAATTGTTAATAACTTTTAATACTTGCAAATATGATACAGTTAAGCGATTACGAAGGTTTGTGGTGTTTTGTGAAAGAAATTGGCTTAAAAAAGTTAATAACCTCCGCCTAAATTAACTCGTATTTTCATCAATTTAATGACCCAATGACCAATGACCAATGACAATTGACTTTATCTAGTTAAAATCGGTTTTCAGCAAGCTATAACATTCAATATCCTCATACTTTTCATTGTACTTCACATGTTGCTTCAAATAGCCTTCCTTTACAAAGCCATTATTGATAAGAACCTTCCCCGAAGCCTGATTCCTGTGAAGAAAATAAGCGAATACCTTGTTCAGTTTTAAATGTTCGAATGCATGTTTAAGCATGCCCTGCACTGCTTCGCTGCAATAGTGATTGCCCCAATAATCCTTGCCAATCCAATAACCAAGCTCTGCGTGATTGTGTTTTTTATTAATGTAAATACCAATGGAACCAATAAGGATACTGTTTTCTTTTAGCGTAATCGCAAGGATAACCGAGTTGCCATTCATGAATTCATTCTCATGATTGTTGATCCATGATTCAGCAACTCCGTCGGTGTAAGGATAGGGGAGGTTTATGGCTCCTGAAGCAATACTTTCATCACCTGCAAGCAACTGAACCCTCCTGGCATCTTTAAGCGAAAAGGGACGCAAAACAAGTCTTTCCAGCATGAGCGTTGGAAGTTTGTTTTTTGTTTCGTTACCGAAAATATATTTTTTCAGACTTTCCGTAAAACCAATTATTAATTAAAAAAGCAATGTCTCTTTGAAGTAGCAAACACAAAAAACTCCTTAGCTGAAAATATTTTAAAAAATTACCAGTTAGGAAAATAAAAATTAAAAACGTTGATTGTTTGCGAATGCAAAAGTAAAAAAAATGTCCATACTTTCCACAACTTTGAATTGCGGATTGAATGGACATTTAATTGTCACTTTATTTTACTAATTCCTGCCGAAATAAACAGTGTCGTTTATTGAAGGGAAAAAAGGCGTTGCATCGCAGGTGGATGTGTTTCTTTCTTTGATCAGTGGTTTTACAACACAAAGTACAGTGCACATTCCCGATACATCAATTGCTGGCTTCTTCACATTGTTCGCATCTTTGATAAAGATCTTTTGCGTTGACCATTTGAATTTGTCAAGAGGGATGGTTGTTTTCGCAATTATGTTTATCAGCGTTTTTTGATGTGATATCCATTTCAATTTCTTCTCGTCAGTAGAAAGATCAGGCAGGCTGTCAGGGGAACTGTACATTGCAGTAAAATACACCGGGACATTGATGTTGTAATGAAAAACATCCCCGGTAATGACGGAACTGTTCCGGTTTAAAGCAGTAATCCAGTCAGCAGAATCTTTTGGGTAAAGCTTCCTGAATTCCTGCAACAGTATTGAATCATCTGGTTTGTCTTTGTACTTATAATAAACGTTCCATGTCTTTGCGAAAAACAACTGACTGTTCAATACCTTGCCTGCATTGTGCAGCGATGCATAATATTCCTTCAGTTTGGATGCTCTTACAATTGGCTGATGGCCCTTGCCACCAAAAGCTTTTCCAATAATCTTAAGCAGATCGTGATCTTTGCCCAACCCGCAACCATGTAAATAAATTTCTGTTGAATCATCAACCAGAGCATTTGGTAAAGGTTCAAATTTACCTGTATTCACATATTCGGCTATCCTTTCTGTGCTCGACCGTTTTGAGCCAGGTGCAACAGGAACACTCATTCCAAACCATTCGTTGCCGTGAGAAACCAGGTTTATTAGCCCCCAGGGCCGATCATTGGCGGGGGGATTATCACGAAGATAATCCCTTACTTCCGTCAACGACCTGCATGTGGTGACTATGTTTTCAGTGTGTGCAGCTTTGTTACTTTTATAATAATCAAATGCAAGAGAATAATAAGGATTGCTGCCCGGTTTGTCTTCACCTAAAATAAAAGTGATGTTTTCTCTTTTACTGTTAATGTACGGATCATCAATGTTGCTTTGAATAACAGTATCCTTACCGTTAATACGAATTGCTATTTTTTTCCCGGGCTTGCTAAGGCTGAAAACCACAGTCACTGTGACTATTCCAATGATAGCAACAACAGGCACGATCCGGTAAATCAGAATTCTTTTCATGGCAATCAGAATTTAATGACAAACTGCCATTCCTTTTTAATTCCAAGTGATGAGAAATCCCAACCAGTCATTATTTTCTTAATTGCTTCAATTGAGTTTTCTGAAAGTGATGAACCTTTAATTTCAATTGCTGTCACATTGCCTGCACCATTCACTGCAACGGTAATAGAGTCAAGAGAAATGTAATCCAATGTCAGCAAATACGATTTAATGTTGCTGCTGATCTTTCCTTCAATATCAGCAATTGCGGAATTTTCAAGAGTTTTATCAAGAGAATGAACAATGATCGAACTATAAACGGTGTAGTCCTTTGTCCTGAAATTTGCTGTTTCATCATCAATGCCCATATCCGCACCCACTGCATAGTTCGAAACATTTTCAGGCAGTGGCAATGCTTGTTCAACCGTCGTAAGTTTTCCATGACTGTCAACTTTTTCAGTTTTGTCAACTGCAATGAAAGATGTATAAGCTGTAAGCAGGTTGTATTTCAAACCAAGCGCTGTGACTTCTTGAATTTTTGTAGAATCCTTGCCGTAATCATTATAATCGTCAAGGTATTTTATCTTTTCTCTTGCCCACAAATAGCGAAGAGCTACATTGTCACTATCGGGTTTTACTGTTGAAACATCAAAACTTGAGCTGTATTTTTTCAGTCCGGAATAACCGCTGATAGTAATGGTCCCTTTAGCTTCACCTTTGTATTTTCCATAAATAATAACAGGTCTTTCAGCCAAAATATCCGGTACTGAGTAAGGTTCCACATCATAAGCCTGGAATGTTCCGAAGTTCTTTTTTACTTCTGTAAGTACCGGTGATGAAACGTATGTTCTGAATTTTTCGCAAAGTTCATCTGCTGCTGCTTCATTGGTGGCTATCATAGGTTCGCCCATACCAACATGCGCCATTCCTTCGATGATGTAACGGTTCACACTGCTGCCAATTCCAAAAGCAAAAAAGTTAGCTTTGTCAAGGCTGTTTCTGATAAGATCAAAAGACTCTTTTTCCACATCCACATCTCCGTCGGTCATGATCACAAACGAGCGTGAAAGAGATTCGGTGGTTCTTGGCAATGCGAAAGCTTTTTTAAGAGCAGGCAATATTTCAGTTCCGCAGGCGCCTTCCTTGCTGTCAATATAAGTGAGTGCCTTGTCAACATTGTCAGAAGTTGCCGGCAGGGAAGATGGTGATAAGGTTTCGGAACTTGAAGAAAAGACGATCACATTAAACTTGTCAACAGGTCTGAGATTGGTGATCAGATTTCTCAGTAGTTTTTTAGAGATGTCAAGAGGAAAGCCATGCATTGAGCCTGATCCGTCCACAATAAAAATGTATTCACGTGGAGGGATATCATCAATTTTTACAGTTTTCGGAGGCTGAACCATCATCATGAAGAATTTCTCATTGCCTTTTTGATACAGCATAAGCCCCGTTTGGATTTTGCCTCCTGCAAGTTTGTATTCAAGAATAAAATCCCTGTTGCCTCCGTTTTTCTCAGAAGAATCGAGCTTTATATCTGCTGAACTTTTGTCAGGGTAAGTGGTGTTTATTTTGTGAGAATTGCAAATAATATTCTGTATCGGAAGCCCGGCAGAGATGCTTGCTGCCAGATGAAATTTGTAAGTCGGAGGTTCTTTTTCTTTCAAATAAGGTGAAGCCACAAATTTGTTTTCAGGAGAAGCTGTTTTGCTGGATTTGTTTGAATAGCGGGGAGCAACCACTGTCGGATAGACAAATTTGTAAGTGCCGTTTTCAGGAACCAGCATTTCTGTGTATTTCAAACAGACTTTAATTTCATCGCCGGGGCTGATGTTGGCAACATTCATCTGGAAAACATTCGGGCGACTTTGTTCAAGCAATGAAGCCCTGTTTCCATCGGCTTTGGCTTGTTCATATTCAGCTCTTGCCTTTTGTTTTTCTTTAATTTTTGCTACGATCTTCCTTTTTCCGATGTACATTTCCATTGAGTAAACGGCTGCATTGGTTGATGCCGGAAATGTGTAAATTGCCTCCAGTGTATTCTTCCCGGAGTTTTTATACACCTGCGATATTTCAACATCGGCAATCACTCCGGCAATATGTACGTCAGCGGATGTGCTTTTCAGTGGCAACTGGTCAACTGAAGGATCATCACTCAGAACAATAAAATAAGGAGAAAGGGTTTTGTCCCCGGTTGATGTATCCACTGCTGCTTCCTTTTCTGAAAAGAGAGAATTTTGTAATGCTACTTTCTTTTCAGGATTAAATGAGATTTGATCCTGCAAAGAACTTTTTTTCTTCATAGGCATGGGCTGACGCGACATTGCCCAAAGTGTAACGATTGCTGCTGCAATCAAAACCGGTATGGCTATTTTCTTCAGTAAGTTTACTTTCAGAAGCGCTGATAATTTTACAATTGTTTTCATGACTTATGGTTTTTAAGTTTTTGATTTATTATTTCGTCAGCAAAAGTATATCGCCGCCATAGAACAAATCAGGGCATTCTCTTAAGTGTCGGGGTTTATTTAGTAAGTGTTGATTGGGGAGAGTAAGTGTAAGGAGGCGTGATGGGAATGGAGGTAACTGGTAAAAAGGTATAAGTAATCTGAAAATTGCATTTACACACGATACTGAATGAAAATTGTGAGCATTGGAAACTATGTGTTTTCCTATGTATCTATTGTGACTATGTGGTAAAGAAAAAAGAAAAAATCACCACATAGAATCATAGGAACATAGGCTTCACATAGAAAAAGCTATTAACATAGGAAGGTAATAAGAAGAAAAGGTATAAGGTAAAAAAAATGGTAGTTAACCACTCACTTATACCTTATACCGTTCTCCATTCTTTACCTCAACCCTAATGTTTCCGCATAATCTTTAACTGTGGAGCAGTTGGAACTAATATCCTCGAAAGTCCTCGTGTTTCTATAGTTCAGGCATAACAACTTCAGGAAGGGTGAAGTGATTTTGTTCTTTTTATCTGTTTTCTCATCCCATGCATATCCACTCGATCTGTAGCAGCTTGCTGAGTAGTTGCAGGCATAAAGCATAAACAAAGCCTTGGCAGTTATTTCGTAGTTTTTTGTTGAGTACAGCGCTTTGTAATAATAGGTGATTGCTTTTGAACATTCAAAATAAATTGAGTTGTATTTTTTTCTGAGGTTTTTTCCTTCAGTCAAATATGATTGCCAGGAGTCGTTTTGATAGTAATAAAAGGATTGGTAATACGAAAACATCATCCAGGAATTTCCCCAATAAGTGCAATTGAAGTATGCATTTGCAAGCTTCAGATAATCCGCTCCTGCTTTAGCCCTGTTGGTTGCTGCTTCTTTTTCAAGATCTATGAGCTGTTTTACAAACTTTGCCTTACTGAATTTGTATTTAAAATTGCGGGTTTGTGGCCATATCTTGGGGAGATAAGTATCTTCGTTCAGTTCTTTTTTGAAATCAGATTCTTTCAGGTAAAAAGTGTCAGGGATCCCGGAAAAAGTTTTGTATGCAAGCTGAAGACTGTCCATCCTGAATGCAAGCGTTCCTTTCAGGTCTTTATAGGCATTTAAACAAGTCAGTTTTTGTGTGCATGCAAAAGTGTCAAGACTTGTCTCTGGTTTTGTGATTATCCGCAATACTGTGTCAATATCGGATGGTTTGGCATAGTCATCAAAATATGAGATAGCGCTATAGTTATAGTAGGGCTGTACATTTTCATTGTTGTATAAAAAGGCAAAATCTGAATTACTGAAGTACTCATATTCTAAAGCCTCGCTTTTGTTTTTTAATAATCCAGCCATGGCATAGTTTCCTAACTTTTCATATTTAATGCTTAATTTCAACACAATTGAGTAAAGTGTTTTGAACAGAGTAGTACTGGTCTTGGCTTCTTTTTGCAGGTATATCAATTGCGTTCCCAAACTTTCTTTCACTGCATTGCTATTGAGATCTCCGCTACCGATATTGATCAGAAGTCCGTCAACATATTTCTGAAACAATATGGATTTTGAAGCATCTTTCGACACTGCATCAAGATAAGCCGAACTTTTCAAAAGGTTATCATCAAGCAGCCACAGGTGGGCAATGCAAACAGCAAGATAATCGTGCATTTCTCCTTTGCTTGTTGCATACATCGTGGTAAGGAAATCAATAACTGAAACAAGGTATTGCTTGTCCCTCAAAAGATTTTTTTGCTTTGCTTTTTCCCATTTTGCCTTGCTGCGATAATTATAGGAATCATAAGTAGAATCAAGGCTCACACTTGGAGTACCGGAAGTGAGTGAAGGTGTGACTATCCAGTCTTCAAGCTTGTTTACTTCGCGCATAATAAGCGGTGCAAGATAACGGCTGTCGGGGTCGAGTGCGAATATTTCTTTCAGCTTGTCAAGCGCCGGTCCGGGGTTATGGAAGCAAAACAAAGCTATGATCGGAATTTTTTCAGCATTGGTTTTTGCGAGAAGCAATGAGTTGGAATAGCAATAAAGAGTAGTGTTGAAGCACTGATAGGAGCGGAGTTTCTTTTCATCACAACGTGAAAACACTTGTGCGTAAAAATAATTCGCTTCAATTTTATCGCCTGTTTCATCAAGAGCAAGGGCTTTGTAAAGCAATGTCCACGGCTCAATAATAGTGCTGTCCTGGCTTCCTTTGAAATTGTCATCATAAAGCGAAATGCATTTTTCATAGTTCCCTGTTTCGCAAAACAACCGTGCAAGCTGGTAGGCATATCTCTGTTTCAAAAATTCAGAATTTTCATCTTTGTACCTTGAGTAAAACCATGAAATAAGGTTGTTTTTAAATCGTTTGCTATCCAGATAATCTATTGTTCGCCATAGGTCGGATTCATAGTTTTCATGATACTCCGCAGCTTTTGCAAGCACAAGGTAGATCAGGAAATTTTTATTTTCGGGAAGAAGCAATTCGGTTACAAAAGTATTCCCTTCAAAAATGTCATCGAGTGATTTTTCATTATAAGCATACACAAACATGTCGGGATTTACTTTGTACAAAATAGCATAGATGTCGCTCATCAGCGGCTTATTGTTCAGTTCTTTTTTCCATTCAAGGCAATTTTGCTTGCGGTCCTTCGAACTTGGATTGGCAAAATAATCCGGCAGCAAAGATGCCGAATAATAAAACTGGCTGAATGACGACATGCCTTCAACTTCGGCACGGAACATGGATATACGGTAAGCCTCCGGCAGCTCGACTTCCATACAGGCTTGTGCACGGAAACCGGAAGAAATCAGCAGAACGCCGCTACTGAAAACTGTTATAATATTTCTTAAGATTGTTGATGCCATATTGTTTGATGTAAGTTGTGTCCCATGAAAAAAATGCGATCCCTGTTTTTCCTGAAAGGTCAATGCTGGAGCTGATAAGACTGGTGATACTGCTCAGCTCTGTGCTGTCAATCCTTTCGATTTTTATTTCGTCACCATAACGCACATAAGTGTTTTCGATAACAGTATCGGTTAAGTATCTGTAAAAATTGCCTGTCAGATGTTCAAAATTTGCTGTGTCTTTTTGAATCGTTGCCAAATCGGCATCATGCAAAATCCCTTTAAAATGGCCATTTCTGAACAGCACTCCCCAACTGAAAACCGGAAGCGCAATGTCGAGTGGCAGTGAATATTTGCTTTTCACCAGATAGGCTTTCATATCCTCCGCATTGGCGATCGAATTTTTCCCATCATATCGCCTCGGATTCCCGACACTGTAGCACATGAGCATGCACCTGTCAACCGGTGGTGTTCCTGCAATTTTCCTGTTGTTATACTGCCAAAGCCTGAGCGTGCACGAAATGGTTTTATCAGGAAACAGTTCTTTGATCTTTTTCAAAAAGTAGAAATAGTTTTCCTTTGATTTTTCAGTCCAATCGCAGTCAAACTGTATCTCATTGGCCTGCCACAGCCAGTCTTTTTTCATAGCATCCTTTGTTGAGTCAATACGGTTGAGAATTATGTCTCTTTCATGTTGAGTGTATTTATTTCCCTCAGCATAGACCGGATCGTCCCAGCCTGTAGTTTTTGTATAAGTGTAAGAATTTGCAAAGTCTGAAAAAGTCTGGCTCAGCTTTTCTCCGATTTTTTGTGCAAGTTCAAACAGTTCAAATTCCGAGGATTTTTCCATCACTATGTTTAAAATATAGATGCAGGGGATCACTTTCTCAAAAGGCAAATGCATGTATGAAGTGGTATTCAGAACACCCACGGGCACTGCTTTTGCGGCATTTTCGCTCCAGTCAATGTCAAAGCATTTGATGTACATTTTCTGAATGTGGAGCGAGTCAGCATAAGCCTTGTCTTTGTCACTAAAATCATACGAAGTTTTCCAGTAATAAAATGATCTGGCAACTTCGAAATAATGCTTCGATTTGCATGAGTTTTCGGCTATCAGCAATGACGACAGAAGCAGGGCGAGCAGGATTTTCAGAAATGATTTCATGAGTTTTTTTGTTCAGTATTTTTTTTATACGGGCAAAAGTAAATCGGGTAAAAGGAAGAAAAGGGGATGATTTAGCAAGTGTTGGGATTTAGTTTGTAAGTGTGGGGTATGGGGAGTAACTGTTTGTTCAATGTTCAAAAAGTTCAAGGTTTAAAGTTCCGCATCATTTTACATTTTGCATTTCTTGTTTTACATTTTACATTTTTTTTTGATTCCGTTCAAACTTTCGCAATCCATTGACTTTTGACCAATGACTATTGACTAAAAATAGAACACTGATTACACTGATTTATTATGATCAGTTAAGATTTTTTAAAATCAGTCCTTATCATAATCATCTTAAAAAATCAGTGTTCCCTTTTTAAATTTTCAATCATTTTTCACATCATCCAATAATTTCAAAAATTTCCAGCGAAGTAGAACATATTTAATCTTACGTCGAAACTCAAACTTATTTTATTGAAAATATAATGCTGAATGCCGCATGAACATTGAAGTTAACGAATAACAACCACCTTGAAAGCAGCGTTCTTATTGATTTTGTTAAGAAACTTTAGTGTTTTTATAAATATTTCGACAAATAATTGAGATTTTTATCTACTGTGTCTTAAACGATTACGAACTATTTATAAAGTATTTCAAAATAATTCCAATAAAATGCATTTTGCATTTAATTTTTACTCAATTTAGCACTGTCAATTTTTAAGCGAAGAACTATATGCAATTTTTCATTCCATATACTACCTTTTTAAGATCACATTTAGATTCCGGAACGACGAATTTCGATTGCTATTATAAACGCTTATCAACACCTAAAAAAATCCGTACCGGGTTTACGCGAATTCTATTACTGTCTTATATTTTCTTGGAATTTTTTGTTTTATTATTTTACTATATTATTAATCTTAAATTTTAAAAATTATGTCAGATCCAAAAAAAGTCACAGAAGTCGTAGTTAAAAAACTTTCGCGCAATGCAACGTACCAGGAAGCTCTTGATGCCGCCCTGGGGCAAAATTTGTCGAGTAGCACACTATTCGCCGGTCTCACAACTGATGATGCCACAATGCACGGGTATGGTCACGCTCTTGAAGTTGTTCACACAAAATTCAAGGCACACCCACCTACTGCTACCAGTCAGGATGAGCAAACTGCAATTGATGTGATAATTGATGCTCAGGGTGATAATGCAGGCGTTATGCAGGGAATTGTGCGCAAAGCAGCCAGGGATGCAGGAGGTAATGTGGGTGTTGCAATTGACCTTGTAAAAAATGCCAATTACAAACTCAAAAGTGCGAAAAGCCCTGTTGAAAACACCTTTAAAGCAAAGGTTATTGGATCGGGAGAAGTGGAAATAACAACAAAAGCAGTAGCAGTTGGCGCCGGATATGTTCGTCAGTTTGGGTCCACCAGTGCTAAAGGAATTCCACCTGAGCAGTGCCAGGAAATGCTTTTTAGCAACGAAGTTGATATTGTAATTACCTTTTTGCGTCCAGGTATATATGGCATTCATGAAGCAAGTTTTCTTCCGATTAGCCGCAAGTCCAATAGCGGAACTCAAAACACACAGGTTGAAGCAAAGGCCACACCTTCGGCTATCACAAAAGCTCACAAACGTATTTTTGTTGCAGGTGGCCAATCCAATTATAATTTTGGTGAATGGATATATTTCACTGTAACCTAGAAAAGCATAAAGTTCTTTAAAAGAGTAAGGAATAGTATAGTTAATAAATGGACTATACTATTCCTTATGATGATTTTACCATGCACAAGCATGACTGTGATAGTAATGGTTGTGCCTAACTTAGGCATGCTTGTTCCTAACTTAGGCATGCTTGTTCCTAACTTAGGCACGGTTGTTCCTAACTTAGGCATGGTTGTTCCTAACTTAGGCATGGTTGTTCCTAACATAGGCATGGTTGTTCCTAACTTAGGCATGCTTGTTACTAACTTAGGCATGGTTATTACTAACTTAGGCATGGTTGTTACTAACTTAGGCATGCTTGTTACTAACTTAGTAATGGTTGTTCCTAAAACAGACATCGTTGTTAGTGAATATTTTTTGTAAGTAAGGTGCATGTTTTTAATAAAATATAAACTGCCTATCTCCTTCGGCCAAGTTGAAGAGTTCTTATAGATTTACACGGTAACAAAGAAGATCTTTACCGTGAGAATTTTTAGAAACTTTGAAATGTTGAGAGGCGAAGATGGAAAATGCTCTGTAGGAGCAATATCTTTGTAATCAGAAGTAAAAAGGGCAATGAAGCAGCGTAGCTGCGATATAAAAACCAGAAAGAGATTAAAAGATGAAAGATGTCACAGCTACGCTGTTTTTGCTTCCTCCTGCAACCGTTTATTACAAAGA
>Ga0118677_10003533_pt1 | contig 29416 bp, 32 predicted proteins | sample AliMusrvi5mmetaG_FD_86154 | JGI IMG/M metagenome (GOLD analysis project Ga0118677, IMG submission 86154) | reverse complement strand
GGGACCCGGGCCGCAGCGACGATGTCAGTGCGGGGTGAGAAGCACATGCCGCCGGCTCGCTGGGGGCCCGTCGCGCGCTGGCCTTGGCGGCGGTCGACGGGGTGATGTTCCTCGTCCTGGACCGCCAGCTCAAGGAACAGCACTTGGGCTCCGGCCTGTTCCGCAACCTGCCGCCGGTGCGCACCCTGTTGGTGTCCTTGACCCGCCTGCTGCGCATCGGCGTGCTGCTGCTGACCGTGGGCCTCGGTTGCGGCGCGATGACCATGCACTTCGGCAAAGGGAAGGTGCCCGGGCACCTCCTCGTCGCGACGGCCATCTGGGCCGGTTACCTATTCCTGTTAGGAGTGCAGCACCGGCGCGGTTTGGCCGGACGCCGGGTGGCGCTGGCCGCCGTCCTGCTGTTTGCCGCTTCCGTGTCCGTGTTCGCCTTTGTCTGACCATGGAAATCGTCTGCGTCGGCCTCAACCACCGAACCGCGCCCGTCGAGGTGCGCGAGCGCTTTGCCGTGACCACGCCGCGCCTGGCCGACGCCGCGCGCGAGCTGACCACCCTGCAAGGCGTGGCCGAAGGGGTGGTGGTCTCGACCTGCAACCGCACCGAATACTACCTGGCGGCGGTGGACGGCGGACCCGCGGCCTTGCAACGCCTGCTGCGCGAGCGCAATTCGTTAGACGATTCCGACCTGCGGCACCTCTACATGCACCGGGGCGAAACCGCCGCGCAGCACCTGTGCCGCGTGGTCAGCGGGCTCGACTCGATGATGCTCGGCGAAACCGAGATCTTCGGGCAGGTCAAGCAGGCCTATCAGGCGGCACTCCAGGCCGGAGTGACCGGCGGGGTGCTCAACCGCCTGTTCCAACGCGCCTTCGGGGTCGGCAAGAAAGTCCGCACCGAAACCTCCATCCAGGAGGGCGCCACCTCGGTGGGCAACGTGGCGGTCGATCTGGCGGAAAAGATTTTCGGCCACCTCAAGGACAGCCAGGTGATGGTGTTGGGCGCGGGCGAAATGAGCCGCATCACGGCGCAAAGCCTGCTCTCGCGCGGGGCGCGCACGATTTTCGTGGCCAACCGCTCGTACGATCGCGCCGTCGAGTTGGCCAATGAAATGGGCGGCCACGCGGTGCGCTTCGACGCCTGGATCGAAATCCTCGTCGAGGTGGACGTGGTGATCTCCTCGACCGGCGCGCCACATGCGATCGTGCGCCGCGAGGAAGTCGAGACGGTGCGGCGGCGGCGCAAGTTCCGGCCCCTGTTCTTTATCGACATCGCGGTGCCGCGCGACATCGATCCGGCCGTCGGCGAGATCGACGAAGTGTATTTGTACGACATCGACAAGTTGGAGCATCTGGCCTCCGACGCGCGGGCGCGGCGCGAGCGGCAGATTGCCGAATGCGAACGGATCATCAGCGAAGAAGTGGCGAAACTCCGGTTGCCGGGAACATGAACAAGCAACGAATCACCGTCGGGACCAGGGGCAGCGAATTGGCACTGGTGCAGGCAAGCGCCGTCGAGGCCGCGCTGGCGGCGGCCTTTCCCGGTCTAACAATCGAGCGGCGGGTGATCAGGACCACCGGCGACCGGCGGACCGATGTCGCCCTGGCCGAGGTGGCGCAGGCGGAGGGAATCATCGACAAGGGGGTCTTCATCAAGGAACTCGAGGTCGCGTTGGCGGACGGCGCGATCGACCTCGCGGTCCACAGCCTGAAGGACTTGCCGACGGTGCTCGACGCAGGCTTCAAGATGGCGGCGGTGTTGGAGCGGGCACCGGTGCGCGACGTGGTCGTGCGGCGCGCTGGCGGCGGCCTGGCCGGTTTGGCGGCCGGGGCCGTGGCCGGCACCAGCAGCGTGCGGCGCGCCCGGCAACTGCGCTGGCTGCGACCGGATTTGCTGGTCGCCGACATCCGCGGCAACGTGCCCACCCGGCTGGCGAAGCTGGCGGCGGGGGAGTTCGACGCGATCCTGCTCGCGGAGGCGGGCTTGGTGCGGCTCGGGCATGATCCGGCCCGCGGCATCGAGGTGGACGGCGCACACCTGGCTTGCGACGTGTTGGACGAAACCTTCTTTTTCCCCGCCGCAGGCCAGGGGGCGATCGGCTTGGAAATCCGCGCCGGTGACGAACACGCCGCAGCGGCGGTGGCGGCCTTGAATCATGCCGACACCTGGTGGCGGGTGGTGGCCGAGCGGGAGTTCCTTCGTTTGTTAGAAGCGGGCTGCCACACGCCGGTCGGGGTGTGGACGGCGATCGACGGCGGGACCCTGCGAATGGCAGCGCGGGTGTTCCCCGAAAGCGGCGGCGAGCCGTTGACCGGGGCCGTCGAAGGGGCGCCGCAGGAAGCGGTGGCCTTGGCCGCGCGGTTGCACGCGGCGGTCGGCGGAGTGACAACCAAAGGCGGAACAAAGGCATGAGCGTGAAGAAGGACGGCATCTGTTATTTGGTCGGTGCGGGCCCCGGCGATCCGGGACTGGTGACCGTCAAGGGCAAACAATGCATCGAGGAGGCCGACGTGCTGGTTTACGATGCACTTAGTAGTCAGGAAATGTTGCGTTGGGCGCGGCGCGACGCCGAGTTGGTGTACGTCGGCAAACGCGCCAAGGCGCATGCGATGCCGCAGGAACAGATCAACGGCTTGATCGTGGCGCGGACCCGCGCCGGCAAGCGGGTGGTGCGCCTCAAGGGCGGGGACCCGATGATTTTCGGGCGCGGTGGCGAGGAAGCGGCGGAGTTGGCGGCGGCCGGCGTGCGCTTCGAGATTGTGCCGGGAATTTCCTCCACCATCGGCGGACCGGCCTATGCCGGCATTCCGGTGACCCACCGCGACCACTGCTCGCAGCTCACCTTGTTCACCGGCCACGAGGACCCGACCAAGGAGGAAAGTTCGATCGATTACCGGCAACTCGCGCAAGCACCGGGGACCAAGGTGTTTGTGATGGGAGTCTCGCGCCTGCGCGAAATCTGCGCGGCCTTTGTCGCCGGCGGCGCCGAACCCGCCACGCCGATCGCCCTCACCCGGTGGGCGACGACGGGCGCGCAACGCACGATCACCGGCACTCTCGCCGACATCGCGGACACTGCCGAGCGGGAAAATTTCGGTTCGCCGGCAGTGGCGGTGGTCGGCAGCGTGGTGCGCGAGCGCGAGCGGATCAACTGGTTCGAGACGCGGCCCCTGTTTGGCAAGCGGATCGTGGTCACCCGCACCCGCGAGCAGGCCGGCGGGCTAAGCCGTGAACTGGCCGACGCCGGGGCCGACGTGATCGAGTTGCCGACAATCCGGATCGAGGATCCGTTAGACAAGCGGGCCTTTGCCCAAGCGGTGGTGCACGCCCACGAATACGACTGGCTGGTGTTCACCAGTCCCAACGGGGTCGAGCGCTTCTTCCGCGCCTTTTTCGCCGTGCGCCAGGATGCGCGCGAACTCGGCAAGCCGAAGATCGCCGTGATCGGCAACGGCACCGCCCAAAAAGTCCGCGAGTTTCATTTCGGGGTCGATTTGGTGCCCAAGCGTTTCGTCGCCGAAGGCTTGGTCGAGGCCTTCAAGGCGGAGTCGATGGAAAATCTAACAGTTCTGTGGGTGAAGGCGGAAGAAACCCGCGAAGTCGTGGTCGAGGGCTTGGAGAAAATGGGCGCGATCGTCGACGAGTGCATCACTTACCGGACGGTGCCCGAAACCGACGACCCGGGCGGGACGGCGGCCAAGTTCCGGGACGAGGGAGCGGACATGGTGACCTTCACCTCGAGTTCGACGGTGGAAAATTTCTTCAAGCTGGGCCTGCCGTGGCCGGCGGGATGCGTGGCCGCCAGCATCGGGCCGGTGACCAGCGACGCCCTGCGGGCGCACGGGGTGGAACCGGCCTTTGAGGCCAAACAGCACGACATCCCGGGCCTGGTGGCGGCCATTCGCGGGTATTGGAAATGAAAATCCGCGCTTGCGGCCACGGGGGCAGTTTGCTTGAGTCCCCCCACGCACCCGCGGCGAACGCCGCTGTAGCTCAGTGGTAGAGCAGTTCATTCGTAATGAACAGGTCCTCGGTTCGAATCCGAGCAGCGGCTCCATACGGGAGTAGGGCGGGAAGCCCGGAACAATGGGGGAATGAAGGGTGCGGTGGTAGCTCCAAACCATTGCAGCGCACGGGGTTTCATGTTGCGTTTTTGGAAAGTGGTCGCTAAAAAGTGGTCGCTAACCGAAAGGCCGACATGAAGATCAAAGGGCTCGTAAACAACCGCGGCTGGTTCTGGTGGCGTCCCGCACAGAAGGACGGGGTTCGCCCCAAGCGGGTCAACCTGCACACCCGCAACGAGGAAGAAGCGCTCAGGGCGATGTTCGAACTCCAGCGCCATGAGACGATCTTTGCCGTGGAACCGGGAAGCGTCGCAGGGCTTTCCGCGCAGTACGTCAAGGAGCGGCAGGAGCAGCGCAAGCAGATCGATCTGTTGAACACCATCAACCGGTTTCATGCCGGCGATCCGAAGATGGAGTCGAGCATTCAGGCGATGGAGACGGCGTTCCGCATGCAGACCGAGGCGCCGGAGGTTTTCGACATCACCAAGGAAAACGAGAAGACGCGCGAACGCTACGGCGATACCGATTTCGGACGCGGCTGTCTGATGGCGCTGCGCCTGGTGGAGAAGGGCGTGCGCATGGTGCAGATCTACTTCGGCAACGGCCAGCCGTGGGACAACCACGACGACATCATGATCCACAAGAAGCTGGCGCAGCAGGGCGACAAGGCTATCGCGTCGCTGGTGAAGGACCTGAAGTCGCGCGGTTTGCTCGATGAGACACTGGTGCTGGTGGGCGGCGAGTTCGGGCGCACGCCTTCGGTGGAGACCAGCGGCCTGGTCAATGTGCAGAATGGGCGCGATCACAACAATCACGGCTTCACCATGCTGCTGGCGGGCGGCGGCATCAAGGGTGGGCGGGTTTATGGTGCGACGGATGAGTTCGGGTTCAAGGCGGTGGAGAAGCCGGTTCATCCTCATGACCTGCATGCGACGATGCTGCATCAGTTGGGACTGGAGCATACTAAGCTGACGTATCGATACAGTGGGCGCGATTACCGGTTGACCGATCTGGAAGGCATTGTTATTCCGGAGTGGTATACGTAAGAGCGGAGAACTATATCGCTCCCTTTCGGTCGCGGCTCGGCTAGAAATATCCTGCTAGCCCCGAGGCCCTGTCACGAACGCCCGGCGTGGAGGAGGGTCCGTTCTACTTGTGAATGATTCGATCACGACTCCCGCCGGTGAACTGGGTGCTCGGTTAGCCTTACAAAGATAGCTTGCCCACAATCGAATGGCGTAAAATGGAGACCGAGGTCAAACTATTGCCACGCCAGTTCGATGTCGTTATTGAGCGCGACGAGGAAGGCTACTACGTTGCATCGGTCCCTCAACTTTCAGGATGCCACACGCAGGCGCGATCACTCGATGAAGTCACCGAGCGCATTCGTGAGGCGATCGAACTGTGCCTTGAAGTTGAAGGAATGCCCGAGCGGAGTTTGGAGTTCATCGGGATTCAGCGCATCACCATCGCCGCATGAGCAGGAGCCCAAGGATCACTGGCACGGAAATGCTCGCCGTCCTGGCAAACGCGGGCTTCCACGTCGTTCGTATCCGAGGCAGTCATCATTTCCTTCGATATGAAGATGGCCGGAGCACCGTCGTGCCCGTGCACTCGGGCGAAACGCTTGGGCCCGGACTGCTGAACAAGGTGCTCCGGGATTGCCATCTTAGTGTTGACGAACTGCGAGAATAGCCGGAGCGATCGAAGCCCTAGTTAGCGCCAACTCTAAAACGGAAACAGCTTCTTCAGATCGGCGGCCTTGGGCTGATAGCCGTACTCGCAAATTTCAAACGCCTGCGCATGCCGTACCTTCGCCCCATGCTCCGGGCCATACTGCTTCGCCAGCGCCGCACGGTAATTGTTCGCCGCGCCTGCGTAGCGGCCCTGCAGGTCTTTGCGGACCTGATCGCGGCGCTTCTGCTTGCCGGCCGGATCATCGGGGAAGATGCCGGTGTAGCCGTTGGCGCCGCCTTCGTGGATCTGCGATTCCATCACCAGCAGGGCATCGAGCGTGGGCTCCATCACGTCATCGATATCGATGGCGATATCCGCGCGAAATGGATTCGGACGCTGAAAGCGGTCAGACGCGTACATAAACACGGGATTCTTCTTGAGGAACGGCACGTCGGGGCCGAAGAATGGCACTGTCACCATGTAGGCCGAGTCCTGCACCAGGATCGAAGTGTAGCGGTGATCGGGATGATAGTCGTTGGGTCGGTTGGCGATGACAAGATCGGCATTCCACTGGCGAATGAGTTTGGTGAAGGTGCGGCGGTTTTCGAGCGTCGGCATGATTTCGCCGTCGTGGATATCGAGCACTTCGTTGGTGACGCCAAGCTTGCGGGCGACTTCCTGGACCTCTTTCAAACGCCGCGCTGCGAGCGGTCCGCCGGCCGATTGCCAGTGGCCGATATCGCCGTTGGTGGCCGACACCAGCTTCACGTGATGGCCCTGTTTGGCCCATTTCATTGCCACGCCCGCGCCCCGGTATTCAGGGTCGTCAGGATGCGCGCCGAAGATGATGATGCGGAGTTTGCCGTCTTCCGGCGGCGGTGCTTGCGCGGCGGCTTTGGCGAGGGCGACTTGAGGCGAGTGAAGGTTGAAGTGGAGCCAGGGGCCAAAGGCGGCCCCCAGTCCAAACCCTGCAAGAAGCAGTACGGCGGAGAATCGGAATCGGCTTGTCATGCCGACGATTCTACATATCGCTTAGCGCGGAAACAAGCGCACCCTTGGCGGTGGAGAAAAGCGGGCGCTCGGCCATGCGGATCTCAGATAAAGCGATCGGGAAATTGGCGGCCCTCAGTGCATTATCAAAACGGTTGCGGAAGCCGGCCGGCATGGCGCTGCCACCGCTGAGAACCAGCGGAATCGGCCGTGCCAGGCGGGGCAGGCTGCGCGTGTTCTGGAACGCTTCATTCAAGCCCGCAACCAGCGCCTGAATCATGTCCTCGTAGTAGACACTGAGCACCTGTTGGGTCTTGTCCTTATAGGCGCCGGTAAATTCGAACGAATCTTCCTTGATCAGGCGGACGCGGTTGGCGAGGTCGCCAGTAACCGAGGCGGCACTGGCATCGACGTAATCGCCAGCCTTGGCGACACTGAAATTCACCACGGGGACGGCAAGGTAAGAGAGGCACACGTTGCACAAGCCACCGCCGCAACTGACGCCGATGCCGGTATAGTTGGAGGACTCCAACTCGGCGTAGATCACGGCCAGGCCTTCATTGATACTCTTGGTGTCGTACCCCAATTCGGTCAGCACCTGTTTGATGGTCGCTTCGTGATAGGTGAGGTTCTCATTTCCTCCCAGCGGTGCTGCGGGAATACTGAAGCAGAGCTTCTGGCCAGGGTACTGCGCCGGACCGACCAGGGCCTGGATGATCGCGCGAATCATGTTCACATTTTCCGGCTCAGAGGAGTTCAGCGTGCCGCGCGTCATGGGGCGGCGGGTTTCCATCTGCAGCAGATCGGCAAAGCGCTCGGATTCATTGCCGTGCACGATGATGCTCTGCCCGGAGACGGCGTGAGGAACGTTCTCACGCTTGAGCACCTGCTCGGTCATCTTCGACATGGGCAGCGAAATAAACGAGTTCAGTTCCGACTTGAACTCATAGATATCATCCACTTTTATGGCGGAGACGATGCGGCTGGTTCCGATATCCAGACCGATGGCGGATTGCGTGTTGATATAACTCATATGATTAATTGGTCTCCTCAGGAGCGCCCTTCGTGCGAAGCGCTTCCAGCATTTCCTTCAATTTCTTTTGCCGGTTCTTGCGATAGGCCGCAAGCGGCACGCCGTGCGCGGCGGCGTCCTGACGAAGCTGCTCTTCCGCCAGAACCAACCCTTTCCACAATCGCACACCGGTGGACTTTACATAGAATTGATCGTACGTAAGTCCGAAAGAGTATAGGCCGGCGGTCGGGATTTCGTAATTGTCCCTCAGCCCCATTTCTACGAACGGGAAGTTGCCCGCCCAGTCCGTGTGATCGCCGATCAGCATGCTCGATGGATTCACAGAGACCTGTGCGTGCGTCACGCAGTTGGCCGAGGCGATCAGATACTTGCCCCGCAGCATCTCCGTCAACACCTTGCCGGCATGGATCTGCGCCTCGCTTACAGTGGGCATGCCATCCGTATCGCGGGTTTGCGCCTCAAAGGAGACCGCCAGGAAGCTTTGATTCAGATTCACGTAGACCGCTTTGCCATTGGCCCACACCGAATGGCCGGCGTGATAGGCCTCTTCATTTTCAGGCACCACGCGGAAGACACGGCCGAAGCGGTCGATTACATAGTGGTAGGCGCGCTTGCCCCGCACGTAGTAGATCAGGTTCTCCCCAAGCCACTGGATTTTCTTGGACTGCTCCTGCTCGAAGGGCAGGATGTGGCTCTCCGTAGTATGGAAAACAATACCTTCCGGTGCTTTTACCGGCTGAGGCTCCAGGGATTCCTTGTCATAGTGGCGGAAGAGGTTTTGATGCTTCTCTTCCGGCTGCATCTCGTACCGTGTTTCGATGCGCAGTCCGTTGCTATAGACCTCGTAGCCCTTGTTGCGATCCACCAGCCAGACATTGGCAAACTTTTCCGTGGCATTCAGGTTCAATGCGGCAAGCTGCTCGACGTATACGCTGCTGGCATCGGAGACGGTGTGCCGCGGCAGCATGAGAACGAATAACGCCATGAACACAATGCGTTTCTGCCACGGCTCTTTCAGCCGCAAGGCATCATGAACCTGAACACGAAAATGGGCCGATTTCTTGAGGAAACGCAGCTTCGCTATGGGGTCCTGGATTCGGCTTGCACGCCAATCCACGACCGGTGCCAGCACAAAGCTGTGTCTTTGAGCGCCCAAACGCATCGCTCCATCTATAACATTTTACGGGCTGTTAGGGCAAATCCAGGCCTAACGGTTTATTATCGGCAGAATCGCCGGAAACCTGCAGCCGACGTTAACCCCGCGCCAACTTCAACCGCTTTTGCTATACTGATTACTGGTGTGGCGCTATCGTCTAACGGTTAGGACGGAGCCCTCTCAAGGCTTAAATAAGGGTTCGATTCCCTTTAGCGCTACCATCTCCCGCCTGTTGTAGATTCTCAACCTTCATCTGGATCGAAGTCTCCATCCGCGACCCCGAGTATCCTGAGTACCATCCCGCCACCGGCGCTGCCAAATCATGGTCGAAACCCGCCGCGACCGCGACATGCCCGTTCGAAACGGCCAATCCGCGCGAGGGATCATAGCCGCGCCAACCGATCCCAGGCAGATACACCTCGGCCCAAGCATGCATGTAAGGATCGTCGCTGCCCGCGGTGGCCAGTTCGTAGCCGCTCACAAAGCGCGCGGCAATACCCATCACGCGGCAGGCATCGCAGAAGAGCACCGCCAGGTCGCGGCATGAGCCTTCGCGCTGCTGGAGGGTCGCTTCGGAGGTCCAGGGAGCACCGGTGGGCCGCACCACCTGGCGGCAGATCCGGTGGATGTCATGACAGAGGTCGAGCAGGAAGGTCAGGGCGTTCCAGAAGGCACTGGCCGCGACCGATTTCGCATACCGCCTGACGGAATCGGCAACCAGGCCATCCAACCGGTATGGCGTCAGCGCCGTGCACAGCGGCTCGGGATACCACATCGCGAGTTGCAGCGATTTGCCGGCGATAACGTAATCGAACGGATTCGCGCGCAGCAACTGCACGGTAAACCGGCTGGTCACGCGCATTTCGTTCGACGGCCCGCTGAACCACGCATTCATGGCGAGGTTCCCATCCTGATCCAGGCACTCGGTAATACCGGCAGGCTTCGGCGTCACCTCCAGATCAAACGCCAGCAGCAATTGCGAACTGCTCATGCGCGGACGAAGCCGGAAGATGTGTGGCTCCAAATAGACCGGAAAGTCGTAGTGGTAAACGGTGGAATGCGTTACGTAGATCTTCATGGGCGCGCCTCGGTGAAATGCAGCGGATCGCGAATGCTCTGCAATTCACGATAGTAATAGAGCGCTGTTGGCCGGCGGCCATGGAAGTTCAGCGTCTTGAGAAACTCAATTTCGGGCTCGGTGGCGTCGCCGCTGAGGGTCTTGTTCCGCAGGAACTCTTCGAACCCGGGCTCGATCACAAAGGCCGCCTGCGTCTCCTGCTCGGTGAACTCAAAGCGCTTGCGCGTGCCAGGCGACAACCGGCGGTTCAGCACAAATTCCATGGCAAAGGTCTTTAGATCGATATCCCAGGATTCCACCATTGGATCGAGGAAAGCCACGCAGTTTTCGAGCGACACGTTGAAGACGTCGGTATCGAGAAACTCCAGCATCTCCACCCGCAGTTGCTCGTAACTGCGGCCGGTCAGCTGGGCCACGCTGCGCAGCCACTCCTCGCTCTGCAACTCTTCCTTGGCTCGGCCCTGCACCACATCGAGAAGCTTCTGCGTGATCAGCCGTTCCAACTCTCCGAAGGGAGCGTGCTCGAAGATCTGGCGGATCTCTTTCTGCCTGGCTGGAGCACATTTCCGGAGGATCAGTTCGCGAAACTCACGGAATAGCGGACGCGGCGGCTCGGCGACCTTCTTCTTCAGCTCCGACTGCCGCTGGACTTCAGCAAGCCTGGAAAGCTCCCCCGCCGGAAGCTTAAGAAACGCCCCGATCTTTTCGTAAATGTCCGTACGTCCAGGCGCCGGCGGAGCCTTCTTACGCGTAAGTAACTGCGATATATAAGATTCCGTGACCTGGGTGGCCGCAGCCAGATCGCGCTGATCCAGCTCCAACTCACCCAAACGATGCCTGATAACCAGTGAAACGTCCATCCTGCTCTCCAAAATTAACCCGAATCAGTAATCCGTAGACCAATTGTCTCACAGAACCGATTTGACTATTGCCAAAAATTAACTCATAATAGTTAATAACTTGCCGATCTCAGGCTCCGCGCAAAACGAAACCATGACAAACATAAACGTGAAGCTGACCGCGAAGGAACTGGCGCTGCTCAGCAGCCTGGCGTCGGACCAACTGTTCCGGCGTGAGTTTATCGACTCCAGACTGCCCGGCTATCAGTTCAACCATGCTGAGTTAAGCATGGGGAAGAAACTGGTGGAACGGCTGCGTGTGATTACTGACCGGGCAAAGGAATAATCCATGCCCTTCACACAGCACATACCAGTCCCGTTCAATGCCAACATGATTACGATGTATGCCCCGAACGCAGCTGGGGTGTACGGCATCTCCAACTCGCGCGAATGGATCTTCGTCGGGCTCACCGGCAACATTCAGGGGGCGCTGCTCGGCCACATGCAGAACTCAGCCGACTCTCTGATGCAGTACCAACCGACAGGATTTGTGTTTGAGCTCTGCGGAAATAGCAACATCAGCAATCGCCGGGATGTGCTGGTCCGCGAATACGGACCCAGGCATAACAGTTCTTCGAACCGATAGGAGCAATGAGATGCAATTCGTTCTGACTACATTCACACAAGACAAGGGGTGCCGTATATTTGCTTTTGACGGCGTGGACACCGACAGGAATCGGACTCCTTTCACCGTGCGGGTGGACCTGGGCATTATCCGCGATTACGGCATCCGCATGCAGGAGTTGCCGCTGCTCTGCCGCGCCTTTCTGGAGCGCCGCGACGAAGCCAGCGAAATGAGAGCCCTCACGTTCGGCGCCGAAGAGATGTCCTTGTTTGCGCAAGAGAGCGTTGCGGCCAAGGCAGCCGCCGCACAGAAGCGCAAACCGCCACGGCGTCCCCCGACCGAAAACAACGGAGCAGCCTGGCGCGTCCCCACGTTAACTTAACTGATTAAAGGCGGCAAGAATATCGCTCCCTGACTGTCGCGGCTCGGCTTGGATACGTACTATGCTAGCCGAGCCGCGACAGCCAGGGAGCGATATTTCTTTAGACCGGGCACATTGAACTAAAATAGAGCGTGCCGAACAAGCGCCTGATCTATTCCGAGTACCACGAAGCCACCAAGCATACCGTGGAATCGTTGCGGCGGTCGCGGGATTTCCTGGATTGGGAAACTATGCCCGATCCTTTCCGGCACTATGAAGGCGCGCCGGTGCTGGATCTGCCTGCCGATCCTGAACGCCCTGCGATCCCGGCGCTTTCCGTTCTGATGGGCGGGCGCGGAGAGACCCGGGCAGTAGACGGCGCGCCGTTTCTTTCCCAACTGCTCTACTATTCCGCGGCAATCAGCGCCACCAAACGCGTGCCGTCATCCGGGTATCAGTACGCGTTGCGCGTCAACCCGTCCTCCGGCAATCTGCATCCGACCGAATTCCACTTCCTTACCCGCGGACTCGCGCAATGGCCTGACGGACTGTATCACTACCGGCCGTCCTCGCATATGGCCGAGCAGCGTGCCGAAGGAGCAGTGCCCTTCCCCGTGGATGGATCGCTGGTGTTCGTACTGACCAGCATCGCGTGGCGCGAAGAGTGGAAGTATCGCGACCGGGCTTACCGCTACTGCCTGCACGACATTGGGCACGCCTGGGAGTCACTCGCGCTGGCCGCTCAGGCGATGGGCTTCGAGGCCCAGGCCACGGCGCACTTTTGCGATGACGATGTCACGGCGGCGCTCCAGTTGCATGGCGACGAGTGGCCGATGCTTGCCGTCGAAATCAAAGTCCCAGGTGCGGCAGGCGCGGCCCGGTCAACCGAAGTACAATGGCATCCGGGCGCCGCCAATCCGCTCTCCTCGCGCATTATCGAATACCCGCGGATTGAGGAGATGCATGCCTCGGCCAAACTGGGCCGCGCCAACATGTCGACGGAGGTCATCACACGGCCCGTTGGCTCGGGAGCGCTGGCACTACCGCAGCCGGCCCCATCCGAACGAGCCTACGGAGAGGTCGCGCGCACGCGGCGTTCCGCACTCGATTTTCGCGGCGGAGAAGAATCGATCTCCTTCGCCGCACTCTCCGCACTGCTTGCAGCCGCATCGCAACCGCTGCAGGCTGACTTTGCAGTGAATCGCTTTATACAGCTATATCTGTATATTCATCGCGTCGATGGAGTGGAGCCAGGCGTGTACCGCTACTGGCCTGGTGAGGCGCGCCTGGAACTGGTGCGGAGCGGCGATCAGCGCGTAGCCGCGGCAGGACTCAGCCTCGGCCAGGATCTTGCCGGCAATGCCTGCGTGGCCTTTTCGATGATCGCAGACATGGATAATGCCACACGGTTGCACGGAGACCGTGGCTATCGCTATGTGTTCTTCGAGGCGGGCACGATCGGACAACGGCTCTACCTGGCAGCGGAGTCGCTCGGCGTGCGCGCCACCGGAATTGGAGCCTTTTACGATGACCAGGTGCACAGCTATCTCGGCATTGAACCGCGGCAGGGGCAGGTGATCTACCACTTCGCCATCGGCCATCCCGTGCATGACCCGAGGATCGAAGCCTGATGAGCGACACCGTTGGAATCCTGGTGCACGGCGACAATCACTTCATCGTGCGCGGCCCTAAGCCCGACCGCGAAACCGCGCTGGCGCTGGTGGGGCACTGGTCGATCATCCGGATCGGCCAGACGACTCCCGGAGCCCTGCAATCATGGCGCATCAGCACGAAGGAGTACCGCGAGAATTTATCGTGGGCCATTGTCGCGCCGGCGGAGACGCGGCAATCGGCCGCAGTGGAGCAACTGCTGAGTGAACTTGCCGCAAGAGGCATCCGGATCGAAGCGGTATAGACCTACTTTTTTCTTTTCGACGCGGTGGCCAGCTCAAACTGCTTCTGCCATTGCGCCAGTTCCGCGGAATAGGTCTGGCGCTCGGCAGTCTCTTCCCGCACCAAGGGCCGGCTCGCTTCGATGAGCTTCAACTTATCCAGCGCAAAGCGCAGTGAGCGGATAGCCGGCTCCCAGTGTTGCGAGCCTGCATAACAGGCCGCCAGTTTGCCGGAGATATCGGGCAGCTCTTCCACATAACGGACATTGTTCGGCTCGTGCTTTGCAAGTTCCTGGTAGATGGAGAGCACCCGTTCGTAGTCCATGGCCGCGTCCTCGAACTTCGCCTGCTTGAAATAGATAGCAGCCCGGGCTATTAGCAGTTCCGCACTGCGGTTCGTAAACCGCGAGGTACCCGGAGTCAACTGGATCGCCTTCGCCAGATACTGGCTGGCCTTCTCGATATAACCCAGCGCTTCGGCGTACTCGCCGGTATCAGTCAACCCCGCGGCCAGCCGGTGATTGCATTGAATGAGGACGTCCTCATTGCCGCTGGCCTGGGAGAGCGTATTATTCAGCCGTTCCGCCGCGGCCAGTCCGCGCCGGAATGCCGCGATTGCGCCCTTGTAGTTTTGTTCGATTCGCAGCCATTCGCCGAGCGCTGTTTCCGCGGTGGAGACATCCATCAATGCCGTTCGATTCTCGGGGTCTTCGACCGACATCTTCTGGGCCAGTTGCGCCGCAGCTTCCAGGTACCCTTTCACTTCACCCGGCTTTCCGTATTGCTGGCCGCTACGGCTTTTCAGCACCCGTCCCAGCATCGTATAGGTGATAAAGAGCATCCGCTTCTGGCGGCTATTGTTTGGCTCGGCGGCGGCGAGGCTGCGGTGCACGTCCACCGCCACTCGAAGATACTTCAACGCCTCTTCCGGCTTCTCCACCCGTCCGTACACATCGCCCAATTTGGTGTAGGCAACGCTCAGGTCGGCCTGCGCGGCGGAACTCTTCGGATCCTCCGCGGCCAGCTGTTTGGCCAGTTCCAGCATTTTCAGGTATGGCTCGATGGCCTGCGTGTGGACGCCTTCGCGAATCTTCAAATCGCCAAAAGTGCTGTACGCCTTGACCAACGCCATGCGGACCAGCGGAGACGGACTGGCAGGCTTTTGTTTGCCCATGGCGAACGCATCCAGCAGATAGCGCCCCGAGCCTTTGACGTCGCCTTGAATGGCCAGCATCTGCGCCAATTTCACGTTGCCTAAAATCCGGTCGCGCAGGAATTCGGGAGATGCATCGTTGAGATCCTTGCGAATCGAAAACGCCTTCTGGTAGCTCGCCATGGCGCCCTTCACGTCGCCGAGGTTTGCGTAGTACGGATTGCCCTGCACATCGCCAAGGCGGTCATAACCGCGTGCGATCTCTTCCAGCAGTTCGCGATTGCCGGCAGCTTCGGCAACCAGTTTGTCATAGTATTCGAGGCCGGTCTGCGCCACCATCTTCCTGGCCGGAGTGGAGCCGGGTAGTTTCTCAATGGCACTGTAGAAGTCGTTGACAAAGGTTCCAGCCAGTTGCCGGACCTGTTGAAAGCGGCGGTCGGCAACCAGCCGTTGCTGTTCGGCGACGGCGCGCTGCTCTTCCGTCTCCACCCGCTGTTCATCAGCAAGCCGCTTCTGGCGTTGCGCTTCCTGCGCCTGCAGTTCGGCGTTGCGCTGGCTCGCTTCGGCCCGGGCCTGCTCGCGGCTGGCGCGGATTGCTTCCATGGACGAAAAAGCCGCGCCGCCGATCAGCGCCCCCGCAAACAGCACACTCACCGCGATCGCAGTCCGGTTGCGGCGCATGTACTTGGAGGCGAGGTAGCCCATGTTGCCCTGCCGCGCCGATACCGGGAAGCCGTTGAGGTAGTGGCTCAGGTCGGTGATCATGCGCTCCACTGACGGGTACCTGCGCTCCGGCTCCTTGCGCATCGCCATCGAGACGATCGCGTCCAGGTCGCCGCGCAGTTCAGCATTGCGGGCAGCAGCGGCCTCGCTCATCTTCGGTGGATCGGCTTCGCAGATCACGCGCTCCAGTTCGCGGATCGCGGCGGAATGAAACTGATGCGGTTTCGCTCCGCTGAGAAGTTCGTACAAGATGGCGCCCAGGGAGTAGATATCGGTCGCGGTTGTGATGAGTTCACCGCGCACCTGTTCCGGACTGGCGTAGTCAGGCGTCAGTTGCATCCCGGCCATCGTCTTCGGGTTGCTGTCCTGCGTGGTGCCGTCGCCGAGCAGTTTCGCGATGCCGAAATCGAGCAGCACCGGCGAGCCATCGGCCTTCACCATGATGTTGCCGGGCTTCAGGTCGCGGTGGACCACCAGCTTCTGGTGCGCGTAGGAGACCGCCTCGCAGACTTTCAGGAACAGGCGGCAGCGGTCGGCGATCGAGAGCTGGCATTTGTCGCAGTACTTGTAGATCGATTCGCCCTCAACGAATTCGAGGACCAGGTATGGGGACTCTTCGAGAAAGCCGGCCAGTTTGGCCGAGCCGCCATCCAGCAGCCGTGCGATGTAGGGGTGCTCCAAGGTGGCCAGAATCTGGCGCTCATGGCGGAATCTCTCCACGGCCTGCGGCGTCTCCATACCTCGGCTTACCAGCTTGATGGCGACCTGCTTCTGGTACTGATCGTCGGCCCGCACGGCCAGATAGACCGTGCCCATACCACCTTCCCCAATTTCCTGCTCAAGAAGATAAGGGCCAATGCGCCGGGCCGAGCCCGTTGTCGTATCCCGCATTTCCGCTTGCGCGGCTAGTGGTTCTTCCCCAGAAGCGAGGTAGGCGTCAAGCAGGGCGCGCACTTCGGCTTTCAGAGCGAGATCGGGGCCGCAGGCGTTGTCAAGATATCGGTCGCGTTGCTCCGGCGTGCATTCGAGAATTTCGTGAAACAGGCGTTCCGCCTGCTCCCAACGCGTCCTATCCATAGGGGCCATATTACCTTTATTCAGACCCTGCTTTGTAAAGAATGGTTAATCCTGACGTGCACACCCCCTGTTTCGCGGTCCATCCGTAAAGAGCTAGTGTTTACGATATCGTGATCCCCATTTCTTGTATTGGAATGCGATCATTTACTGGCCAATCGGTGCTTATTTTTCTCCAGATGGCTCTTGGGTGAGTTTTTGAAATTCGCTGCGAATGCGGGATAGGCGGCGGGACAATAGCCGGAAATGTTTGTCTAACGAAGCCGGAACCGCCTGTAGCCGGTACAGCTCCAGCAGCCGGGAAGCAGCATTGAGAGCTGCGACGGCGGCGCGGGAATCGGCGGACTCCTCGGAAACGAATGAGTGCTGTAGAGCCGTTGGGACCGGAACCATGTGGCGTGCTTGGAGGCGCGCTGCAAGATACTCGCGCTGTAAGTCTTGCTGTGTAACCTCGACATAGAGCAAGGTCATGTTGGCGTTATGGTGCCCCAACAACTTCATCAAAGCAGGCAAGCTCACTCCGGCTCGAACCATGGATGTGGCATAGGTATGGCGAAGCTGGTGCGGAACAATATGAGTTTGGATTCCAACCTCTGTTACCGCGGCATGTAGTGTGTCCCGCAAGGTGCAAAGCAGCACATTCCGGCCGCGGGGCCGTGGCAGCAGGAACCGTGGATCGGCACCCGGCGGCAGCGTACGGAGAAATGCCAGGCGCTCCACTAACACCCGCACCTGGTCATCCACCGGAACCCAGCGCTCGCTGCGGGGTTTGCCATGCGGAACGTGCAAACTCCAGCGGTTGTCCCCCAAGTGGCGCAGACAATCCACGCTCAGATCGACGCATTCTCCAATGCGCATTCCTGTCAAGCGTTGCAGCAGCAAGGCGCAGCTGAAAACGTCGGTTGCCTTGCGCCAATGGTCTTGCAACCGCACGTCATCCTCCGGACTCAACGGACGAGGCAAGCGATACTGGCGGGGTGGAACATCCAGGTGGCGCAGCAAACCGGGCACAGGCGGGTGTGGCGAATCGGCGAGCAGGTCAAACAGTGTCCGCAACTGCATCACGTGTGAGCCGCGAGCACCGCTGCTGAGCGCGACTCCGGCGGCCGTGCGCCGTTTCCATAAATACTCCAGCCAGCCCAGCAGATGCGGATCGCGGCGTAACTGCGAGGGTTGGCGCACGGTGGGGAAGCTCTCGGCGAGGAAGCCGAGGAAGAGTCGCGCTGTGTGCCTGTAGTTACTGATGGTTGCAGGTTGCAGCGTTGTTTCCAACAAGCCGATACAAGCTTCCAGCGCCTTTTCCAGTGTCTGTGGCGGCTGCTTCTGTTTCATGATTGTGCAATCCGTGCGGGTGTGACCTGCCTGGCCACGGCGCGCGTATATTCGTCGTACACATCCTGCGGACTGATTTGGATATACAGCAGCGTGGTTTCGATGTTGGCGTGGCCCATCAGGCGTTGCAGTGCGGGAAGGCTCACGCCAGCGCGGATCATGTCCGTACCAAATGTATGTCGAAACCGGTGCGGATTAGCTGTGCGGATAGTGGTGGCTGCGCGATGATGGCGGAAGAGGCTACGCAGCCCGGCCTTGGTCATTGGTTTGCCGCGCGCTTTCCCCTTAAGGCTCACAAAAACCCGCGCAGCGTTGGTCAGCGGCCGCTCGGTCTTCAGATAGCAATCGAGTAAGCGGATCGTTTCCGGCGGCAATGGCAGCATGCGCACTCTGCCTCCCTTACCGCGCACACGCAGCTGAGCTTCGCTCAATCGCAGGTCCTCTAACTCCAGGGCCAGGACCTCGCACGACCGCAAACCGCTGAGCAGCAGCAGGCCCACCATGCCGATATCGCGCGCCGTGCGGAAACTCGACCAGAACCGATGCACCTGCTCCACCGACAGCGGTTCGATCACACGGGGCGGCACTTTCAAGCGGAAATCCGCTGCCGGCCCTCTCCTTCTTCCACGTCTGCCGCGCGGTGTCCACCACTGCCGTTGCAGCAGGTACGGAGCGTGCGGCATGTCCTGCTGAAAGTAAAACTGGAACAGCCGCCGCAACATCGCCGAGCGTTGATTGATTATTTCCGGCGACGGCTTGCGCGGCTCCTCGCGCTGCGCTCTGACATAGTCGATCAACGTCGATTCGATGAACTGCTGGGGGACGAACTGCATCACATCCACGCCGGGCTGGCAACTCCACCAGCGGATGAAGTGCAGCAGCAGGTTTCCATAGAATCGCAGCGAAAGATCCTGCAAGCCACGCACCCGCTGGTGGTCCAGGAAACGGTTTGCCCATTCAATCTCCCGCCCCTGTTCATCCACGATGCGGTAGGGAGATAGGCTCGCCGTCACATCGCCGCGGTACTCCAGTCGGCAACTCATCGGCCGTCCTCGCCAAGAAACTGCGCGAACCTCTCCGCGCTGCCGCCTTCGGCGAAAAACCGGTTGGGGTCGTAGCCGGCAGGCAACTGTACCGGCGCGACACGCACACCGGCTTGTTCCAGGCGGCCGCGCCACAAGCGGGCGGCGCGCTGTCCGCTTCCGTTGTTATCGTCATCCAGGCACAAATAAACTGTTCGCGGCCGCCCGTCGCACAACTGCGCCAGTTGTTGCGCGGTGAAATGGCTGCCCAGCAGAGCCACTGTGTTTGTGAACCCGGCTTGCCACAGCGAAGCCAGGTCGAATAATCCTTCCACTACGATCAGCCGCTGGCAACGCCGCGCATGTTTCCAGCCGTACAGACCGCCCTTGGATCGCGCTAGGAAACGATGACGGCCCGCGGTGGAATCAATGTGGCGGCCGTACACATTGGCTGTTTCCTCCAGGGGAAACGTGATGGCCCGCCATAGCCGGTCGCGGCCTGCCGCATCGGCAAGCCCGCTTTGGGCGATGGCGGCGCGCGAATAGCCCAGATCCTCCAGGTAGCCGCGCAGACAACCGCCGGGCGCATATCCAATGCGCATGTGGGCTGCGGTCTCCGCCGCTATGCCGCGTTCGCGGAGGTAGGCTTGGGCCTCGCAACTCCTGCGCAGCTGCGCTTGGTAGAAATCGCAGGCATCGCGCCACAACTGCCTTCCGGCCTCTTCTTGTTGCTGGGTGAGGGTGGCCAGCGCAGTGCGAAAATCCAGCCCGTGCAGTAGTTGCGCCAACCGGATGACATCGCCGCCCTGCCCGCAGCCGTGGCAGAAGAAAACATCCTTGCGGCGATTGACATAGAAAGAAGGCCGGCTTTCAAAATGCAGCGGGCACCGTCCATACACCTCGTCCGACTCACTGTAGGCCGCCGGTTTCCATCCCTGTTGTTCGAGGTAAGTGAGCAGCGGAACGCTCCGCCGCAAATGGTTTCTCTGTGCGTTGGTCATGGTGAACTGGCCTCCGCGATCAGAATACGGCCTGCCGCCCTCCAATCCCAGGCAAACAGGGTGGGTGGCGGAATCATCCACGGTAAGCTCGCCACCAAGCTCTCCCACCGGCGCTGGAACCAGCGCCGTACGGTGGACGGGTCGGGCGTGCGGTTGGGATCGGCGATCGCCGGGATGCAGTGCTCGGCAGGCAGGTTCTCTTCCAGCAACAGACGCTCGGACTGGCGCCGCGCTTCCAGGCTGTAGTGCCCACTAGGGATCAGCCACTCCGGCAGCATCGTGATCGTGCCCTGGCATAGTTTGCACCGGCCTCGATGAATGCGGATCGAGCGATGGCACGCATCGTCGGCCCGCCGCCATCGCCAACCATGTCCGATGACGGTTGGCTCATGACATGCCGGGCAGATGCGAACAAAATCGAAGGGCTTGCCTTCGGCATCGTTCCATGCGATAAATATAATCATCGCGGTGGCGAAGGCAGCTACTCGCGGTCGCCGCCCGACGGTTTTCCGGTTGGCCGCCTTCGCTTCCTACCGCATCATAAGCCCATCTGGAAGAAAACTCCCACCTTAACCACCCCAACCTCGGGATTCAGAGATTGGCCGGTAAACGAGTGAACTAAACCGCTACGCGGTAATCGTCTGCGACAGCCAAGTGCAGAGAGGTGTTGCAGCGCGACCCCCGGCGAAGTTCTGTGGGATGCGTCGATTCTCTCTGATGCTCCCTGGCGCTCGCTCCCAACCCGACCCTGTCGGCGTGCGCTCGCAAGTGCGGCACGTCTTCGACCCGGCGCTCCCGACGCTCGCTCCCAGCCCTGACCCCACTGGCATGGCGCGAGGCTCCTTGCAACACTGAATCAGGTTGTTTCCACAAATAACCAATTCAACATCACAGGAGCCATCGCATGACACCGCTTCGTCAACGCATGACAGAAGACATGCAGTTACGCAATCTCGGCACGGAAACGCAGAGATCCTACCTTCATTACATTACCGGTCTGGCGCGATTCTATCAAGTCTGCCCGCAACAGTTGAGCCTGGAGGAGATCCGCGAATACCAACTCTACATGATCAACGACCGCTTATACTCACCGGAATCGGTGAACTGCTTCGTTTCCGCGGCCAAGTTCCTCTATAACGTGACCCTGGAAATGCCGTGGCCGGAAGGCTCTCTTCCGCGCTCCCGCGTTCCGCACAGGCTACCGGTAGTCCTTAGCGCCGCGGAAACTCACGAGTTTTTCCAGCATGTCTGCACAATTCGCTATCGCGCCGCCTTGATGACCGCTTATGGAGCCGGTCTGCGCGTCTCCGAGGTCGCGTCGCTAACGGTCGGCGACATCGATTCGAAACGCATGCTCATCCGTGTTCAGCAGGGCAAAGGCAAGAAAGACCGCTATGCCATGCTTTCACCGCGCCTGCTGGAGGTACTACGCTGCTGGTGGCGTTCCCGGCACCTGAAAGGACAGCCACAGAAAGTCTCGCCGCAGGATTATTTGTTCCCCGGGTTTCGTAAAGGCGGCCATATGAATGTCGACTCGCTGCAGACCGCCTGCCGCGAAGCCGCACGCGCCGCCGGGCTCGACAAGCGCGTCACCGTCCACAGCTTGCGCCACGGTTTTGCAACGCACATGCTGGAAAACGGAACAGATATCCGGATCATTCAGGCGCTGCTCGGCCACAGCCGGATCGAAACCACTGCACGCTACCTCGCGGTATCGCCCATGGTCATTGCCAAGGCCGTCAGTCCGCTCGACCAGCTTGGCGTTGCGTCCCCCAAGCAATCCAAACTCCGCAAGCGCCGCTGAGCGGCCATGCCCCAGCCAGCTTTTGAGTTGGCCGACATCTTTCGACAACACGGCCCGGCCTACCGCCAGACGCACGATCTGCCCTGGCATCAGCAGGCTGTGATGCGGGCCATCGAAGCCTGCCGCACGCCCGCGCTGGGCGGTGTTGTCGAATGGTGCGGCCGCTGTCAGTACAATCACGTGCAGTATCGCTCTTGCCTTATGGGGAGTCTTTTCTAATGGGGAGTTAGGCGGCGAAAGGGCATGCAGCACGCGGCTTCACGCCCTTTTTGCTCCCCATTAAGGCTTCGCCTTCAGAAGCGCAAGCAGTTTGTCCGGAGGCCGGAACTTTCCCTTGCGAAGACTCGGCGGCACAACTGCTTCGATGGCCTCCAGTTTCTCGGTAGGATCAGCTCGAACGTAAACTTCCGTAGTGGTCAGACTGCTGTGCCCCAACCATAGGGAGACTTTTCGGATGTCTTTCGTTGCTTGCAACACGATCATTGCGGAAGTGTGGCGGAGCACGTGAGGAGATACCTGTTTACCGTGCAGTGTTGAACATTTTCGATCTGCGGTCTTGGTGTGACGCCGCAGAATATATGCGACGCCCCATCGGCTGAATGGTTCACCGCGAGCGTTCACAAAAAGCTCAGGCGTAGCTGCCGGCCCGCGAATGGCCAGCCAGGCTCGGAGTGCCACAGCCGTCGTCTTCCAAAGAGGCAATGCGCGTTCTCGACGGCCCTTGCCAATCACGTGGATACTCGCCGACTGGGGTGCAACATCGTCGAGGCGCAACCCTGTTAGTTCCGAAACGCGGAGCCCTGCGCATACGGCGAGATGCAACATGGCCCGATCCCGGATTCCTTCCCGCGTGGATGGATCGGGAGCGTCGAGCAGGGCCTGCAGTTCTTCTTTAACCAGATAAGGCACCAGCCGAGTGTCGGCTTTCTTAAACGGGATCGCCAGAACACGGCGAACCTGCTCGATTGCGGCGGGCTCACGGTGCTGCAGAAAGCGGAAGAACGAACGGATCGCCGCCAGCCGGATATTGCGTGTCTCGGCCGAGTTGCCTCGTGTGGTCTCCAGATGTCCCAGAAAATTGCAGATCAACGTTGCGTCCAACTGTTCCAGCATCAACGCAGACGGCGCGACTTTGAGTTTCTGGGCAGCGAACTCGAACAAAGACTGAAAGCTGTAGGCGTATGATTCGCACGTGTGCTGACTGGCGCCACGGTGCCGCGCCAGATGCTCGCGGAGGAACGCCTCCATGTGCGGAGCAAGGGACGTCATGGCCGCCCTCCCTGCGCAAAGCTCTCGGCGACCACGGCGATGTCGCGCAGAAGTTCGGGTGTCGTTTCCAAGTACCAATAGGTAGCGTTGATGTTGACGTGACCCAGGTAGGTAGCCAATGCCAACATGTGTTGCCCGATTTGCTGACGGCCAGTTGGAGATGATTCCAGAGCCCGGACTGCGAACGTATGGCGAAGCTCATGAATGCGTGGCCAACGGCCGCCCGCACGCTTCAACCCCGCTGATTTCACCAAGGTCCGGAAGACGCTGTGTACTTTCCAGTAGACAAGCGGTTGGCCTTCGTCAGAAATGAAGACATGGTCCCCGCCGCGGTGCGCTCCGTGACGGCACGCTAAGTAACGACCAAGTCCCGCCACTGCGGTATCGTGCAAAGGCACCAATCGGGTTTTCTGAAATTTGGTATTGCGGATCAGCAGTCCGTTGGGCGTGATGTCAGCGACCAACAGATGCAGTGCCTCCGAGATTCGCAGTCCGGTTGCAGCCAACAGGCTGATCAGTGCCGCATACGTCTTTGTTCGCAATGAATCGGATGATGGAAGCTTTGTAGCGGCGAGAATAAGGCTATCGATCTCGTCATGCGAATAAATATATGGGACGCGGCGCGTCTTCCGGTAGCCGAAGTGATTCTCCGGTGGCGATTCGTGCCGCGAGTCTTCGACACGAAGGTACTGAGCAAAACGGCAGATGGTTTGGTATCGGGTGTGCCGTTGCGCGACCGATTCTGCCTGGCTGGCCCAATCGATAGCTGTTGCTGTGCGGATATGGGTCTGATCATTATCGGCCGCGAAGCTTGCAAAGCTGCGCAGGAGATATTCTGTGTTGCTGAGAATGAAGCCGGCGGCACGCCGCAGGGCAAGATAAGATTCGACAGCCGCAATCATCCCTTCACCTCCGGCCATGGCTGCGCGATCTGTTTGAGCAGCGCGACATCCGCCTTAGCGTAGTAAGCGGTCATGTCGATGCTGCGGTGACGGAGGACAAGACCCGCCTGATCCAAGGGCACACCACTGCGCAACATCTCTGTGGCCGCGGTGTGGCGCAGCAGGTGCGCACCCTTGGCGGGAGTGTCGATATTCGCGCGTTTGAGAGCGTGTTTCACCACGGACGAGACACCGTCCCCGGAGGCAAAAGGCCGGTAAGGGGCGATGCTGCGAATAAACACGTGATCGGTATCGATGTTCGCCGGTCGGCATTCCAGATATCGGAGTAAGGCGTCGCCAACATCCTGCGGGAGGGGCAGCCGAACTTGGTATCGCCCTTTCCCGGTTACCTGCAAAGTGCCGCTGTTCCAGTCAATGTCGGTGAGTTGGAGACGCGCGACATCACCCGAGCGCAATCCTAATCGCGCCAACATGAGTAAGATTGCCCGGTCGCGCAACTGTCCGGCGTCCGTGCCGTTGCATGCGGCGATTAGCCGGTCTACCTCCTCCGCTGACAGGCAATGTGGCAATCTCGCAAGCCGCCAATGGGCTACTGCAGGTATCGCCAGAGCGAGATCGTCTCGGAATTCTCCACGAAAATTCAGGAAGCGCAGAAATGCGCGGAGGGAAGTGATCAACGCCTGCGTCGTCGATGTCCCACACTGGCTGGCTCGTTCCAGAAGAAAGGATCGAAGGGCTTGTGCTTTCCACTGGCCGACATCCTCTCCCAGTGTTCGGAGTAGATCTGTCGCCCCGCGAGCGTATTGCCGTAGAGTCGGTTCCTTCACGCCGCGATGGGTTCGAAACCAGTCGCAGAAGGCGGTCACAAGAACCGGAGCGGCGCTCATCTCCGGAACTGGTTCAGCGGGACAGATTCCGCACCCGACGAGGTGTTGGTGGAAAAGCTTCACCCCAAAACGCGAGTGATAGCCGATCTTTGCTCGCTTGAAATGCGGGCATCGGCAAAGGCAAAGATGACGATCAAAAGAATCGATCGTGTCGGAATCGATGTCTGACAGAACGGCGCCTTTTTGTTGAACGAAGCAGCCGAGATGAGCAGCAGCGCGAAGGTATCGAACGGCGCTGGCTGTGGCGTATCCATCTCGTTCGAGGTCATCTGCAAACGCATCGATGTGTGGTCCGCTGATTCCACTGCGCAAGCGTCGCAGCGTCTTGGGCGCGAAGAAGTACTTTTCTAGCATAGGCTCTCCTTATTGAGCATTGGCCATTCGTTGGCCAGCCTCAACGTAGCAAAGCCCCGAGATTATGGTGAGTGAAGGCGCCCAATCTTTTCGGAAACGCCAGCCGAATGGCGCCCTTTCGCCGCCTAACTCCCCATTAGAAAAGACTCCCCATAAGGCACGAGTTATAGGAGATGGCCTGATTGCCGCAGCGGGAACAGACATCGACATGTCCGCCGAGCGCCGCTGTCCGGCAGTACAGGATGGCGGTAAGCACTTTGACGTGAAACCAGGTCAGCCACTTACATCGGCCATCGAAGAATGCGGCGCTCGCGGCGCGGATAATGTCGGCCACCTCCAGCGGTGGCGCAGCCATCTACTTGGTCTCAGTGGACTCGTCAGGGTCGTTGAAAATCGTCAACGCATCCAACGGACTGATAGCGGCACTGAGGTGTAGCTGGGAAAGGTGAAGATAGATGGTGGTCTCTTTGATATCGCTGTGGCCCAGCAACAGTTGGATGGTTCGCAGGTCTGTACCGCCCTCAAGCAGATGCGTGGCGAAGCAGTGACGCAGGGTATGCGGATGTATGGGCTTGTTGACCTGGGAACGCTGTGCGGCCAGGCGGCAGGCGTGCCAGGCGACTTTATCGGTGATGGGGTGATCGGCGGTATGCCAAATCCCGCCAGGGAACAGCCATTCGGCTGGTTTTCGCGTCAGGCGGCGATAATGCTGGCGCAGTTCATTGAGCAGGTTGGGGCTGAGCACGACGTAGCGATCCTTGCGGCCCTTGCCGTCGTGGATGTGGATCAGCATGCGCGAGGAGTCGACGTCGGTGAGTTTGAGGTTGGCCAACTCCGCGCGGCGGACGCCGGTACCATAGAGGGTCATCAGAATCGTGCGGTGAAAGGGCGTGTCGGCGGACTCGATCAAGCGCGCGATTTCGTCCTGGCTCCAGATCACGGGCAGATGCATCGGCCTCTTGGGGAATGGCATTTCGACCGGGCTCCAGTGCTGCTTCAGGAACTTGACGTAAAAAAAGCGCAGGACTCCCACCGCTTGATAGACGGTATTGGCGCTTTGCTTCTTGTCGCGGAACAGGTGCGCGGTGTATTCGCGGACTTGATCCGGCCCGAGTTGATCGGGAGGACGGTTGAAATAGTATGCGTAGTCTTGGATGATGCGCTCGTAGATTCGCGTGGTAGATTGGGTAAAGTTACGACGCTGGATCTCATCCAGCATCAATTTGTGTAATTGGGTCACAGGGACCTCCTTGTGACCCAAACATACCGCCGGCAAACGTCCGGCGCATCCGGGTAGCAGGCACGCGAAGCGTCTGCCGCATGGCTTAGTTCAGCCGAGCATAACGGGAGTTGGTCAAGTTCCCTTACGTAAACGCGGGGGCTCAGCTGGCCGAACAGTTATCATCAGCGGGTTTGAAGGCACTAAGGCCGCACCTGGTGAGTTGGGCAGGTAATAGTGTACGGTTATACTGTACTCGCCTACTCCGAGTTCGAAAATCGCTTGCAGATCGATCGTTCCACAATAGGCAAATCCACCCGGATCTACGAAGAAGGTCGATGCCCCGGAAGAGTGACGCCGGAGGCGATCAAACATATCATGTGGTGGTTTGATATGCATCACCTGGTTGTCACTCACGCGGATTACAACCATTCTCGATGCGGTTATCCACGGGGACTTGATCAAGCTGACTTCTAGACGCGCACCAGTTTCATTTCGCGCCTTGATGACGACGTCTGTCGGTTCGCCTTCGACGTACTGTTGCTTTTCGGAGAAGACCCCAACCCTCCATCCCTCATTCATCGGCCCCCAGGTACGCGGTACTTCGTCGCGCCATGTCGGTCGTTGCTGAGCCAAGCCCAAGAACATCAAAAGACTGATGAGGGAAATAGGCATTTCCGTTCCTCAGTCTACTCGCTTTTCTTGGCACGAGACCAGGGTTTCTCGACGGTCGGACTTGGTAGAAGCAAAAGAACGCCATTCGACTTTAACCGCTTTCTATGCTCCAGCCACTGGTCAAAGAAAGCAAACCGCCGTTACCGAAAAGTAAGAGGTGCAGAAATCTATCTTTGTTTGCCAAGCGGCGGCCCCTCACTGATCAGGGTCATTCTATGTCACCCCAGATATCTTGTTTTGAAGGCCGACAGGTTCGGCACTACTGGTCGCTGCGCGAATCTCTTCAACATCGGCAAGGTCGCGTACACGCCCCGAAGCAAGCTTCGACGCAATAAGATCGTCCTTCGAAATAAAGAACGCCTTCAGTCCGGTCTTCGCGTCAATCATTCCTTCAATGCGCCGTTACCATGCGGCGTCAAAATCGACTCCGGGGATATCGGGGAGAATATCGAAGCCGTGGGGATCCGGCCTAAAACGAAAGAAACTGCCGGGCTCCGCGAAGTCTCCAGGTCGAATGTCTTGGAGCGGAGCCCCGAAATCGGCGAGTGCGGCAAAAGTGGCTTGCGCGTTGGCGGATTCTGCTTTTATGAAAAGGTCGATGTCCTTCGTAAAGCGAGGTTGTGCGTGAAAAACAACGGCGTATCCCCCCACTATCAGGTACTTAACGCCATGGGCATTTAAGGCGGACAAAAGGTCTTTGTAGTCTTGGTACATCCGGCTTCATCGCCCAGCCTTTGAGTGCGTAGGCAGTCTGGATCAATTCCTCAACCGCATCCATCCGTTCATGCACGGGCCGGCTTTGCCAATAGCGATACTCGTCGGCCTTCATTTCATCGAAGCTGGAATATTTGCGGATAGTTTTGTCCATACGTTTCGTTCTACTCCGCCGCAGCCAGCACCTCACTCGGCGCAGGCATTCCGCGTTTGCCAAACTTGATCTTCCCGTCCTTGCCGATCAAATAAACCGTCCGCTTCACAAACAACAGCCCATACGTCTTGTAAGCCTTACAAACGATCTGCCCCGAATCTACTAGCAGCGGAAACGGGAACTGATGCTTGTCAATGAACTTCGCATGGCTCTCGCCTGACCGGCTGTTGATGCCGAACACCAGCGTGTCTTTGTCCAGAAATGATTTCCAACTGTCGCGCACGGCGCAGAGTTGCTTCGTTCAACCAGGGGTCGCGTCGGCCGGATAGAAAATCAGCACCACGTTGCTCTTGCCCTTGAAATCGCGCAGCGACACAGCGCGGCCATCATGGTCGGGCAGCGAAAAATCGGGAGCAACCGAGCCAACAGCCAGCGGCTCACTACGGAAGAATACCTGCATGTACCCACCAGTAAAGCAAGAATAGAAGAGATGAAGCAAATCGCCGCAAAGGCGCTGGAGCTGGCAATGCGCCGGGGCGTGACCTACGCCGACGTGCGCGCCATCGAATCGCGAGACCGCGCAGTCACCACCAAGAACGGCATGCCCGGCCAGATAGGCGCGGGTGAATCTGCCGGTGTCGGCATCCGCGTCCTTGCCGATGGATGCTGGGGCTTCGCCGCCACCGGCGACCTGAGCGCCGCGGGCCTGGAAGCCGCCGCGACGCTGGCCGTCGACATCGCCCGTAGCGGTGTGGCCGCGAAAAAGCATGACGTTGCCCTCGCGCCCGAAGACAAGTACGAAGCCGTCTGGGTCTCGCCCTGCGCTATCGATCCGTTTCAGATCTCAGTGGAAGAAAACCTCGCGTTGCTCCTCGCCATCGATAAAGAACTGCGCCGCGAGAAAGGGATCACGCTCGCCGAAACGTCACTGATCTGCGAGCGCAGCCGCCAGGTCTTCGCCTCATCCATCGGAAGCCTGATCGATCAGACCCGCACCACGACCGGCGCCGGGTTCACCGCCCACAGCTTCCTCAATGACGACATCCAGAAACGCTCGTATCCGAATTCATTCGGTGGGCAGTACCAGTTGAAAGGTTACGAGTTGGTGCATGAACTCGATCTGCTCGCCCACGCCCCGCGCATGGCGTCTGAAGCCGTAGCGCTGCATTCGGCGGACCCGTGTCCCGAAGGCACCTTCGATTTGATCCTCGACTCAAGCCAACTCGGTCTGCAGATTCATGAATCGATAGGCCACCCCATTGAGCTTGACCGTGTCCTCGGCTCTGAGGCGAACTACGCCGGCATGAGCTTCCTCGCGCTCGATCAACTCAACCGCCTGCAGTATGGCTCGCCCATCGTTAACGTCGTGTGCGACGCCCGTCCCGAACACGGTCCGGGCCTTGGCACATTTCTTTACGACGACG
>Ga0118677_10003532_pt1 | contig 29416 bp, 24 predicted proteins | sample AliMusrvi5mmetaG_FD_86154 | JGI IMG/M metagenome (GOLD analysis project Ga0118677, IMG submission 86154) | reverse complement strand
ACCCCGGTGAACGTCACCGGCGGACAGCTGGTGCTGGATTACCCGAAGGCCCTGAACAACCAGTCGCTCACCAACACCGCGCCCACGCCCACCGGGCTCGCCTTCCTGGGGATCACCGCCGCCACGATCGGCGGCTTGGTGGGCACGGGCGACATCGCCCTCTCCAACGGCGCCGGCGCCGCCGTCACGCTCACCCTGGGCAGCAACGGGCAGTCGGGCGCCTACTCCGGCATCCTCGGCGGGAACGGCGCGCTGATGAAGGGCGGGACCGGCACCCAGGCGCTCGCGGGGGCCAGCACCTACACGGGCGGCACGACCGTCAACAACGGCACGCTGCAGCTCTCCGGCGGGAACAACCGGCTCCCCGCGGCCGGCCCCCTCACCATCAAACCCGCGGCCGGACGCAACTTCCGGACCCTGCTGCTGACGGTGCTTGATAACAAGTCCCTGGCCCAGTCAAAGCACCTGCTGCTATCGAACCCTGGCTACACCCTCGGCAAGCAGGAGATCGTCCCCTACAAAGGCATGGCCGGATGGTTGACGCTGGCGCCGGAAAACGGCAGCAGCAAGCCCTCCGGATCCATGAACGGGTCCGGCGCCACACGCATGGAACGCGTGGAGACAATGGTCACTTTCCGTTCCATGGCCGAAGCGATCACCGTCTATCCGCTCGATGGCAAAGGTCAGCGTATGCATGCAATCCCGGTGTCGAAAACCCTCGCCGGCTTCGAGATGCGCCTGCAGGCCGACGGCCAGGACCTCGCACCCTGGTATGAGATCGTAGCGAAGTAGCCAATGAATTCATGCATTCTTAACCGGATATTCGTCAGAAAGAGATCATCCGCCAGTTAATATACGTAAACCGTAACGTATTAACCTACAACTGGAGAAAGAAATGAAGCTGAGTAGAATAACGCTCGCGACTGCGGCGTTGATGGCTCTTTGTGTGCCTGTGATGGCTCAATCCACGGCCCCTGCCGTTCGCATTGTGCTCCCGGAAAAGACGCGCCTGCTACAGGGGCAGCTGTTTGACCTGGTACTGGAAGTACGCAACGCCAAGAAGGTGGATTCGTTAAAAGTGATGGCAGGCAGCGTCGACATTACTTCCAAGTTCAGCAAACCCGCCGCGGCAGACCTGGATTGCGACGCCTCTTCCGATTGGGTATTACGAGCCGATCTTACCTCCTTGGATACTCCTGGAGATGTCAACCTCACCGTTTCCCTCAATGCCGATGGTTCCGCAGTTACCGATAGCCGCAAAATCCAGGTTCGCGATTTCTCGATGCAACCCGGCCAGACCCGCAACATCATTCTCTTCATCGGCGATGCGATGGGCACCGCTTACCGCGATTCCGCACGCCTGGTAGCGCGCGCCATTCTCGACGCCAAGGGCAACAACTCCTTCCGCGAAGGCATCTTTGACAACCTGCTGGAAATGGACAAAATGCCCATCAGCGGCATGTCCATGACCTATGCGTCCGATTCCGTGGTTCCGGATTCCGCAAACACCGGCTCCGCATGGGCAACCGGCAACAAGACGTTCGTCAATGCAGTGAACAGCCTCGCTGACGGCACGGACTGCAAATGGCGCTGGAACGGCCAGACCAATGCAGCGAACATGAAATACATCACGGACAATCCTCGCGTGGAAAGCCTGTGGCAGTATCTGAAGCGCCGCTACGGCTATCGCACCGGCATCGTCAGCACCGCGGCCATCACCGATGCGACTCCTGCTGTGGAAGGCTCTTATGTCGGCTATCGCCAGGCTCGCCTGGAAATCGCCCGCCAGTACCTCGAAAACCCGATGCTGAACGGACGCCCCGCCTTCGACGTAATCCTCGGCGGCGGCACAGATCCCTTCACCGCGGCCGGAAGAACCGATGGCCGTGACCTGATCGGCGAGTTCAAGAACCTCGGCTACCGCTATGTCACCAATGCAGCTGATCTGAAGTCGGTCGTCTACGGACCCTCTTTGCTCGGCCTCTTCAAAGGCTCCGCAAAGCCCGCACCGGCCAGCAACGGCATCGCAACGGCGAGCGATGTGAACATGGATGTCGCCTACGACAAACTCGGCTTCACCCGCCCCGCCTCCGAACCGGCCGCCGATTTCGGTGGTTATACTGACCAGCCGATGCTGGAACTCATGACCCAGAAGGCGATCGACATCCTTTCCGCCTCCGGTTTCACGCAAGCTCCCTTTATCCTGATGGTGGAAGGCGCTTCCATCGATAAGCAGTCGCACCCCAACCAGGCTGCCGGCGTGTTCTGGGATACCATCGAATTCGACAAGTCCGTAGGCGTTGCACGCGCATGGGCAGCCAAGCGTCCCGCCAAGGATACCCTGATTGTTGTCACTGCCGATCACGATCAATCGATGAGCATCATCGGTGTGAGCAATACGCCCGATTCCGAGTACTTCGACCGCAACAAGAACACGAAGGTCAGCTACAAGACAATGGCCGGCGACCAGAACTTCACGGTCTATGGCGATTCTTACTCCAATGCCCGCGCCGGACTGCCGTTCATCAACTCCAGCACCACCAGTTCCAACAACGGCGGCGCAGCCGGCATGCCTGGAACCTTTGAGCCGCTGGCTCCGGCTGACACGCCCTGGACCAGCACCTACTCCACTTATGCCGGACTCACCGCTTACAAGATGGACGACAAGAGCGGCTATCCGGTCAACTCCGGCAGCGGCATCCGCCGCCTCTCCGTCGGCTTCCGCACCGGCGATCATACCGGGTCCAGCGTACCCGTCACAGCGGAAGGCCCTGGTGCATTCCAATTCACCGGCTATATGGACCAGACCGATATCTTCTTCAAGATGGCGGCCGCCCTTTCCAACGACACTTCCGATGGCGACAAACTGGTGGACCTGCTCAGCAATTCGAAGTATCCAAAAACGTTCGGCAAGTAAAGAAGGTAAATCAAATTGGTTAGATTACTCCCCTGGGCGCTGCTGCTTGCAGCGCCCGTTTTTTCCCAGCTACCCCCTGCCGCCGACCCGGTGGTGAAAGAGGGGGCTATTCAATGGTTTACGCTGGCTGAGACCAGATCGGAAGTAGCGAAGCAGTTGGGGCCACCCTCATTGGCCGCGGAGTTCGGCAAGGACTTTCTGAGCTGGCAATACCGCATCGGCAACGTGGATCACGAGGAGTTCTCCCATCAAGTGGTGTTCCGCCGGTCGGATGGGAAACTTGTCAGCATCACGCGCAACTATGAGGAAGAACGCAATGTGGACGCACTGTTTCCTGATGCGGAAACCACGGTCCACAGCTATCCTGATGAAAAGAAACCGGAATTCCGCCTTCGACTGCGCCGCCTCTCTGGCGGACGGGTACTGATGGCGATGGGATCAGCCCAGAAAGGGAAACTGACAGGACAGCTGGTACTCATGCGGGAATCGGAGCTGCCGGTCTTCTACCCCTGGCTGGCACAGCAACTCGCCGCAAAATGAAAAATAGTTTCATCTGTAATGGAATGTTCATAATAACCACTACACCTCCATGCCATGCTTGTAAACGAGTATGATGCATCTGCTTGATGCTGTACCGGCGAGTACAGCTTTTTTCCTGCTGCTGGCAGTGGGATTGGCGCTAAGTTTCGAGTTCGTCAACGGGTTTCACGATACCGCCAACGCCGTCGCTACGGTTATCTACACCCACTCACTAAGAGCCAATTTTGCAGTGGTTTGGTCCGGATGCTGGAACCTCATCGGCGTTCTCTCATCATCAGGCGCGGTCGCTTTCAGTATCACCGCACTCCTTCCGATTGACCTGGTTCTCAACGTCGGTTCAGCCGCCGGCTTCGCCATGGTCTTCGCCTTGTTGATTTCCGCGATCATCTGGAACCTGGGTACATGGTATTTAGGACTCCCGGCATCCAGTTCACACACCCTGATCGGCGCCATTCTGGGTGTTGGCCTGGCGCATTCCATGATGTCCGATGGCAAGCAGTTGGGCGGCGGCGTCAACTGGGCCAAGGCTGGCGAGGTCGCCACTTCCATGTTCGTTTCGCCGCTGGTCGGCTTCGGCTGCGCGGCCCTGCTCCTTATGCTGGCGCGCCTCATCATCAAGAACCCCGATCTTTATCGTCCGCCCCAGGGCAATCAGCCGCCGCCTCTGTGGATTCGCGGCATTCTGGTCCTCACCTGCACCGGCGTCAGCTTCGCGCATGGGTCTAACGACGGACAAAAGGGCATGGGCCTGATCCTGCTGATCCTGGTAGGCATCCTGCCCGCATCCTACGCCATCAACCTGGCGGCCACCCCAGACGAGGTGGCCGCAATCGTACAGATGTCGAATCAGGCAGATACGATCTTCGAACAACACACTTCAAACAGCTTGCCGGCTCCTGAGGTCGCTTCGTCCAATCTCTCGCAGTTCCTAAAGCCCCGCGGCGTCGCTTCGGCTGGTCTCTACGACTCCATGCGCGTCATCAACGGACGCCTGCGCAAGACCATAAACGGCTATTCCAACTTCCGCGACCTGCCGGAAAAAGAACGCTCCGATCTGCGCAGCGATATCTACCTCATCTCCGAGTCCATCAACAAGCTGCAAAAATCCGGAAGCCTGATCAATCCTGCCTTGCTGCAATACAAAACCGGCATTGACCACATCACCAAGTTCATCCCCTTCTGGGTGAAGCTTGCTGTTGCCTTTGCGCTGGGCCTCGGCACAATGATCGGCTGGAAACGCATCGTGGTGACCGTCGGCGAAAAAATCGGCAAGGAACACCTCACCTACGGACAAGGCGCCGCGGCGGAACTGGTCGCCATGATCACCATCGGCGCAGCCGATATCTATGGCCTGCCGGTGAGCACAACCCACGTACTTTCGTCCGGCGTTGCTGGCACCATGGCCGCCAATCACTCCGGCCTTCAAATGGACACACTGCGAAACCTCGCCTTGGCCTGGGTCATGACGCTGCCAGTTTGCATCTTCATGGGCGCGGCCTTGTTTGCACTGGTACTGAACATGGTTCTTGCGTTGGGCCTGCACTAAACACCTGCCGCCTAAACGCTGAGCAAGATTATCGCGACCAAGCGAGCGGGCAGGCGAAACCGCCAAATGCCACTTAGCTTTTCAAAAAACCAAAGCTGCGCGGTCGAAATCGTAGCGCGGACATTCATGTCTGCCGCGTCGAGATTCGTCTCGACGTGTGTTTTCAACGCCGCGCCAAACCTCGACACGAATGTCGAGGCGGTACGCACCAATGCGCGCGCTACTAAGCCGCGAAAACTATGCGGCATTGGGCGAAACCGCCTGCCCCACCATTGCAAACGTGGGACTTTTCGTGGTGGGACAGACGGTTTCGCCTGTCCAATTTCAAATACTTCACACGTTCTAAGGGAGCGGTATTTCCGTTCTCCACGCTTCCGGTTTATGAAATACCTGCTAAAAACCGCGCGCCTAAAGGCGAAGGGCTCAGACAGGGCGCATTGAGCCTTGCGACGGCTGGCAGATTTCCAATCAGCTGCAGGTAAACTACCTGCCCCACTCAACCTAGTTGTGATACAACAAAACATTGGCTCGCATGACTCCTGAACGCTGGGCAAAAATCGAAGAGGTCTTCAACGCAGTTTCCGAAATGCGCGGCGATGCACGTGCAGCATACCTCGACGAAGTCTGCCGCGACGATGCCGACCTGCGCACACAGGTGGAACAACTGCTCGAAGCCGATAAAGGCCTCGGCACGGACTTCCACGAGGCCATTCGCGCTGCGGCAACGGGCGCCAGCCAGTCGGCAATAACCAGCAAGCGCTTCGGCAATTGGCAGGTCACCGGCGTCATCGGCAAGGGAGGCATGGGCTCCGTCTATCGCGCCGTACGCAGCGAAGGCCAGTTCAAGCAGGAAGCGGCGGTAAAGGTTCTGCGCCGCGGCATGGACTCCGAATTCGCCCTCGCCCGCTTCCGCCAGGAGCGTCAGATCCTGGCATCGCTCAATCATCCGAACATCGCGCGCCTGATCGATGGTGGCCAGCAGGATGGCGAACCGTACATCGTGCTGGAACTGGTCACCGGCATCCCCATCACCCAATACTGCCGCGAACACACGCTCTCCATCAACGCAATTCTCCACCTGTTCATTCAGTCCGCCTCCGCGGTGCAATACGCGCACCAGCGCTTTGTCATCCATCGCGACCTGAAGCCCGCCAACATCCTGGTGACAGACGACGGCACAACCAAACTCCTCGACTTCGGCATCGCCAAGCTCAGCGATCCGGAATATCACAGCGAAACCCTCGCCCAGACCTCAACCGGCATGAAGATGATGACGCCGGACTACGCCAGCCCGGAGCAGGTGATGGACCAGCATGTCACCGCCGCCAGTGACGTCTATTGCCTCGGCGCCATTCTCTATGAGCTGTTGACCGGACAAAAAGCACACCGCATCGAAAAGTACGACCCTCTGGAGATCGCCCACATCGTCTGCGAAACCGCGCCGCTGCGGCCCGGTGCGCTGCGCCGCGAACTGTCGGGCGACCTCGAAGTGATCATCATGAAGTCGCTGGCCAAGGAGCCCGAACGCCGCTACGCCAGCGCGCAGGAGTTCATCGACGACATCCAGCGCTTCCTCGATAACGAACCGGTCAAGGCCCGGCCCGATACAACCTGGTACCGCACCAGGAAGTACATCCGCCGCCACTGGGTGGGGCTGCTCGCTGCCTCCATCACCGTGGTAGGACTCTGCACCGGCGCGGGAGTGGCGGTCTACCAGGCGCGCGTGGCGCGGGCGCAATTCAATGACGTGCGCCAGTTGGCCAACAAGTTCCTGTTCGATTTTCACGACGCCATCGCCAATACGCCAGGCACGGTAAAGGCCCGCGGGATGATGGTCTCCACCGCGCTCGAGTACCTCAACAAACTCTCCGCCAGCGCTGCCTCCGATCCCGGCCTGCAATGGGAACTCGCGGTCGCATATGGCAAAGTCGCGGACGCACAAGGCTCCAGCGTCAAGCCAAGCCTGCAGCAGCCGCTGAAAGCCGTGGACTCCTACGCGAAGGCCTTCGAACTGGCACGCCCGCTGTTGCAAAAGGGACTGCTCAACGAAGAGCAGCGCGGCCTCTATATGGTGATGTTGTGCGAGGGCGGCGGCACGCAGGTCTCACTCGGCAATATGGAAACCGCACTCAAGTGGGATCGCGAAGCGGTGGAAGTGAGCGCCAAACTACAGCCTCGCTATCAGCGCAAAGCGCTGGGCGAACTGGCCGATGCCCTTGGCCGCTCCGGTGACCTCCCCGGCAGCGTGAAGATCCGCGAACAGATCATCGCACCGGCGCGTGAAGCGGTCCGCCTCAATCCGTCGCACGACACAAAGCTCTCCCTCGCCGCCACCATCGTCAACCTCGGTTACTATCAGGCCCGCCTCACCATGTTCGAAGAAGCGGTGAAGAACGAACAGGAAGGCTTGGCCATGCTGCGCGCCCTGCATAAGGAAAAGCCCGACGCGGCGCGAACCACCAGAAACCTGATCAATGCCTTGAACTACCTCGGCCTGGTCTATGCCGCCGGCGACAGGCCGAGCCTCATGGACTTCAAAGAGGCCTCCAGGTATTACGACGAAGCGCTCAGCCTCACCAGCGAAATGACCAAAGCCGATTCCAGTGACAAAGGGACGCAAAGCGGAGCGGCGCTGATTTATGTCCAACTGGCTTGCACCACACGCTTCACCCACCCGGAAAAGGCCCTGCAATACGGGACAGACGCGCTTCGCATTCTTAGCGCGACCCCCTCCGGCCTCGACCTGTCGCGCAAACTGGCGCGCATCTTCATGGCCGATGCTGCGGTGAAGCTCAAGCAGTTCCCGCGCGCCGAAGCGTTGCTGAAAGAGACCGAAAAACTCCCAACGGGAACGCAGGGAACGCCAACTGGTGAACTGGCCGGAGCCTGGGCACGCCTCCACTTCGCCCGCGGCGACAAGGATTCCGCCGTCAGATACACCCAACAGGCGCTCGCCGGAGAAGAGGAACAGTACAAGGAGGCGGCCACCCCCGCCCATGCCTTCATGCTCGCCAATGCTCTGGAACAGGCCGCAGCGAACTTCCCCGAAACAGCGCAGATCCACAGGCAACGCGCCGTCGCCGTGTGGGAGGACCAGGTGAAGCAGTATCCGGGCCTCCCGTATCTGGAGAAGGGCCTGTCAGAGTCCCGCGCGCGCCTGCAAAAATAATCCGCATCAACTTGGAACTTTTCGTTCCTCTTTTCGCTTGTGCAAGTGTCCGGAATAATCGAAAAGGAGACGAAGCAAATGAAGATCAAATCGAAGGCAAAGGCCGGCGCGCTGACTCAGAATCACAATCAGGCATAAGGCCGAAAAATAAATCCGTAGCGGACGACCAGATTTCCATTTGCGTTGCGCCTCTCCAGTTGTAAGGCTAATTCAAAGAGGAGCAAACTCAAATGAAGATCGTATCGAAGGTGAAAGCAGGCGGCCTGACCAGCAACCACAATCAGGGCGGCATCAAGCTGAAGTCCGCGGTGAAAGCAGGCGCTCTGACAAACAACCACAATCAGTCCGTAGCCTAACCGCCTAGTGTCCAGCGGAGCACACAAGCTCCGCTGGACTCTGCCAGCGCCGGTTAATCGGGATACGGAGCATCCTTCCTGACAACCCTGATCCAATGATCGGCAAACGTGCGATGCGAGCCGGGCAGTTCCAACTGCGGCATATGGCACGTCACGCAGTCTTTCTTCGCGACTTTGCAGCCGCGAGTGTGACAGGCCCGGCACTTCGCATCATAGAACGCAGGTTTCGTCTCCACCGTCTTGTGCGGATCGTGGCAGGTCACACAGCTGATGCGGCTGTCGTTGGCGTCGAAACATTTGCTGCTGGCGAGCCGGTACGGCTGAAACCGGACGTTCAGAATGCCACGCGGCCCGTTCGCGGCGATCTGCTCCCACGTCCGATGGCACTCCCCGCAGAAATCGGCCATCTGGCCGGCAGTCAGCTTGCCTAACTTGCGCAGCTTATCGGGATGCCCCGCGAAGTCTCCGTGGCAGCGTTCGCATTGCACTCCCGCAACCTTCTGCGTCATGTGGCAACCAAAACACTGCGCCGCCTCCTTCGGCGACGTCAGCCTCCCCGCCGCCTCCAACAGGCTATTCGGTCTGGTGCCCTGAAAACCGATGGTGAGATCGAGTCCATCGAGCGGGGCATAGTAACTGACGCGGCTCTCATACCAGCGCCCGTCACGCTCAAAGAAGTACGTCTGCCCCGTCGTCCCTTTGCCGAAGGCCCACTGCAACGTAATTCGAATTGTTTCCGTGCCGTCGCTGACCGAGTAATTCGCACCCTCAATCCTGTACTGATACGGCCCAAGCGTCTTGTTGAGCTGCCGATGCCTCCGCAGCACTGGACTCTCCGCGGCAGGAAAGAGAGCCTCTGTCATGCCCGCCTGAGCAATGTTCGCCGTCTGGGCTTTATGACACCCGGCACAATCAACCGGCGCCGCCGTTGCCGTCGCAAAACTTAGCAAAGCGAAAACCGACAGGCGAAACCGCCTGGCCCACCTTGATGCCATGCAGCTGTACGTTGGTGGGACAGGCGGTTTCGCCTGTCTCTTCGCGCGCAGACTCATTTCCCGCTCTCGCTCGCCTGTGCCGCCGCATTCAACTTCTGCACAATCGCCCGTTCCCGGTCCCCATCGGCCTTGCGCTTCAACCGGTAATAAACAGTGGCCAACGTCACATGAGCGCTGGTATACCCTGGAGCCTCCTTCACAATCGCTTCCAACTGCGACCGCGCGGCCTCCACCTTCTCCTCCGCCACATCCAGCGTCGCCAACTGATACCGCGCCCCCAAATCCCCAGGCCTCACCAGCAGCGCCCGCCCAAGCAGCCTGCGCGACTCCTCCACCTTCGACTCATCCTTCAACAGAACCGCCAATTGCAGATTCGCGATAAAGTCATTCGGATTCGCCGACAGCGCCTTCTGATACGCCGCGGCCGCTGCCGCCGGATCGCCAGTGGCCTGCAGCACCTGCCCCAGATACGCTTGCGCATCCGGTAAATCCGGATTCAGCGCCACGGCCTTCTTCAAATCCTCCAGCGCCGCCGGAAAGTCACGCGCAGCCAGCTTCGAAGTCCCCAGCAGCAGCCGCGCCTCGGCCGAATCTCCATTGCGCAGGATCCGGTCGATCACAGCCTGCCCGCGGACCGGCTGACCGTCACGCACCAGCGCCGTACCCAACAGATACGCCACCGCCAGATTCTCTGACTGCAGCGGCGCCAGCAGCTCCACCACATCCTTGTTGCGCCCCATCGCCAGCCAGCAATCGGCCAGCAGCAGCATCGGCTGCATCTCCCCAGGAGCCGCCTCGTGCACCTTCGCAAACGCCCCCGCCGCCTTCTCTTTTTGATTGGTCTTGTAATAAGCGAGGCCCAGGTTCAACTCCACGCCCGTATTTCCAGGCTGCAGTTCAAGCGCCCGCTGATAGTGGACAATTGCGTCCTGAAAGCGGCCCGAACGCGAAAAGGCCGCGCCCAGATTCGAATGTGCGATCAACGAATCGGGATGCGCGGCCAGATACTGTTGGTAAGCGTTAATGGCGCCCGGAATGTCACCAGCCTGGTGCATCCCGATCGCCTGTTTGAGAACCTCTTCATCCGCGCCTGCCTGCGCGAACAGTGTCGCGCAGGCGAGCAGCGGAAAATAGAGCCGGATCGTCACCCTTCTATTCTAGAAGTAGAAGCGGACATCCACCGAAACAATTCGTTGGCCCTGCTTGACGGTGGTGGTACCGAACAGCGGGGTGTTCACCGCGCCGGTTGTACCATTGAAGCCAAGGCTCAGGTTGGAATTGCTGTAGAACGACCACAACGGATGGTTGAGGAAGTTGTAACCGCTGAAGCGGAACTGCAACGACTTCTTCTCCGTGATCTTGAAGTTCTTGAAGACCGCAAGATCGGAGTTGAAGAAGGCCGGACCGTAAACCACAGGCTGCATCGTCGGACCATTCTGTCCAATGGTCTTCGGGAAGCTGTAGCAGTTCGGATTGATGAACTGATGCGGAGCCAGGTTCTGCGTCGGATCGCAGGTCAACACCGGCATCAGCGCGATGTTCGGAGTACCCAACAGCGACGTGTTGCTCACGTTCTGGGTGGTGCCCGGAATTTTGAAGCTGTTGAGCGCCATCGCAAAGCTCTGCCCGCGCTGACCGGTAAGGTTCACGCCGCTCTGGAGTTGCACGACGCCAGACACCTGCCAGTTGTTCACAAGCCCGCCCGCCAACTTATTGCTCACGAACTTCTTGAACTGATAAGAGTAGGCGGTGTTGAAGATGTGCTTGCGGTTGAACGACTGCACGCCGTAATCGTTGTTCAGATTGAACGAGTCATACGTCGGATTCAGGATGCCCATACCCTTGCCATACGTATAGTTGGCGCTGATCACCGCGGCGCCCTTCGAACGCATGTATTTGGTCTGCAGCGAATTGTAGTTCGAGTACAGATTATTGGTCGCCAGAACGACGCCGGCAAAACCCGCCAGCGGACGATAGTTGTTGGCGTTCTGCGCGTTCGGATCCAATCCTTTGATGTTCGATGAGAGCATCGAGCCGACGGGAACCATATTCACGTCGCTGCCAAAACCACCAGTGGTGTTCAGCGCGTCACGGGTCTGATTACCGACGTAGGCCACTTCCACCAGTCCGGACCACGGTACGCGGCGGGAAATGGTGAAGCTGTAGCTGTCGGTAACCGGATCCCTATTGTCCTTGGAATCGACGCCGCCGATGGAGAGTGCGCCGACGCTGGGAACGATCGAATCCAACTGGCTCACGTTCAATGGCGTGTTGCCCGGTCCCTGATTGTTGCTCAAGGACGCGGTCTGCATGCCGGCTGAAACGCTCAGTCCATTGGTGAACTGCCCGGAGTGATAGTAGTAGCGGCCCCAGCCGCCGCGCAGAACCGTGTTGTTGTCAATAGCATAGGCTACGCCGAAACGCGGCTGCCAGAAAGGCTTCGGAGTCGGGAAGCCGCCCATCGGTACGGATGGATCGCGCTTGTTCCAAAGGAAGCCGCAATAGTCCGTTGCCACGCAGGTTGTCTTGTACTTGGAATAATCGAAAACGGAGTAGCCGAAGCCCAGATTATCAACCCACGGAGTGAAGTGCGTGATGCGCACGCCCAGTTCCAGGGTCAATTTGCCGGTCACCTTCCACGAATCCTGAACAAATCCTTCAAACGTGTTGTAGGAGATGTCGTTCACGCGATTGTAAGAGGTTTCGCTATAGGAGTTCAGCACGCCGGTCAGCATGTCCGCGATCGGATTGCCCAGCGTGTTGGTGTTGCCGGTGCTGAAGCCCAGCGTACCGTTGGTGTTGCTGTTGGCAGGCTGCGAGTTGCGGATATGTTCCCAGAAGATTCCGGCCTTCACGGTGTGCTTGGCCCAGATCTTGGTGACGTTGTCGCTGAAGCTCGGCATGTACTTATCGGCATAGAGCCCGCGTGCACCGCCGATTTCGTAACCGCCATAGTTGAAGATGGTGGAGAGTTCGCCAGATGCGTTGACGTTCGGAATCGTCGCCACGCCGTTCTTGAAAAGACCCTTCATGGCATAACCGACGACATTGCGATCCACCTTGCTCGGATCCTGCGGCACGTTCGGGAAACCGATGAATGTGTAGCCGAATACGAACTCGTTGGTCATCGTGGGGCTGAAAACCTGGGTCAGCGATGCCGAGACCGACTGCGAAATGTTCTTGCCTTCAATCGGAGTCGGATTCGGCGCCTGGTTGGTGGCCGAAGACCACAGGCCGATCGGGAAGAGCTGTTTCTCTTTCTGCAGGTTGTAGCGGACCCAGACCTTGGTATTGTCGCTGATGCTGTAGTCGGCACGCGTCATCCACTGGATCATGTTCTGCTGAAATTTGATGTCATCCACATAATTGAAACCGCCGTTCGCGTTCGGGTCGGCATTGGGTGACGGATACAGATTCATCAACGCCTGGGTGCTCTTGTTGATGGAGGAAGCCGGAATGATGGAGCCGGGATACAAAGCCTGTGCCTTGGCATTCAGCGGCTGCGGAGGAGCGCCGGAGAAAGTAAGCGCACCTTCTTTCGCCAGTTCCGCGGCGGAGAAGTTTCCGGTGCGCTCGCCCAGCGTGGGAACGGTGGTGCGCAACAGTCCGGTATCCTGCTTCTGGTAGAAGTACTGGAAGCCGGTGTGGAAGAACAGTTTGTCGCGCTTGCGGTTCCACTTAGTGAACGGCAGCAGTACAGGACCGCCGAGCGTAAAGCCAGGCGAGAAGTTCGCCGTTTCCGGCCTTGCGATGCGGCTGTAGTTGGCCAGCCAGCCATTCGCATTCATCGCCGAGTTGCGGATAGGCGCATAAGCGCTGCCATGGAACTCCTGCCCGCCGCCCTTCGCCACGGAACTGATCACACCCGGGCCCTTCTGGCTTTCAGCGTTAAAGTTCGACATCGTGATCTTCAATTCCGAAATCATCGCCGAGTTCGGATTCACCGGCGTTGCGCAGTTGCAACCCGGATCGGAAACGTGTGCGCCATCGGCCGTAATATCAAGCGAGTTGCTCGGCAGTCCGTTGTAGGAGTAGGCGCCGTTCAGCGGGCTCTGATTGCCACCGCCGCCGTTGCCGTTGATGCCAATGGTCTGGCCGTTGAAGTTTGCTGCGTTGTTCGTGCCGTTGGCGATACCGAAGCCAGGCATAATCTTGATGAATTCAGCGGCGTTGGCGCCGAGCTGAATAAAGTTGTCGAGTTCCTTCGACGTCAGGCGGTCTGCCTTTTCACCCGAATCGACCGGCTGCACCAGATCCACGTCGCCGGTGACCACCACCGTGTTCGACGTATTGCCGACCTTCAGCCCAATGTTCACGTTCAGCTTATCGCCGCCGCGCAGAACAATGCTTTTCTTGTCGTAACCTTCAAAACCCGGCGCCGAAACAATGATTTCGTATTCGCCAGGAACCACCGACGCAAATGTGTAATAACCTTCGTGGTTAGTAACGGTATCGCGAACGGACCCGGACTGCATATCGCGCAGTTTCATGGGCGCGTTAGCGACCACTGCGTTGGATGGGTCGGTAACAATCCCCGTAATTGTTCCCGAAATAGACTGCGCCGGCATATTTGCCACTGACAGCGCAGCCAAAGCGATTCCCACTAAGAATCTGCTTGAAAAACTCATTCAATCACCTCTGAAATTGACTTCCCTCAGACACCCGGGGCGCACCCCGGGCAGTGGGGTCAAATATATCACATTTCAGAGAGCAGACGCTGTAAAGTTTTCCGTCGTAACCCGTTGCGGGTTACTGTGTTGCGATGAAAAGTGACTGCGTTCCGGCCGTTCCGCCCAAAGTAAACGATACAGCAGCGGCGGCGTTCGCCGCGCCCGAAGGAACCAGCACGTTGAACTGGTAAAGGCCCACGGAATTCGCAGCCAGTCCGGAGAACAATGCGGTCGCCTGCGAACCATTAATCGTGAACTGCACGGGCGAGGTCAGTCTGTTGTCCGACTGCACAACTTGTCCAGCCGGAATATTGGGCGTGACATTGCCGAAACCGACGCCGTAAAAGATAACGATTTCGCCGGCACGCGCGGGACGCGAAGGAACGCCCGGAATCGCCCCGGTGGGCAGCACGAAAGTGACGCCATCGGGGAAGACCGCCGCCGCGTACTGCTTGCCGTTGATGGTAAACGCAGGCGGCGCAAGAATACCAGGTTGCGTCGCCGCCACGGTCACCGGATACGCCGCGCTGCTGCCATCGGCAGTAGTAACCACCAGCGACTGCGCACCAGTGGGAGTATTCGATGACGCCTGGGCGTTGATCTGTCCGTTGCTCACGTAATCGATGAACGCTGCCTGGCCGCCGATCGTGACCTTGGTGCCGCTGAGCGAAGTCGGCGCGTTCACGCCTTTGAAATCTGCATCCGTCCAACCGCGCGCGGCCACACTGAGGTTTTTGCCGTAGATCTCAACCCACGATCCCGGAGCGATGCTCTTGAAGCCGCCGAAGGCGCTGGCGCTGACTACGCCACCGTCGGAAATCGCCGGGGACTGCTTAATATAGGTCAATTTGCGAACGCGGTTGTTCTGGTTATCGCAAACGTAGAGATTCTTGTTCGCATCAATGGCAATGCCTGTGGGGAAAAACATCCTGGCCTGCAGTGCCGGGCCGCCGTCGCCAGTATCGCCCGCTGCGCCGGCGCCCGCAATCGTGACGATGTTGCCATCGAGCGTAATGACGCGGATGCGGTTATTGAACGTATCGGCGATATACACGTTTCCGTCGGTATCGACGGCAATGCCCTTCGGATTGTTCACTTTCGCGTTGACCGCCGGGCCGCCGTCACCGGAGAAGCCGGCGATGCCGGTTCCCGCGATGGTTGTAATCACGCCCGATGGAGTAATCTTGCGGATGCGGTGATTGTTGGTATCCGCGACATACACGTTTCCAACCGCATCGGCCGCGATCGCCTGCGGGTTGTTCACCTCTGACTGCGTGGCGTCAGGCCCGTCGAAGTTGTAGCTGGAGATGCTGTTGCCGACGAAAGTGGTGATCGTGCCGCTCTTATCCACCTTGCGTATGCGGGCGTTGCCTGTATCCGCGATGTAATAGTTGCCCAGTCCGTCAAAGGCGATCGCCGCCGGATGGAAGATGTAGGCGCCCGATGCTCCCGCCCCGTCACCGCCATAGGCACTGGGTGCGGTGTTGCTACCCACTATCGTCGATATATTCGCGCCACTGACCTTGCGAATTACATTGTTGTTGGTATCAGCGATATAAATCGCGCCGGTTGAATCCACCGCCACGCCCAATGCGGCTGAGATCTGTGCGCTCGTGGACGCTTGCCCATCGCCTGCGAAGCCGGCTGTTCCAGTTCCCGCAAGAGTGCTGATAGTGCCATTGGCGACTTTGCGGACGCGGAAGTTGAACTGATCCGCGATATAGAAATTCCCCGATGAATCCAGCGTGATACTGAAAGGTCCGGCGAGATTGGCGCCTGTCGCGGCAGAGCCGTCACCGGAAAACCCGCTGGTGCCGTTGCCGGCGAAGGCGTCTATCGAATAGAGGGGTTTCACTTGCGCTTGCGCGGTGAATGCACAGAAAAGTATTGCTGCGCCGGTGAGGCGGATGGAGTTCATTGAATTCATGGTAAGCCTGACTGATCTCTCTTATTATGTCGGAAAACGGGGCGCGGGGTGTTGGGAGGTGTGTAAAAACATGATTTGCGATACCATCGCATATCATGAGCACTCCACTTCCGGCTCAGGAGATCGCTGGGCGCATCGCCAAAACCCTTGGCCAGGGCACCTTCGCCGCAGGCGACCCCGCCACCCTGATCACCGGCATCGCAACCACCTTTGTCCCCAGCCTCGACGTTCTGCAGCGCGCCGTTAACGCCGGCAAAAACCTCATCATCACCCGCGAATCGCCCACCTGGGGCCGCAACGCAAAGCAGATGGAAGCAAATCCGCTCTTCGCGAAAAAGCAGGTCTTCATCGCCGCCAACAAGCTGGCGATCTACCGCCTTCGCGACCCATGGGATGGCTACCAGACCGGACTCGCCAAATCCCTCGGCTGGGACAAATACAAAAACGAAGGCATCTACTACCAGTTGCCGCCCGTCACCCTCGCCGACCTGGCGAAGCAGACGAAGCTCCAAGCAGTCCGCGTGATCGGCACCCCCCGCACCAAAGTCGCGAAAGCCGCCCTCACCCACGGCATGATCACCACTCCCGATCTGGCGAAGGTCCTAAAGGAGCCCGGCGTGGATGCCGTGGTAATAGGCGAACCAGTCGAATGGGAAGCCAGCACCTACTTCCAGGACCTGATCGCCATGGGGCAGGCCAAAGGCCTCATAGTCCTAGGCCTCCAAGCCTCCGAAGAGCCGGGCGCCGTCGAAATGGCCTCCTGGCTGACTTCGTTCATTCCGGAACTTCCAACCGAATGCATTCGTGCAGGCTCGCCCTTCGCGGCAAGGAGATGGGCATGAACCGCCGTCAATTCGCAGCACTTCTAGCCGTACCCAACCTCCACGCCGAACCGCTCACGGTGAGGCAGATGGTGGACCGCATCACCACCAAAATGGCCTCCAAGCGCAATCCGGAAGGCAAACGCGATACCTATAAATGCGGCGACCCCGACACACCCGTCACCGGCATAGCAACAACGTTCATGGCAACCCTGGACGTGCTGCAGCGCGCCCACAAGTCCGGCAAGAACTTCGTCATCACGCACGAACCGACCTTCTGGCATGACCCCGAACCCATCCCCGGCATGGACGACGACCCGGTCTATCGCTTCAAGCGCGAGTTCATCGAAAAGAACAAAATGGTAGTCTGGCGCCAGCATGACCAGATGCACGGTGTCCGGCCCGACCCCATCTTCCTCGGCTGGGCCAAGGCGCTGGGCTGGGAGAACCATCGCGACCTCACTGACCCAATGTCATACGTGATCCCCACGGCAACGGTGGACGCCATCGCCACCTATCATGCGAAGAAACTCAAGACCCGCAGCATCCGCCTCATCGGCGATCCGCAGTTGAAGGTGACCAAAGTCGGCCAGGGCGGCCATGACCTCCAGGGCAACATGCGCCTGCTCGAAAAGAATGACCTCATCGTCGTCTTCGAAGCCCGCGAGCGCGATACCGCCGAGTACGTGCGCGACCTGGTCGCCAGCGGAGAGAAGAAGGCCATGCTCCTGTGCGCCCACCTCACCGGCGAAGAGGCCGGAATGGACGAATTCGCCAAATGGCTGCGAACGATCATCAAGGAAGTGCCGGTGGAATACATCCCCGCCAACGATCAATTCTGGATCTGAAACGAGACTCCGCGCTCCGGGGGACTGACACCAATTTCCGGCGCATTTTGCCGGAATTTGGCTGTCTGTCCCCGGAGCGCCCCCACCGCACTATCCGTTAACTCCCCACATCCAACGGATCCGTCCCAGCTTTAAACTCATCCAGATTCGAAACTCCATCCCCATCAGGGTCCGCCGCATCCCCCGCAATCGCCGGATTCGTCGCGCTAGCCCCAAAATGCAACCGCCGCCAATCCTCAATACCAATCACCGGCACAGCATCGGTCACAGCAAGTGTCAACATAGCCGAAAACACCCCGCTGCTGTTACTCACAGTCATCTTGATCTTATAAGTCCCAGCCAAAGCAACCGAACCCGAAATTACCCCGCCCTCGAACTTCAACCCATCAGGCAGCGGGCTAGCATCATAAAGCAGCGGCATCGTCCCGCCGGATCCAGCGACCACATAGCTAAACGGCGCACCCGTCTGAGCCACCGCACTCCGCGGACTGTCGATACTCGTCGGCGCCGCCACCGCCGCGGTAACAAACAGCATCTCGCTGGCACTGGTGCTACTCCCCGCCGCGTTAGAAACCACACACCGGAAAATCGTCAAATGATCCGCGATGGCCGTCGCAGGCATCGTGTAGGTGGCATCGGTCGCGCCAGCAATATCGGCCATGTTCGTGGTGAACGTGCCTTTCTGCCACTGATACGTCATCGGCGACGCACTCCACGCCAAAACCGAAAACGTCGCCGGCTGCTTCGCCAGCACCCGCACCCGCGCCACATTGCGCAGAATCACCGGAGCCCCCGGAACAGCCGTCGCACTGATCGTCGCAGGCGCGCTGGTCACGCTGCCCAAACGGTTCGTCACCACCACCGTGTAGGCCGCCCCGCCATCGGGCCCAATCGCCACGGAGAGGTTCAGCGTCGCGGAAGTCGCGCCAACAACATTAAAGCCATTCTTCTTCCACTGATAAGTAAGCGGCGCATCGCCCGTCGCCACAACGCTAAGCGAAGCCGCCTGCCCGGCCACGACATCCACGTCCGAAGGCTGCGTCGTAATAGCCGGCCCCACAGGCGCAGCACCGACGGTCAAAGTCGCAGCCGGCGAGACCACGCTGCCCAAATCGTTAGTAACCACCACCTGATACTTCGCACCGTTGTCTTCGGCGCTCACCGCCGCCACCGTATACCAGCCGGAAGTCGCGCCCGGAATATCCACGCCGTTGCGCTGCCACTGATAGGAGACCGCTCCGCTGCCCGCCGCGGTCGCCCAAAAACTCGCCGGCATGCCAACGGTCTGAATGTTACTCACCGGCTGCGAAACGATCTTCGGCGCACCCTCCACCGGAGTCAGAAACTGGCTGAAGAATGCCCACAGCCCATCGCTATAGTCGTAGCCAGTCTCAATCGCCGGCACCGCGTAGTTGTGGCTCCCGCCGATGATGCTCACAAGCGCGACCTGCCTCCCATTGATCCCGCCGCGCCAGGTCGCCTGCGTCACCTTGCCCGGCTGCCGCGGCGATGGCTCGCTCGTCGTCACCGGCACCGCGGCAGTCAGGCCATTCACCGCCCGCCACGCGTCTGCGGTATCCCGAGTCATCGTATACGGTACGCTGCCATCCGCCGTCCCCTGAAAAAAGATCACCGGCACCGGCGCCCTGGGCACATTCGTCAGCAGCTGCATGAACTCGTCCACCGAACTGGTGGCCTTGATCATGCCCGGCCGTTCGCACGCGTAAGCCAGGCACATGTGGCCACCCTTCGAGAGGCCGGTCATGAAGACATCGCCGCCGTTCTCCGCATCCTTCACTCGATTGATCACTTCTGTGAGGTAGTCGTAATCCTCCGGACCCACCACCGCCGGATCGTCATTCACCCAACCGGTATTGCCCGATGAGTTCCCGCTAAAGGAACACGAGACCACCAGGAATCCGGCCTGATCCGCCTTGCGATGCAGATTGGTCGCCACCGCGTCCATCGAAAGAATCATCGGCGCGGGAGTGGTCTTGGAAAGACCATCCGGACGGTAGACGTAGTAGAAGCGGTTCTGCGTGATCGGCGCGCCGGTCGCGTCCGTGGTCTTCAGCGTGAACGCAACCCGCACATCGGTCGCGCCAAACCCAAGACAACCCGCCATCGCCAACAGAAACAGCAATCTCACAGCCGAACCTCCACCCAAATTATAGATTGACGGCACGGCCTGCCAGCGAAAGCGCTTCGGTCCAGAACGAGGACGACGTGTGCATCACATCAACCACCGCCGTTATCGCCTTCACGAAGCTGTCTAATTGCTCCTCGGTCGCCACCAGCGGCGGCGCGGCCTTCAGCACCATGAAGTTGTTGCCGCAGATCTGTGTCAGAATGTTCCAATCGCGGAACAGCCGCATCACAATCACCTGCCCGAACATGCCCGCATGGATCTTCTTGAACGCCTCAAACGGCAACCGCAGCCGGAGCGTGGAGGGCGTCTGGAATTCGATGCCCGAAAGCATGCCCAAACCGCGGACCTCCTTCACCATCTCATAGCCGCCCAACGCGTCACGCAGCTTCTGTCGGAACGCGTCGCCCATCCGCAGCGCGCGCTCGCCCAACTGCTCCTGCTCCAGCACATCGAGCGTGGCCAGACCGGTGCGCATCGCGATCGCGTTTTCGCTGAACGTCGACGTGTGGACGATCGCCCGCTTCATCGAATCGTAGACCGATTTGTACACCGCGCCCGTCATCAGTACCGCGCTCACCGGCACCAACCCTCCGCTCAGAGCTTTGGCCAGAATCACGATATCCGGCTTCACGTCGAACTGATGCCCGGCCAGGAACGTGCCCGTGCGGAACATGCCGGTCTGCACTTCGTCCAGCACAAATACGGAACCGTATCGTTTACATAGCTTCGCCGCCTCGGCCAGATAGCGGCGGTCCGGAACCTTGATGCCCGCCTCTGACTGCACCGGTTCCACAAAGAACCCCGCGTAGCGCCCGCTAGCCAACCTATTCTCCAGCGCCGCCAGATCGCCGAACGGAACCCCGGCCGTCTCCGGCAGCATCGGCCCGAACTTATCGGACCAGAACCCTTCGCCCATCAACGACAAGGCCCCGCACGTCAGCCCGTGAAACGCGCCTTCGGCATACAGCAGCCCGGTGCGCCCGGTGTGCTTGCGCGCGAACTTGATAGCAGACTCCACCCCCTCGCTGCCCGAGCAGGCAAAGAACACTTTCTCCAATCCACCACCGGCCAGCTCGCACAAGCGATGGGCCAGCGTCCCGGCCAGATCCGGCACATGGCTCTGCAGCATCGCCGGACCCGAGCGATCCAGTTCGTCCTTGATCGCCTCAATAATCGCCGGATGATTGTGCCCGGTATTGTGGACACAGTAGCCCGACAGAAAATCGAGAATCACCCGCCCGTCTTCGGCAAACAGCTCCGTCCCGGCACAGCGGCGGTACCGGACATTCATCTGCAACAAGTTAAGCAGCCGAACCCATTGCGGGTTGACATAGGTGGAGTAATCAGCGCCGGTCGCAGGAGCGGCGGTTGTAGTGCTGGACATTTGGATACTGATAAGACGTCGTGAGAGGCTCCCTTAGGGTACATGGAACTTGGCAACAGTACCCCAATGCTTATCAGCACTGAGGAGTACAATGGGCCTTGGAAAGTCTACCAACGGCACCAAGGATCTGGCATTCTTAGGATGAACCAAATCCATGTCGCGGCAAGACAGAGGATCCTATTCCTGCCGCACGCCATGCATCAAATGGCACGCCCTGATCGGACGATCACAGGCCCGGAATTGCGACGTGTCCTCTTTGACGGGGAAATCATCGAAAGCTGTCCTTAAGATGCGAGAGGTAGTAGTTTTCTCTTTCTGGGAGTAGGGGACACTGGGAGAAAGATCCTTGTCGTCTGCGCCCCCCAAGCAGGACTATCTGGCAATTATTACCTCCTATTTGCCGAACGCAAATGAATGGGATGAGACGTTTAGGTTGAGGATCAAGAAGCCATGAACTGCATGTACTGCAAAGGAACAGTGAAGCGAGCTCACCCACCATTCCATGTTGATCGCAAGGGCTACCGGCTGTCACTCGATCAGGTTCCAGCTTGGGTATGCGGCCAATGCGGCGAGCCGCATTTCGAAGCGCGTGAAGTAAAGCAGATCCAAGAGCTGCTGACGCAATTAGACAAGCACTCGTTAAATTTCGCCTCTGTTGCCTGACCACTCCTCCAGCCTGCTAATCTGGAGCGATCATGACGCTCGAACCAAAGCCCCTCCGCTGCCAGTGCCCCGAGGCCTTCCACGCCACCATACTCGACACCCTGCCAGGCAACATGCGCATGACCGCCTGCCTGCGCTGCGGCGCCACCGAACTCGCCGACGCTATCGTCGACGAACCCCACCCGCACGACGTCCAACTCCTCGGCTTTGAAATCCACGACCTCACCCCCGAGGCCCGCGCCTGGGCCTCTGCCTGGCCGCGCTTCATCGAACGGAACCGCCCCTGGATCTACGTCTCCGCCGCAGAGCGCTTCGAAACCGAAGCCGGCCTGGCCGCCATCGCCACACGCCAACAGGACCAGGGCCTGCGCGCCACGCTGCTCTCTCTGGGCGCTCCCGCCGAACACCCACCTGAATCATTGCCCGCGGAGCTCTACGGCTTCCGCGAAATCTGGCACGGGCTGCAACTAAACGACGACAGCCCGATGGAGGAGTTGCTCGACGCAGCCACCCGCTGGAACGGGCCCCGCCAACTCGCCGCCGAAGTGCTTGCCCGCCGTACGGACCTCGAACCCTGGGCCGCCGCCATGGTCTCGAACTTTGACGAACGCAACCGCAAATGGGGGCGCTATATGATCACGCAGTTTCACCTCACCGGTCCGCAGGTGATGGCCGCCATCCGCTGCAGACTCTCCGAAATCCCGGACGACTCCGCCGGCGAAATCGCCGAACTCGGCCGCGTCCTACGCGCCCTCGGCCCCGCAGCCGCCAGCGCCCGCCCCGAAGTGGAAGCGGCCGCCGAGCGCATCAAAGACAACTACTATTCCCACAAAGACCTGCAGGAACTGCTCGCCAAATGGCTCGACTAATCCGCAATCGCCTGGTACGCCAGCACCTTGAACATCGGCCCGATGTTGCCTGAACCGGCCAGCGGCATGATGTTCACCATGAAGATGGTGATCATCTTCTCCTTCGGATCGATCCAGAACCGCGTGCCCGCCGCGCCAGCCCAGTAATACTCACCCGCCGACGCCATCACTCCAAGCTTGCCCGGATCCTTGGTCACAGCAAACGTCAAACCGAATCCCGTCCCCGGCGCGAGATTCGCGATGCCCGGCCCCCGCGCCAGATCTCCCAGATGATCCATGTGCATCAACTCCACCGACTTTCGACCCAGAATGCGCTTGCCATCAAGCACGCCGCCGTTCAACAGCATCTGCGTGAAGCGCGCATAGTCCATCGCCGTCGATACCATGCCCTGCCCGCCCAACGCCGCCGCAGGCTTCTTCTTGTACGCCTCCTGCGCCGCGGCCGGCCCGCGCCTGACGATGCCGCGCGGATTGCCCGCATCCACAATCACAAAACGCCCCCACTTCGATTCCGGCACGTAGAAGCCCGTATCCACCATCCCTAGCGGCTTGAAGATGCGATCGTCAAGAAAGTCCTCAAACCGCTTTCCCGAGACCACCTCCACCAGCCGCCCCAGCACATCGATCGAATAGCCGTACTGAAAGGTGGTGCCCGGCTGATAGCTCAGTGGAATCTTCGCCAGCCGCCTGCAGAATTCCGCCAGGTCAATCGACGGATCATAGATGTTCGCTTTGCGCAGATACGATTCGCCGTCTTTATCATTGAGCCCCACGTAATCCACCACGCCCGACGTATGGCGCATCAGATCGCGAATCGTCATCTCGCGCTCGGCCGGCACCGTGGAGGTCACGCGGCCATTCTCCACCACCGCCACCTGCGGCTTCGCAAACTCGGGCAGATACTTCGACACCGGATCGTTGATGACGAACTTGCCCTCCTCCATCAGCATCATCACCGCCACGCCCGTTACCGCCTTGGTCATGGAGTACATGCGGAAGATTGCGTTCTTCTGCATCGGTTTCTTCGCGTCTTTATCCATGAAGCCATATGGCTCGAAGTACGCGACCTTTCCATTGCGGATCACCAGCCCGATAGCGCCCGACATGTGATTCTCTTCAATCTGCTTGTTCATGTACGGCGCAATGCGAGCCAACCGCTCCTTCGATAAACCGGCCTGCGCCGGATCGGCCACAGGAAGTTGCTGCGCCGCAAGAGGCGACAGCGCTAGCGCAAAAACAAGCAGAAGTTTCATTGTTCGATTCTATCTGAATCCGCCCGTCGCTCCGGGGACGTAGCTTGCTGCGTCCCCGCTCCGCTCAGCCCTTTCCCACCCGCCTAGCCAAATAAAAGGTCCGGTACCCCGGCTCCACCAGCGGATCATTCTGAAAAAACAGCGAAGCATCAAAACTGCCCACAATCTTCAACCCCGCTCCCCCCAGCGCCTCGCGAATCTCCGCCTTGCTCCAGCACACCTCTTCCACATGCTCCCGATGCCGCCGCCACAACGCGCCCTCTTTAATAAACCAGTCCACATCGCACCACGCGCGATCCTTGCCCTCCTCATAGCCCCCATGAAACATCGCCACAAACCCCGGCGTCTCATGGAACCATGAAAGCGGCCACACGTTCTCAAAGGACCCAATATTATTCACGTCGAAATAGAAGTACCCGCCCGGACTCAGCGCCGCTGCCACCTCCTTCGCCACCAGCTTCAAATCACTCTTGCGCGCCACGTGATTCAACGCATCGCACTCGCAGGTAATCAGGTCCACCGGCGCCTTCAGCTTGAACTTGCGCATGTCGCCACGCACAAACTTCGCCGCGACGCGCGCCTTAGCCGCCCGCTCTTTGGCAACGCGGATCATCGTCGGTGAAAGGTCCACACCGCTCGCCGCAAACCCCGCTTTCGCAAACTCAATGGCCGTCGTGCCCGTGCCGCAACATAGATCGCACATTGACTCCACCCTGCCCAACACCGGCTGCAGAATCTGCTGGCGGGCCTGCGCAAAGACGCCACTATGCCCGCTCGCAATCCGGTCATAATATTCAGCCAGCCATCGATAAGGACGCGAAACTCTTTTTGAAGCCATACGCTACGATATTAATTGGTTTATGCCCGGCCTGTTTGGCTCCCCCTCCATCGGCGCCGGCTACGCGAACGCCCGCCCGTTGCTGTGGCACGCCACGCATTGCATCGCCTTCGATGCCGCCGAAGCCGTGGTGCAATGGGGAGCAACCGTCGCCCCCGGAGCGGTCTTCCTCGCCGCCCACGCCGAAGCCCTGCCCGTCTCGCCGCAGTTCTATCTCGACTACATCATGACCGGGACCAACATCTCGCACGCCGTCTCGCAAGGCGCCGTCGAATCCGAGATCCGCGACTGGTGCCGGCAATCACTCGAACCGGTCTTCGGCTGCCGCGACCGCGAAGTGCTCTTCCGCGGCTACTTCATCTGCCTCCTCAAGTAGCCCGATTGCGATACTCTTGATTTGTGGGTCTTGGACATTTCACTAAACAGCTAGCCAAAGAGGCGATCGGTAATCAGGTAAAGGACATGATGGATACGCTCCGTCCGTCCGAATCGGGCGCCCCCGGCCCGTCGCCCGATAACGTCGCCATGACCATCGTCGGCCAGGTGCAGGCGATGCAGTATCCGCTGAAGGACGACATGGAACTGCTGGTGGTCTGCACCATCGGTCAGGAATCGATGCGCGTCTTCGAGATCTTCGCGCCGTCGCCGAAGGTGCTCGTAGTCACCGGCATCGACGCCGACCGCACCGTCACACGCGTCATCTCGCCCGCCGAATCGCTGCAGCTGATCTGCAAGCCGCAGCCCGTCGCCGCGGGCGGCAAACCGACTCGCATCAAGTTCATCCTTCCCAAACCACGCCCTGAATAACGGAGTTCATCATGCTTAATTCCAACCGTCGCAATTTCTTGAGGCAGTCGCTCGCGGCCGCCGCTTTTTCGGCAACTCCCGCACTGGCCGCGGCCCGCGTGAAGCGCGAAAAAGGCACCCGCCTGCGCCTGGCGCTCAACGCCTATTCATTCAACAAACCGCTGATGGATGGCAAAATGACGCTGTTCGATGTGGTGGAGTTCTGCGCCCAGCACAACGTCGATTCGCTCGATGCCACCGGATACTACTTCCCCGGCTATCCCAATGTGCCCTCCGACGATTACCTGTTCAAGCTCAAGCGCACCGGCTTTGTGAATGGCGTGCCCATCAGTGGCACCGGCGTGCGCAATGACTTCTCAGTCCCCGATGCAGCGGCTCGCAAGAAGGACGTCCAGATGGTGAAGGCCTGGATCGAAGCCGCGCACAAAATGGGCGCGCCCGTGGTCAGGGTGTTCTCCGGCAAGTCCGTGCCCGAAGGCTACAGCTTCGATAAGGTGCTGAGTTGGATGATCCCCGATTTCAAGGAGTGCACCGAACACGCCCGCAAATACGGCGTCATCCTTGGACTCCAGAATCATAACGATTTTCTGAAGACCGCCGCCGAGACGATCCGCCTGATCGAAGCCATCGATTCCGAATGGTTCGGTTCGATTCTTGACGTGGGCAGCCTGCGCCAGAACGATCCGTACGAAGAGATCGAGAAACTGGTCCCCTACGCCGTGTCATGGCAGGTGAAGGAGCAGATCTTCTACGGCTCCAAGTCCACCCCCATCGACCTGCGCAAACTACGCGGCGCAATCGAACGCGTCGGCTACCGCGGCCCGCTGGCCTTCGAAGCCCTGCGCCCCGGCGACCCGAAAGACGGCATCATCGCCTTCCTGGAACAGATCCGCAAAGAGTTCTCGCTCTAACGTCAACGCAGTCTCAGCGCGGTACATCCACTAGCCGAGCCGCGACCGTGAGGGAGCGGTATTGGCTGCGACAAACTGGAAAGGCATCTTTTATTCACCCATTGAAGGGGAAATCGGAAGGATACTGGAGCGTAACCATCTCCGGCAATAGGCGGATCATTTTCCGCTTTTCGGCCGAGACGCATACGACGTTGATTCGATGGACTACCACTAGCGAAGGAATAGAACATGCCGATGAAAAACCCTCCGTCCCCCGGCCGCTCCTTCAAGGATGCTTTTCTTGACCACTTGAGTCTGAGCGTAACCGAAGGCGCGAAAGTCTTTGGGCTCCAGATCGAAGAAGTGCCAGTGTAAGTAAGGAAATGGTCTCTTTGCTTAAACGACGAGACCTGCAAATTCGCGAGCCGAAACTATCCGCGTAGTCTCATGCCTGCCAAGAGCAAGCAACCCGCTCTTGTCACCCGTTACCAAATAATCAGCCCGCCCTCGGACAGACCTAGAAGAAAATCGTCAGTGGGATCAGCAGAGCGTTTCACTTGGGGCAGATGCGCAATATTCTCGGCAAGGTTCTTTATCTGATTCACCAGGCGCCCAGACTTATGCGGCTTGACGAGTTCTGCGATGCGCGGTTTGTGCAAAGTAGCCCGCAACTCATCCAAATGCGCCGCACAGGTAAGCAGCGTAAACCTTCCATCCAGCCAGGCTTTAAGGATGTTTGCGGGAGTACCCGCCGGGGCGATCAGCGCCGATACGATGAGGTTGGTATCGAGCACAACGCGCGGCGCTCAGCCCGAACTTCGCTCACCGCTTCGTCCACGATCCGTTGCATTTCATCCGGGTCCGAATCCGCATTTCGCGTCCAGATATCCTGGACCGTACATTGAAGGACACGCCTCCGTACAGCCTCCTCGATAAACTTGGAGCGGTCGCCTTTCTTCGCGCCCCGAGCCCCCAGATAGCTACGAAGAGTTAGATCAGTGTCCTTTGACACCTTGATGCTCCAGCGCACTGCTTCTTCTTGCATAACGGAACCAATACCTTTACTTTCATTACAAGGTCTCCAAGAATTGATCGAAATGCAACACCGCTGTGAAAGGCCGCCTCATGGACGCGAAACTTGTTAGGCTCGATGACATGAAGCGGCAGTGGCGTAAATGGACCCTTCCCAGCAAATGGGGCGTCATTGGCGGCATCCTGGCGATTCCTGCTGTGATTCTCACGATCATCGCATGGGTGTGGCCGAGTTTTTGGCAACATAGCTCTCCAGCACAGGCGCAGGCCCCAATCCAGCAAATCACGACCGGCGAGGGGAGCGCCGCAATAGTCGGCAACCATAACACTGTCAGTACCGGCACCAAGCAAAAGGACCAGACAAAATGAAAGGGCAGCGTCCAGTATTAATCTTTCCGCTTTTGGGGGGTTGGCATTGGCGCAAATACAGCAAAAATCAGAAGGCCCGTGCAGCGTCTCTCTGGTGGGCAACAATAACCAAGTCTACACCTGCAAAGGGATGGATGACAGGGTCGCTCGCCAGATCCTGCAACTCCTCAACAGGATCGCAAAACACCAAGTGCATCCCGAGCTTCTCCTAGCCAAGCTCGATGAGATCGGACGAGACGTAAAGAATCTTCGACGAGGCGTGTATTCCGGATATGATTTTAACGGCGCACGAAGAGAACAGCGCCCCGGTCATATCGGCGTGACGGCCGGTGCAGAAGTAGATACCTTTCAGCAAATGAGATCTCTTCACGACGAGAAGCGCTGGCTCGAACTCTTATCCCGCGCCGAGGAGCAAATCATGAGGACCCCTGATTGGCTCACGCCTTACATGTATTCCGGCATTGCCAACGCGAATCTCGGCAACAAAACAGCGGCAATAGATCGGCTCACGTTGGTCCAACAGCAAGCTGCTGCTGACCCTTCGTATGCGGAAGCCGGCCGCATTCTCAAGGAACTGCAAATAAGCACTATCCACTAGAAGTAGCCTCCCGAGCTTCGCCGATTGTTCAGCGCGTATTCTCTAAATAACGAGAAGTTCCGCGCAAAACAATAGGCGACCAATCAGTCGCACCTCTTCTTTCGTGCTCGAAACCTCTTGTTGCTCCTGGCGCCACAGCTCCTCGCACGATTGTCACCTCTCGCGCCTCACCTACTTGCCGAATCAGCTCTCTCGCTCGCTCCGCCACTCGCCCCTTCAGCACCTTGTAACGACAAGTCGTGATCCACACTACGTAGTACTTGATATCGAAAACTGCGTGGGAACTTCGCCGGTATTCTGCCATCTCTCTATTCTGCAGCACTGTGGCTGAAAGCGGCCCTCCTAAAGGCGGAGGATTTAGACCCGGCGCTTTGAATTAGAGTTAGTCCGGGCAGGCAAATTGCCCATATGCGCTCCTATAACCGGAGAAGGCCGATTACCAATCGGCCCCACATCGGCTGAGAAATTGGACTGAAAACGCAGGAATGCGTTGCCGCCCCGCGCCAGCATCTCTCTAACCCTTGATCCCCTCAATCTGCTTCGTGGCAATCCCAACCGGCCGGTCTATCGGAATACCCGCGCAGGCCAGCAGCGTAGTCAACAGATCCCCCTGATTTCCCTTCACCCCCGCCAGGAACCGCCCCGTCTTGATCGCCCCGCCGCCCTTGCCAGCAATCACAAAGGGAAGGTTCTCACGCGTATGCTTGTTCCCATCCTCAAGACCAGATCCCCACATCATAATGCAGTTATCGAGCAAGGTGCCGCCGCCTTCCCG
>Ga0118677_10003531_pt1 | contig 29421 bp, 25 predicted proteins | sample AliMusrvi5mmetaG_FD_86154 | JGI IMG/M metagenome (GOLD analysis project Ga0118677, IMG submission 86154) | reverse complement strand
GTATTACCGAAACGGTTCCCTTTTGCGTTGTCTGCCTACGCGTGTGAGAGCGATAACGCTTATGGGTGACACAATCACCTTGGTGTCCCGGCGAAGGATGCTTATTTTAACGGCATTGGGCAAGGATGCCGGCGGTCCATAGCCTTTCTTCCGACACCCGCGGCAGATCGCTTCAAATCACATCATCCGTATAGATCGGTAAACGCTGGTGGTAGCGTTCACGCCTTCGTCTTTTGCGATGCTCACATCAACCTAGCCGTTTGTTATAGAATCACCGCCTGATACTTGTGCATCAAATATCGCGCTGTCGCTTCCTCGATAGGCCTGGCGCTGACCACCTCGCCGCCGGTGATTGTCTGTTCTTCTATTGGCTCGTTTATGAATTTCGAACCGAGCAGTTACTATGACTTGCGCACTGTAGCCTGTAATTCAAACAGGCGTGGGTAGCGCCGCTGCATTTATTGCTCGTCTTCCACGTTGAAAGGTTGCCCAGCCTGCTCCTGCGGACGGTTTCTTCGACTTGCCGGAAGAGCATGCTCTGTCTTCTCCTCGTAGATTTCTGCCGCGAGCGATGCTATGGATTCGTTACCAGCGACATCAGAGTAATCTGCAAGTGTGTCGGGATTCATAAGAACGCGATGGTAGATCGCCTTTCCGTGCATAATAAGATCCGCACAAAAATCGCTAAAGCTGTCGTCAGAGCAACCACCCAGCAAGAGGTAAGCTGCTGCCCGCAGATCCCTTCGATAAGCTCGATCCATTGCAACTTTGAAGTGACGATCGAACGCGACAATATTCTTGGGTTCCAGCTCATCTAGCACTTCACTGAGTCTTCCGACAGGATCGGTCGCCTTACTCGCATCGTCGATAAGCGCCCAGAATTGCGTTTTCGTGAGAGTGCCGCTGCACAACCGGATTGGTAGTGCGCTACCGCCTTGCCTATCGTCTGCTACCGGTAGTTCTGCCGATAGGTGTGCATCTTTAAATGAACGAATTGCGTCGATCAGTTTCGGAAGACTCCCCTCGTACTCAGCGAACTGACGCTCGACAATTGCCGATGCTTCTAACGATCCGTGGGCGCTGAAGACTGCTAGCCAACTTGGGTCGACTTTTGACTCTGTGGAGGCTGCGTTGATCATCGCCTTTACCACCTGCTCGTTTCGAGCAATGCTTATCAATCGATCCCGCTGACGCTGAGTACCTATTGGAGACGTATAATATAATGATCTAAGCGCATCAATTGCCACCTTCCATGACTCCTGGACGGCGTCCTCACCTGCATCCACTCTGACGGCCGCTACCAATGCTCGGACATCCTTGCCTGCTGCAGTTTGGTCGCGCAGTAACCGCAAGGAATCGCATATCAGTGAGGCACTCAAGTTTCGACAATCCTTCGCACCCTCGTAGAAGGCTATCGAAGGGTGCCAACCGTTCCAAATTAAGCAATCGCGGACTTGTTCCGGTGTCTTTGGTCGCATAGGTATTCTCGCTTATGGTACAGAAGCGTCCAATAGCATCTGTTAATAGCGTTTCTATTTAATACACTTTATCATTTGCCTGAGCGCTTGGCAACTAGCTAATCTCCCCTGCTGCCATGGCGCCAAGGGTCCAGACAAGCACGGGACAACGGTTGCTCTCCCGTGATAATTTCCGGTTTCGTGCTCGACTTCCACAGCTCCGATCTCGACTGAGCCCAAAATAGATGGATTACTTGTGAAGGGCTCCCCAAGCCCGCACTATCAAATATCATCCCACATTGGTGATACACCGGGGGGCATTCAGTTATAATGGGGCATGGCGAAGGACAATTGCACGTCACACCGTGCGAGCGACTATGATGCCCAGGTGCGGCAGACGATTCCGTATTACGAAGCCTTTCACGCGGCAACGCTGGAGCTGGTGCAGGCATGGGGTGTGCCGCGGCGCTGGTTGGACACCGGTTGCGGGACGGGAACGCTGACGGCCCGTGCGCTGCCGCTCTTTCCCGCGACGACCTTTCTGCTCACCGACCCGGCGCCGGACATGCTGGCGCTGGCGCGGGAAACGCTTGCCGGCGCTGCGCGCGTGACGGTGCTCGATCCCTATCCCACCCAGGCGCTCTCCCGCGCGGTAACCGGCGAGTGCGACGTGATCACCGCCATCCAGGCGCACCATTATTTATCGTCGTCGCAACGTGCCGTCGCCACCGAGGTGTGCTACACGCTCCTTGCCCCCGGTGGACTCTACATCACCTTCGAAAACATGCGTCCCGCCACGGCTGACGGCCTGGCCCTTGGCATGGCGCGGTGGGGCAGCTACCAACGGGAACACGGCAGATCGCCGGCGGCCGTGACTGCCCACCAGTCTCGCTTCGATGTCGAGTATTTTCCGCTTTCCATCGCTGACCACCTGACCCTTCTCCGCGCTACCGGCTTTCGCTGCGTGGAAGTGCTGTGGGTGTCGGTCATGCAAGCTGGATTCTACGCGATAAAATAAGCGCCTATCCGGGGGGGACCGCGTTTATTGCCGGTGACGCCGCGGAAGCTACAGCCACTGATGCGTCTCCAGCAACTGTTGCACCAACGCGCGCGTGTCTCTCCCGGTCTGGCTGGTATCCCCCAGGAGCAGGCAGGCAAAGGCGTATTGCTCACCTTGGCGCTCGACAACGCCGACAAACCAGCAGATATTGTGCGTGCCGGTATCATCCGCGCCGGTCCCGGTCTTTCCGTAGAGTGCGCCCAGGTCGGTCTTTTTGACCAGCATCACCTCTTTCAGCACGGCGCGAGATTTTTCCGAACACGGCAATTTCCCGGTAACCAGCTTAGCGAGCATTGCCGCTTGCTCGTCCGGGGTGATGAGCAAAGTTTTTCTTCCACGTTCCGGAAGCCAAAACGCGTCGATACCCGATGAGATGTCGCGGTTACCATACCCCAGCTTATCGAGCCAGGTTTGCATACGGACCGTTCCGATCTTGCGGGCCAGCGCTTGAAAAGCAGGCACACACGAAACCTGAAACGCCTGCCGCACGGTTAAATTGCTGTTCCATTCCGGCATCGCGCGGGTCACCCCATCCCAGGTGTAAAATGGCGCGTCGGCGGCGGTAATCGCTCCAGTCTCACTTCCGATCAGGGTATTCCAGATTTTGAACGTCGAACACGGGGGGAACTTTGCTGCCGAAAGCCGCGGGTTATAGCGATAAGTTTCGGCGGTGGCACACTTGATGACCACCAGGCAGCCCGGCCGATGCGCGAAAGCTGACTCGATCGCTTTTTCCGGGATGAACGTCGGGGGGTGACTCCTGTCACACGACGTCAGACTTATCGCGAGCAATGTGGCGAGTAGCAAACAGGCAATTTCTTTCAGCTTCATCTTCGATTTCTCCACCGGTAATTTCCTTGCCCATTGTAGCTCGACATGACGGCGTCAGCAAAGCATAGTCGGTGTGTTAGATAAGGTGCTTTTTACTTGCACTTGCACCTACACTTGCACTTGCACTTACACTTACACGAAATCCTATTTTCAGTGCAAGTGTAAGTGCAAGTGCAAGTGCAAGGCACTATCTCCCTTCGGATTACCCGGTTGTCAACTCCGCTTTCTGGTATAATGACTCAGCGTTCACGCGACGCGCACGTTGTTTGCCGGGAGACCAAAATCCGATGATTCCGCTCTTATTTTCCGTCAGTTATGCCGGTCTGTGGGGCCAGCATACGCTTGATTTACCGGCTTTTCTGCGGAAAGCCGCCGCGTTAGGTTATCCCGCGGTGGAACTGATGGGAAAGCGCCCGCATCTGTCGTTGTTGGACTGTGGGGGTGACGAGTTGGCCCGCCTGCGCGACATCGCGGACGAATGCCGGCTCGACATCGCGACCATCGCGGCGTATAACGACTTTACCGTCAACCAGCCCGGCGTGCCTTTTCCCGAGATACAAATCGCCTATATCCGTGGTTTGATCGTCGCCGCCCGCCAACTGGGGGCCAAGCAGGTCCGCCTCTTCACCGGCGCCACCACCGATCCGCAGGCGATGCAGTCCGATTGGACCACCTGCGTGCAGGCGGTGCGGGAGTGCGCCCGCATCGGCGCGGGCGAAGGGGTAGTGATCGGCGTGCAAAATCACCACGATATCGGCATCAGCACCGCCAGCTACGTGGAATTTCTCCACGATGTCGATCATCCGAACTGCCGGGCGATGTTCGACCCCTGGTCGCCGGCGCTGCTGGGCGAGGATCTGCGCCATTGGGCGCGCGTGCTCGCCCCCCGCATGGTGCAGACGACCTTCGCCGATTACATCCGCTTGCCGCGCTACACCTATTTGAACGGGCTGATCAATTATCAATCCCTGCCGGACGCGTACCGCGCCGTGCCTCTCGGCAGCGGATTTATCGATTACCCGGCCTTCGTCGCCGGTCTGCGCGAGGGGGGATTCGACGGCTATGTCGCGTATGAGATGTGCTCCCCGCTGCGCGGCGGCGGCAGTGAAGCCAATCTCGATCAGACGGCGCAGGACGGGTTGGCGTATATCCACTCGCTGTTTTCCCATGTCACCCCTGCCGAAACAAATGAAGTAACGGTTTAACGGATACCGACACCTGCACTTACACTTGCACTTGCACCTGTAACTTTTTGTGTAACTGCAAGCGCCAGGTGCGGTATCCGCGAAACGCTAATGTCCCTTATCGATCTCAATCTGCGTAATCTGCGTAATCTGCGGTTAAAAAAAGGTAGGATAAGATGCGAAAAGTTCGTTTGGGCATCATCGGGTGCGGCGTCATCGGGACGGCGCACTTGCACGCCACCCGCGACTGCGATTTTATCGACGTGGTCGCCGTGGCCGATCTGATCGCGGAACGGCGGGAACGCGCGGCTGCCGCGTGCGGGACGGCCACGGCGTTTGCCTCCGGCGCCGCCTTGCTCGAAAGCCCGCAGGTGGAAGCGGTGGTGCTGGCGGTACCCGCCGGCGATCGCATCGAATTGCCGCTGCAGGCGATGGCGCGGGGCAAGCATGTGCTGATCGAAAAACCGGTCGCGCTGAATACCGCGATGCTGGAGAAATATCAGCAGGCGCAGGGCGCGTTGGTGGCGGGGTGTTGTTCGTCGCGCTTCCAGACGCTGCCCTCCACGCAGGCGGCGGCGGATGTCATCGCCTCCGGGGTGTTGGGACCACTGCGCAATATCCACTGCCGCGTGCTGGTGCCCTCGAAAGTAGACCCCGCCGCACCCCCCATCCCCTGGCGCTTGAACAAGGAGCGGAACGCCGGCGGCATTCTCTGCAACTGGGGATGCTACGATTTGGATTATCTGATGGCGATCACCGGCTGGTCACTGTGCCCGCGCATGGTGATGGCGCAAACCTGGGGCGTGACCCCGGCCGTCGCGCCGTATGTGGCTCCCCATTCCGACGCGGAATCCTTTTATACCGCCTTCATCCGCTTTGACGGCGGCACGGTGCTGACGCTGACCCGCGGGGAATACATGGCCATCAGCGGGGAAGCCGCCTGGCAAGTGATCGGCGAACACGGTTCCCTGCGGCTCCATATGACTCCGGACGCGGGCAAAACGATCTACCACGACACCTACACGCCGCCCACCGGCGTGACGACGCGAGTGGTGTGGGAAGGCAGCGAAGACGGCGGCTTGCTCCATAGCGGACCCGTGCAAGATTTTGCCCGCGCCATCCTCGACGGCACCTCCCCGCGCACCGATCTGCAGCGAGTGATGACGCTCCAGCGGATCACCGATGCGATCTATGCCTCCGCGGCGCTGGGAAGCAGTGTAGAGCTTCCGTAACCTGCCAAACAGGGATTGCGCAGATTACGCGGATTGAAATAAGCAGTAATCCGTGTAATCTGCGTAATCCCTGTTGACTATCGGCGCGATGAGACGGGGGCGGTCAGAACAAGTTGCATCACGAGATAAGCCGTAATAGTTGCAAAATCATTCATATTTTCGTATAATGGCTCTTATATGGTCTATTATACCGCATATTGGCGATAATAGACCAATAAAGGTCTATTATGATGAATGATAAGACGCCGGAAGAATGGGAAGTGGAACTCGGGGCGCAAGTGCGTGCTGTGCGGCTCCGGCAGAACATCGACCAGCAGCGGTTGGCGGAACAGGCCGGGGTCGCCTTGAACGTCGTGAAACGCCTGGAAGGCGGCAAAGGCACCACGCTCGCCTCCCTGATCAAAATATTACGCGCGCTCGGTCGGGTGGAGTGGCTGAGTACGTTGGCGCCGGTCGTTTCGATCAGTCCCTTGCAGATGTTGCATGGGAAACCTGCGCGGCAACGTGCGTCGCGTGGCCAGGGGAGGCGGTATGTATAAACCCGTACCGGCCATCGAAGTGCAACTCTGGGGACGGACCGTCGGTGCGGTAGCCCGCGACCCCCGTTTAGGCTACTACGCTTTTGAATATACCCCCGCCTTCCGACAGTCCGGGATCGAACCGGCTCCCCTCACCATGCCGTTGGCCACGGCGCGTGGTCCCTATGTGTTTACCGATCTTCCAGAACTGACTTATAAACGGTTACCGGCCATGCTGGCCGATGCATTGCCGGATGATTTCGGCAACAGTCTAATCGATGCCTGGATGGCCGGAAAAGGCGTGGATAAAGCACAAGTGACCGCACTGGACCGGTTGGCCTACATGGGGAAGCGGGGCATGGGCGCGCTGGAATTCAAACCGGCACGTAGTCCTGTCACCCACAGCTATACCGCCATCGAGCTTGCCAAATTGATTGAAAGTGCGCGTAGTGCCGTGCGGGGTGAAGTGGGAGCTGACCATCTCGCCAAGGCGGCGCTATCGCAAATTATCCAGGTCGGCACTTCAGCGGGTGGGGCCAGAGCCAAGGCTGTCATTGCCTGGAACCCGACCACCAACGAAATTCGCGCGGGGCAATTTGAGGTGGCGGACGGCTTTGAACACTGGTTGTTGAAATTTGATGGCATGGGCAGCGATCGGGAACTGGGCGGCTCGCAGGATTACGGCCGTATCGAGTATGCCTACTCTTTGATGGCGCGCGCTGCCGGTATCACCATGCCCCCATGCCGGTTGCTGGAGGAAAATGGGCGCGCCCACTTCATGACGAAGCGTTTCGACCGTGAAGGGAATCGTAAGCACCATCTACAGACACTCTGTGCGATGGCGCATTTGGATTACAAGCAACAAGGCAGCCACGACTACAATCAGCTTTTTCTGTCCATCAATCGGCTACAACTGAGTTACGACGCGTTGGAAGAGGGCTTCCGGCGCATGGCGTTTAATGTGATGTCTGCCAATTGTGACGATCATACGAAAAATATTTCATTTCTGTTGCGTGAAGGGAGCGACTGGGAACTCGCTCCGGCGTATGACATTACACATGCCCATAACCCGGACGGCGAGTGGACGCACCAGCACCTGCTGGCAGTCAATGGGAAGTTTATCGAGATCACCCGCGCCGACTTACTGGCTGTCGCCGACCGCTTTGGCATCGGCACTGCGCCGAAGGTGTTGACACAGGTAGGCGATGCCGTCGCTGCCTGGCCTGATTTCGCCACGCAGGCTGCGGTCAGCCAGCATGAAGTTTACAGGATACATGCACATCATTGTATATTGTAGCAGTGATGATTCGATATTGCCCCGGTCTTGTGAACTGGTAGTTTCTTACCCCTTTTTCGCTTTCTTCGGCGCCGGCGCATGCAATGTCCGCGTGTAGGCTACGCCACGGGCGATCCAGGTGCGGAAGAGTGCATCGTCCTGGTGGAAGGCGGGCGTTAGCAGCAGATATGCACGCATCGGGCGATCCATCGGGGTAAAGTGCGTCACCGCCGGGTGTTGCAACAGCTCCTGCTGGGCCTCCGGCGGCAGGCGCAGGATGAAATTCCCCTCGTGCGCGCCAATGCACATGTTGCCGTTGATGAAAAACACCGGGCAGCCGAACATCTTGCGCGGCTCAGCGTCGGGATACTCCGCCATCAACTCCGCCAGCCGCACCGCGTTCTCCGGTGGCACTTTCGCCCAACCCATCGTGTCGCCTCCATTTATGTCGTTGAGAGATATTACGACATCTGCACACCAACGCCTTTACGCTTGCGAAGATTGCCGGCATTGCACGAAATTTTGCTATAATGCCGATATGAACACCAAAGAACTTGCCGCGTTGGGGGTACCGCGCGGGGCGGTGATGGAATTGGCGAAGCGGACGCTGGCGACGGCGGCGCAGCGGAAGGTGGATAAACGGACGCTGCACGCGACGATGCAGGCGCTGTTGACCGATCCGGCTCCCTTCCTGGAGGATGCCATCTTCGGAACGCTGGCGACCGCCTGGCGGGACCGCTGCGCTTCGCCGGCGGTCTTTCATCCGCGCGCGCAGGCCGCGCCGTTTCAGTGTTGGGGCGAGGGGTTGGACGATCAATCGCTGGAGCAGATGCGCAACGCCTGCGCGTTGCCCATCGCCGTGCGCGGCGCGTTGATGCCGGATGCGCACGTCGGCTATGGGTTGCCGATCGGCGGCGTGCTGGCGACGCGCGACGCGGTGATTCCCTATGCCGTCGGCGTCGATATCGCCTGCCGGATGAAGTTGACGGTGCTCGATCTGCCAGCCACCAGCCTGTCAACACAGCAGGAGCGCTTCACCCGCGCGCTGGAAGAAGAGACGAGTTTCGGCGTCGGCGCGACCTTCCGGCAACGGCGCGCGCACGCGGTGATGGATCAGGATTGGTCCTTCTCGCCGTTTGTCGCGCACCTGAAGGACAAGGCCTGGTCGCAGCTCGGTACCAGCGGCAGCGGGAACCATTTCGTGGAATTCGGCCTGCTCACCGTCGAGCAGGAAGCGGTGGGATTGGCAACGGGCGTCTATCTGGCACTGCTCAGTCACAGCGGCAGTCGCGGCACCGGCAATGAAATCGCCGGGCACTACAGCAAAATCGCCCAGGAGCAGCACCCCGATCTGCCGCGCGAACTCGCCCACCTGGCCTGGCTCGACTGCGCGACGCACGAAGGGCAGGAATACTGGCAGGCGATGACACTGATGGGCGACTATGCCGCCGCCAACCACGCGCTGATTCACCGCGCAATCGCCAGGCACCTGGGAGCGGCGGTGTTGCTGGACATCGAGAACCACCACAATTACGCCTGGCGCGAAACGCATGACGACGCCGAGGTGATCGTCCATCGCAAAGGCGCGACCCCCGCCGCCGCGGGCATACTCGGTATCATCCCCGGCTCGATGGCCACCCCGGGCTACGTGGTGCGCGGCAAAGGTAGCTCCGCCGCGCTCAACTCGGCCTCACATGGCGCGGGGCGGGCGATGAGCCGCAAGAAAGCGACGGAAACCTTCACCTGGGCTTCCGCCCGCCAACTGTTGACGGAGGCCGGCGTCACCGTGCTCTCCGCCGGCGTTGATGAAGTGCCGATGGTCTACAAAGATATCCGCCAGGTCATGCGCGCCCAACGCGACCTGGTCGAACCACTGGCCCGGTTTGATCCCAAGCTGGTGAAGATGGCCCCGGCGGGGGAGCGGGCGGAAGACTGAGTATGGGAGTATGGGAGTGTGGGAGTGTGGGAGTGTGGGAGTTCACTACTCCACTACTCCACTACTCCACCACTCCACCACTCCACCACTCGACTACGCAACAACAACGCTTTCCCCCGCCAGATGGCCGGTTGACCACGCAATCTGCAGGTTGAAGCCGCCGGTGTAGGCATCGACGTCGATGAGTTCGCCGGCGAAGTAGAGGCCGGGGAGCAGGCGGGATTGCAGGGTGCGCGGGTCGATTTCGCGCGTATTGACGCCGCCGGCGGTGATGATGGCTTCGGCGATGGGACGGATTTTCTTTACCGTCAGTGTGAGATGCTTCAGCAGGTGGGTCAAGCGCAGGCGCTGCGCACGGGTGACATCGTGCGCCCAGGTGGCCGGTGGAATCTCCGCCTGATGGATGATGATCGGAATCAACGAGCGCGGCAACAGATCGTCGAGCGCATTGAAAAACTCACGACGGTGGTATTTGGTAAGATCGCGCAGGATGCGCGCGTCCAGCGCCTCTTCAGTCAAACCGGGTTTCAAGTCGATGACCAGCGTCGAGCGGCCAGACGCGGGTTGGTCATCGATGTGGCGGCTGGCGGTCAGTGCCAGCGGGCCGGAGACGCCGAAGTGGGTGAAGAGCAACTCGCCGAGTTCGTGATGGATTTTCTTCCCCGTGGGGGACAGCACGGTGAGCGTGACGTTGCGCAATGACAACCCCTGCGCCTCCGACGGCCAGTGTTCCACGGTTTCCAGCGGCGCCAGCGACGGGCGCGTGGGGACGATGGTGTGGCCCACTTCCTGCGCCAGCCGATAACCGTCGCCGGTCGAGCCGGTGCCCGGATAGGACAGTCCGCCGGTTGCCAGGATCACCGCGTCCGCGGGAAACTGCGCGCCTTCGAGCTGTACGCCGCGAATGCGCCCATCGTTGACCAGCAACTTCTGGACACGCACGCCGGTGCGGAACGCGACGTCGCCGTCGCGACAAAAACCGATCAGCGACTCCACCACATCGTCCGCGCGATCGGATTCAGGAAAGACGCGCCCACCGCGCTCGGTCTTCACCGCGACGCCGCGCGCCGCGAAGAATGCCATGGCGTCCTGCGTGGTGAAGCGATAGAAGGCGGTGCGGAGAAACTTCGGATTGCCGGGGATATTCGCCAGCAGGCCGTCGATATCCGTCTCGTTGGTCAGATTGCAGCGTCCTTTTCCGGACAAGCGCAACTTGCGGCCCACTTCGGCATTGCGCTCCAGTAAATCCACCCGCGCGCCGCCCGCGGCCGCAATCCCCGCCGCCATCATCCCCGCCGCCCCGGCGCCCACCACCACTACGCGTTTTTGTGCTTCATTCATGGTGTCAGTGTAGCAGATTACGGTGTCAGGTGTCAGGTGTTGGGTGTTGGGTGTTGGGTGTCAGCCCAGAGTCGAACGGGTTCGACTGGGCTGACACTTGCGTTTCAATAGCCGACTAATTCTTTACCACCCGAATGGCCTTGCCTTCCTGGCGGGGCAGGGTGCCGGGCTTATAGATGTCGCCTTTGGGGCTGAAGCCGAGTTTTTCTTTCAGATGTTTCTCCACCATGAAGCCGGTGACGCCTTCTTCAGCTTCGACGTTGATGCGCACGTCGCGCACGCCGTCGTGGTCTTCGATGATGATCTGATAATGCGAGAGCACGCCGGGAATCTCCATCAGCGCCTGCTCGACCTGGCGGGGGAAGAAGTTCACCCCTTTCACGATCAGCATGTCGTCGATGCGACCGGCGACGCGGTCGATGCGCAGGCCGGTGCGCCCGCAGGCGCAAGCTTTCCGGCTCAAGACGCGCGTGAGATCGCCGGTGCGGTACCGCACAATCGGGATCGCTTTGCGGTTCAACGAGGTGAAGACGAGCTCACCCTGTTGCCCATCTTCGACGGCTTTGCCGGTCTCCGGATCGACGATTTCCGCGATATACTGGTCTTCCCACAGGTGGATGCCGCAATGGAACGGGCAATCCATCCCGGTGGTGCCGACGCCGCCGGTCTCCGTCATGCCGTAGATGTCGAATGCCTCGATGCCCAGGCCGTTTTGAATCTTTTCGCGCATGCTGTCGGAAAAGGTCTCCGCGCCGAAGACGCCGACCTTCAACGACGGCAGGTCGGTCTGCATCTCCTGCAGCACTTCCATGATGCGAATGCCGTAGGAGACGACGCCCATCAAGCCCTTCACCTGGAAATCGTTCATCAGCTTGATCTGGCGCGCGGTATTACCGGAGCCGGCGGGGATGACGAACATGCCGGCCTTGCGCGCGCCGTGGTAGAAACCGAATCCGCCGTTGAAAAGGCCGAAGGAGGGGGTAATCTGGATGGCGTCCCCCGGCTCCAATCCGCTCATCAGCAGGCAACGCGCCATGCACTCGGCCCACTGGTCGAGATCTTCCACGGTATAGCCCATCACCACCGGTGAACCGGTCGAGCCGGAGCTCATATGCATTTCGCGCAGGTCTTTGCGCTCGACGCAGAGCATTTCCAGCGGGTAGGCAAGGCGGAAATCTTCTTTGGTGATAAAGGGCAGGTGATGCAGATCGTCCAGCAGTTCGATATCCGCGGGCTTGATGCCCGCCTTCTCGAAGTTGGCGCGATAAAACGCGTTGCGCACATACGTCCAGCGCACGATCGCTTTCAACTTGCTCAACTGCAACGACGCCAACTCGTCGCGCGACTGTGTTTCAGCTTGTTTATTCCAGAATCCCATGATGCGGTCCTTGTTCGTGTGGTGGGGAGGATGGGGGAGTGGGAGTGATGAGAGCTCTGGGAGTTAGCAGAGTCATATGGCGTTCACACGCATAACTCCCCTAGCTCCCATCACTCTCATCACTCCCACGCTTGCTTAGCCTATTTCGTCAACAGTTTCCATTTATCTTTCTCGACCATGATCATCACCAGCGAGTCGGATTTGAGCCCGCAGTGATCGGTGGGGGACATGGAGTAGATGCCGCTGACGCCGACGTAGTCTTTGGTGTTTTCGATAGCCGCGCGCAGGGCTTCCGGCTCGGTGCCGGCTTTCTCCATGGCGCGGGTGACGATCTGGATGGCATCCCAGGCATAGCCGGAGTGCGTGCCGATCATCCCCAAGCCTTTCTTATGGAACAGTTCGGTGAAGGTCAACAATCCCTGGCGCTGGGGATCGGCGCGGGACAAATCGGTCGCGACCATCAATTTGGTGGCCGGCATCATGGTGTGATTGGCCGCCAACCCGGCGAGTTTGATGTAGTTGTGATCCGGTTGGCCATGGCACTGCATCAGGCGGATACCCTTGCTGAGTTTGGCGCGCTGTGCATTCTTCGCGATGATGGCGCCGGCGGGGCCGATCGTCCAGATGATGATCGTTTTCGGTTTGACGGCGGCGACTTTCATCAATTGCGCGGTCATATCCGCATCGGTCGGATTGAAGGACTCCTGCGCGAGGATTTTAATCCGATATTCGGACGCCTGTTTCTTCAGCAGTGCTTCGCCTTCCTGACCGAATTTATCAGACGCGCACAGCAGGGCGACTTCGTTCATCTGGTTATCGCGCAGATACTCATAGATTTTATCCACCGCGGTGGTCGTGCGTTGCGGGGTTTTGAATACCCACTTGTGCACCGGATCGACGGGCGCATCGCCGCCGACACAGGCGACCATGGGGATTTTCGCTTCTTCGATTACCGGGATGCAGGCCATCGCCGCGCCGGTGGTGGTGGGACCAATAATTGCCGTGACTTTGTCTTTCTCGATCAAACGGTGCAGCGCGACGACCGCCTTCGACGGTTCGCTTTCCGTATCAGCGACGACCAGTTCGATTTTGCGGCCTTTCACGCCGCCTTTCTCGTTGATCTGCGCGACAACCATCAGCGCGACATCTCTCGTCGTGGTGCCGACGTTCGATGCTTTGCCGGTCAGGTCGAACAGTCCACCGATCTTGATCGGCTGGGTGGCAGCGAATGCGCCGGCCAGACAGCCCAGCGCAAGCAGAGTGAGTACGAGGGTTCTCAATCGCATATGCTTCTCCTTTTGTTGTTGGTTCCAGGTGATAAAGGCTGTCTCAACAACCTTATAGACCCAGATAGACGTGTTGAATTGCTTCCGATGACATCAATGTCGGCGCCGGACCATCGAGGGCGATGCGACCATTTTCCAGGACATACGCGCGGTCGGCGATCCGCAACGCATGTTGTACATTCTGTTCGGCAAGCATCAGCGTCATTCCTGCCTGTTTCAAATGGGTAATCTTCTCAAACAACTCGGCGACCAGTAACGGCGCCAATCCCGTCGACGGTTCATCGAGCAGCAACAACGCCGGCTCCCCCACCAGCGCCCGTGCCAGCGCGACCATCTGCTGTTGCCCACCGCTCAGATTGCCGACCTGCTCCGCCCGTCGTTCCCGCAAGGCAGGAAAGAGGTCGAATGCTTTTTCCACATTTTCGCGCAGTTTACGCGCTCCCATCCGGCGCGCATATCCCCCCAGGCGCAAATTATCCCTGACACTCATGCCGGGAAACAGCCCGCGGCCTTCCGGCACCAGGGTAATGCCCAACGCGGCAATTCGCTCCGCCGGCCAGCCGGCGATATTGCGCTCGCCATGCAGAATACGCCCTTCCGACGGCGCCAGTAGTCCGGAAATCGTCTTCAACAACGTACTTTTGCCGGCGCCATTGCCGCCCAGCAGCGCCACCACTTCCCCGGCGTCGATATGCAGCGAGACGCCGTCGAGAATGTTCAGCGCGCCATATCCGGCTTGTAGATTGATGACTTTCAACATACCGGTGCCCCGATGGTTGGACCGCCGGTGTCTTGCCGGCCCGTGTCCGGCGAATCGACCGGTGTTCCCAGATAGGCCGCACAGACACGCGGATCGGCGCGGACGATCTCCGGTGTGCCTTCCGCGATCTTCTGCCCTTCATCCAGCACGATCACCTGCTCGACCAGCCGCATCACCATCTGCATATCGTGCTCGATAAGCAGCACGGCAATGCCCTTGGCATGAATGCGACGGATGAGGACGGCCAGCGCGGTGGTCTCGGTGCGATTCAAGCCCGCCGCCGGTTCATCCAACAGCAGTAATTGTGGTTGCAGTGCCAGGGCGCGCGCGATCTCCAGCAACCGCTGGCGGCCGAAGGGAATTTCGCCGGCGGGCGTGGCGGCGTATTTCTCCAATCCCACGTCTTCCAACAAGTAATACGCGCGCTTCATGCGCAACCGCTCCTGATCGACTACACGCGGCAAGCGCAGCGCGGCGTGGAAAAAGCTGGTATCGCTCATGCCGACCAGCACGTTCTCCAGCACGGTCATGCGGTGAAACAAACGCACGTTTTGAAAGGTGCGCGCGATGCCGCGACGGCAGGCATCCAACGGGCCGCGAATGGCTTTGCCGTGGAAATGCACCGTGCCGGTGGTGGGCGACAACGCGCCGGCGATCAGGTTGAAGAGCGTGGTTTTGCCGGCGCCGTTGGGGCCGATGATCGCCGCCAGCGCCTGCGGTTCCAGCCGGAACGACACCTGGTTCACCGCGCGCAGGCCGCCGAACTGCTTGCTGACATGCTCGATGGTGAGAAAATCCGTCACGCGCTACCTCCGTACCCGGGCCAGCCGGTCCAGCCCGCTCCGCAGGCCGGGCGCCAACCCGCCGCGCGCAAAGATCAACACCAGCACCAGCATCGAGCCGAAGACCAGTTGCTCGTATTTGGCGGTATCGGTGATATGCAAGTGCTCGCCCAGCGTGGTAATCACTTCGCGCAATCCGATGAGCACCACCGCGCCGGTCAATCCGCCCCACACATTGCCCATGCCCCCGACAACCACCATGGTGAGCAGCGTGACGGAAAACATCAGGCTGAATTCTTCCGGCCCGAGATAGGAGGGGGTATAGACAAAAGCGTACAGCACGCCGGCCAGCGCCGCCAGGATGCCGGAGGCGATGAAGATCTTCAGCTTCACCGCGAAGACGTCGATGCCCAGCGACAATGCCGCGTCTTCATCGCCGTGAATCGCCTTGAGTGCGCGCCCGACCGGCGACTCGGTCAGGTGCACGGCCCACAGCACCACCAGCAGCGTGACCGTCCAGATCAGGTAGACCTTCACCAGCGGATTGTCGGGCGGCAGATTGCCCACTGTCAGATGCGGGAGATCGTACAGCCCGGCTTCCCCGCCGGTGATGGGCAATTTGGTGATGACTTCGGCGATAATCACCCCGAGGCATAAGGTGGCCAGTGCCAGATAATGTCCCTGCAAGCGCAAGATCACCACGCCGGAGAGGAAGGCCAACAGGCCGCCGGCCGCCAGCGCCGCCAGCGCCGCCGCCCAGATTGGCGCGTGAAAGGCGGTGGCCGCCACCCCCGCCGCGTAGGCGCCAAGGCCGTAAAAGCCGGCATGCCCGAGCGACACTTGCCCGGTGAAGCCGATCAGCAGCGTTAAACCGGTGACGATGATGGCATAAATGCCGCACAGTTGGATGAGCGGCAGCAGATAGCTGTAGGACCCGCGCGCGCACAACGGCAGGCCGGCGATCAGCACAAGCAGCAGTAATGGGCCGCGATAGAGATTGAAGTAGGAGATCGGGAGCAGCTTCATTTGGTAAACAACCCCCGTGGCCGAATCAGCAAGACCAGCACCACCAGCGCTAACGCCAGCGTGTCTTTATACACCGACGAGAGCTGGCAACTGTATTGTTCCATCACCCCCAGCAGCAAGCCGCCGGCCACCCCGCCGACGGGATTGCCCAATCCCCCCAGCACGGCGGCGGAAAAGCCTTTCAAGCCCAGCATGGTGCCGCGGTCGAAACTCATCGAGAGGAGCGGCGTTACCAGGATGCCGCCGATGCCGCCCAACAGCGCGCTCATGCCAAAGGCCAGCATCGACATGCGCCCGATCGGCACGCCGCACAGCCGCGCGGCTTCGGCATTCTCCGCGCAGGCTTTCATCGCGCGCCCGGCGCTGGTGAAGCGGAAGAAGAGCGTGAGCAGCAGCATGCAGACGGCGGCCACGGCGACGATCAGCAAACTCTGCGCGTCGATGCTGGTGCCGGCTATGTCGACCTCGCCGGCTTTCAACTCGGGCAGCGTAAACATCTCTGTGCCCCAGATGAGCGCGGCGGCGGCGCGAATGACAATGGAGGCGCCGATGGTGATGATGATCTGAATGACCGGACCGGCACGGCGCACGGGACGGATGGCCAGCAAGTCGAGCAGCACGCCCACCGCCGCGGCGGCCAGCGCCCCGAACAGCAGTGCCAGCGGCAATGGCCATCCCAGGGTAGAAAACGCCCACGCCGACGCCACCCCACCCACCATCACGAACTCGCCTTGCGCGAAGTTGAGCACGCCGGTCGTACGGTAAATAACGTTAAAACCGAGTGAAATCAAGGCATAAATACTGCCGATGATGACACCCTTCACCAGTAATAAGATGCTAAAGCCGACCATAAGCGGATTCAGGATGAGCAGGATACAGGATTCGGGATACAGGATAGATTCAGGATACAGGATATAGGATGCACGATACCGGATTGCGCGCAGTGCCCCCGGATTAATCCGAGGAACGGTGACCGCCGAGTATCCTGTATCCTGCATCCTGTATCGTATATCCCGATAAGCATATCCCAACTCGCCCGTTAGGGCAACCCATGGTGATTTACCTTGCTCCAGCTTGGAAAAGATGGTAGCATATGGTTGTGTTCGCTTAACGAAGACAATTCAGTAAACGACAGGAACGATATGGACACCTCGATTGCAGGCAAGCAGTTTCTCTCCGGGAATGAGGCCATCGCCTTCGGCGCGTATGCGGCGGGATGCACGGTGGCCGCCGCGTATCCGGGCACGCCGAGTACCGAGATTCTGGAGAATGTCGCGCGCTTTAAAGAGCACATTTACTGCGAATGGTCGGTGAATGAGAAAGTGGCGATGGAAGTGGTCATCGGCGCCTCGTTTGCCGGGGCGCGCGCGTTGACGGCGATGAAACACGTCGGGTTGAACGTGGCCGCCGATCCGCTGATGACCTTCTCCTATATCGGCGCCAACGGCGGGCTGGTGGTGGTTTCCGCCGACGATCCGGGTATGCATAGCTCGCAAAACGAGCAGGATAACCGCTTCTTCGCCAAATTCGCCAAAATCCCGCTCTTCGAGCCGTCCGACAGCCAGGAAGCATACGAAATGACGCGCGCGGCGTTTGCCCTCTCCGAGGAGTTCAACACCCCGGTGTTGCTGCGCATGACCACGCGCACCTCGCATGCCTCCGGCATCGTCGAACTGGGCGATTTCACCCCGGCCCCACCCTCCGGACGGGAGTATGTGAAAGACGTGGAAGCGCATGTCCCCGTTCCGGTCAACGCGCGCAAGATGCGGGTAAAGCTGGAAGCGCGCCTGGAAGCGTTGCGCGCCGCGGCCGAGTGCTCTCCCTTCAACCGGATAGAGCCCGGCAGCCCGGCGCTGGGCATCATCACGTCCGGCATCGCGTATGAATACGTCAAGGAGGTCTTTCCCGAAGCCAGCGTGTTGAAGCTCGGTTTCACCCACCCGTTGCCGGTAGAAATGATCCGCGCTTTCGCCGCCTCGGTGGACAAACTGCTGGTGATCGAAGAACTGGATCCGTATCTGGAAGAGCAGGTGCGCGCGTTGGGCATCATCGTGGTCTCCCACGCCACGCCGTTGCAGATCGGCGAGTTGAATCCCTTCCGCTTGCGGCAGTTGCGCGCGGAATTGAACGGTACCGCGGCACCGGTGATCGAGAGCAAAGGCGTCGGCGCGGGATTGCCGGCGCGCCCGCCGGTGCTGTGCGCGGGGTGCGGCCATCGCGCCGTCTTCTATGCGCTCAACCGGCTGGGAGCTACGGTGACCGGCGACATCGGGTGCTATAGCCTGGGGATGTTCAAACCACTCGACGCGATGGATACTGTGGTCTGCATGGGCGCCAGCATCGGCAACGCGATGGGGATGGAAAAGGCGGGCTATACAAACCGCACCGCGGCAGTGCTGGGCGACTCCACCTTCTTCCACTCCGGCATCACCGGCCTGCTCAATGCGGTCTATAACCGCGCCGCCACCACCACCATCGTGCTGGATAACCGCATCACCGCGATGACCGGACATCAGCAGAACCCGGGCACCGGCAAAACGCTGATGGGCACGGCGTCGAAGGAAGTCACCATCGAGCAGATCGCGCGCGGCGTCGGGGTCGAGCGGGTGCGGGTGATCGATTGCTACGATATCGAAACAGTGGAACGCGTGCTGCAGGAAGAACTCGACGCGCCGGAACCTTCCGTGATTATAGCGCAGCGCCCGTGCATCATCGGGGCGCGTCTGCGCGTAACGCGGCAATTCGCCATCGATCCCGAACGGTGTCGCGGCTGTCGCGCCTGCCTGAAGCTGGGTTGTCCGGCGCTCGAACTGGGCGATGCCGATCCGGAGAAGCCGAAGCTGCGCAAGGTGCGCATCAACGCGGTATTGTGCTCGGGGTGCGGGATGTGCGCGCAGGTATGCAAGTTTGGTGCGATGCAAACGGTTGAGGTAGAATAAATGGAAGCAACGATCAATATCGCGCTGGTCGGCGTGGGCGGACAGGGCACGCTGCTGGCGAGTGAAGTTATTTCCCGCGCGGCCATGCTGGCGGGCGCGGATGTGAAGAAGAGCGAAGTGCACGGGATGGCGCAACGCGGGGGCAGCGTGGTCAGCCAGGTGCGCATTGGCCGGAAAGTCTACTCGCCGCTCATTCCGGACGGCGAAGTGCACTACCTGCTCAGCTTCGAAATGTTGGAAGCGCTGCGCTACGCCGACACGCTGGCGCCCGACGGCGTCGCGCTGGTGAATCGGCAGATTATCGTGCCGGTAACCGTCTCCAGCGGCCAGCAGGCCTGGGTAGAGGATCTCGACGCACGCCTCGAACGCGCCTTTCCGCACCGTCAACTGATCGATGCGCTGACGATGGCGCGCACCCTCGGCAATCTTCGCACCGTCAACATGATCATGACCGGCGCGCTCTCCCGCCTGCTCACCTTCCCCGCCGCGGTTTGGGAGCAGGCCATCGCCGAACTGGCTCCGCCGCGCCACCGCGAAGTCAACCTGCGCGCCCTCGCCGCCGGCCGGGAAATTTCTGAGACCGCGGCCATCCCAGCCGTCCAGGGATAGGCTCATGAAATTTACCATCACCCTCGGCCGCGATGAAGATGGTATTTGGATTGCGGAATGTCCGGTCATTCCCGGTTGTGTCAGCCAAGGGAAAACGCGCGATGAGGCGACCACCAATGTCCGGGAAGCAATCGCGTTATGCCTCGCAGTCCGAGCGAAAAAAGGCATCCCCCTGACATTCGAAACATGCCGGCTTGAGATTCCCTGGGACTGCGGCTATCCCAGCCGCCCGGGAACATAGCAGGTAGGCTCATGGGCTATGCAAAGTCTACGTCTACGGCGTGGCCCCCAATACGGTTCAGTTAAAACTAACGCCAATAATCATCAGCATCATGTTGGACGCTTAGCACTGTTTGGAAGCCGACGCCAGTCGCGCTCCGTGACCAGTTCACACGGAAAGGTTGCCGATGCCTTACCGTTCTCCGGACAGGATGCCAGATTTTGCCGGTGATGCTATCAGCGGTCACGGAGCGCGACTGGCGTCGGCTTCCAAACAGTGCCAGGCTTACTCAGTGGCCCGATAGCAGCAGTAGTTGAATTCCTGCTGTGAGCGACTGCCCCCCGCCGCAGCAAGTAGCCTACTCAACCACCTAACCAAGCTTATTTTAGCAGTATTGGCCATTTCAGCCGCTCAGTAATGGGAAATAGGTGTAAAAAAGAACAGGATGAGCAGGATAGTCAGGATTTTTCGCCAGCCCGAAACCGGCAAAGCCAAAAATCCTCACGATCCTGCCCATCCTGTTCTTTTTCGTTGGTTGAAGCTCCTTACGCGTTCGGCGTATAGCGCTGCACGAAATTGTATTGCAGGCTGGCGACCAGATTGTTCAGGTCGCGCACCTCGTGGGCGTCGAGACGGCCTTCGGTGAGAGTGACCAGCGCTTTGATGGCGTCGATGGAGAGGCGCGCCTGCGCGAAATCGGTCTTCGTATCACCGGTCGCCGGATTGGCGCGGATCCCCATATTGACCCAGGCGATATCGGCGAAGAGATTGACGGCGAAGCGAATGACATCCTCCGCGTGCATCTCCGGTGCCGGCCCGGGATTTTCGACGAATTCTTCCGTCGGCTCCGCGGTCTCTTCCCCGCCGTTCACAGGTTCATCAGTCATCACACAATTCCTCCTCCGTTAATTGATTCGACTGCTTGGTGCTGCTGTTATACCGTTATGTTTTCAACGCAGAGGCGCTGAGACGCAGAGAATATTATTGTGTTGGACATGATGCACTGAGTTGCCGGCAGAGGACTGCCGGGCTCCCAGGCGCCTTACCTCGATATTCCTACTTTTTATTCTCTGCGCCTTTGCGTTGAAAAATGCACTTCACGCGGTAGAATCTCAATAACCCGGTACTGATGCCGGGGATAAGACACACTACCAGCCGCGCGATGCGAGCCGCTCGTTGTCGGGAATGGTGCTCATTTCCAACCCGCGCATCGGCACCCCGAGACCGGCGGAGATTTCCGCCAGCATCTCCGGATGGTCGTAATAGGTAGTGGCATCGACCATCGCCTTGGCGCGGCGGGCGGGATCGGATGACTTGAAGATGCCGCTGCCGACGAACACCGCTTCCGCGCCGAGTTGCATCATCAACGCGGCATCGGCGGGGATCGCCACGCCGCCGGCAGAGAAGTTCGGCACCGGCAGTTTCCCGTGCTCGTGGATGTATTGCACCAGATCGTACGGCGCGCCCAACTCTTTGGCGACCATCATCAATTCGTCTTCGCGCATCGCCTGAATGCGGCGCATCTCGCTCATCACCGTGCGCATATGGCGCACGGCTTCGACGATATTCCCGGAACCGGCCTCGCCTTTGGTGCGGATCATCGCCGCGCCTTCGCCGATGCGTCGCAAGGCTTCGCCGAGGTCGCGGCAGCCGCAAACAAACGGCACTTTGAACGCGTGCTTGTCGATGTGATAGCGATCGTCCGCCGGGGTCAATACTTCCGACTCATCGACGAAATCCACGCCCAGCGCTTCCAGAATCTGCGCTTCGGCAAAATGGCCGATGCGGGCTTTCGCCATCACCGGAATGGTGACCGTCGCTTGAATTTCCTTGATCACCTGGGGATCGGACATGCGAGCGACGCCGCCATCCGCGCGAATATCCGACGGCACGCGCTCCAACGCCATCACCGCTACCGCGCCGGCTTCCTCGGCAATCTTCGCCTGCTCGGCATTGGTGACGTCCATGATAACGCCGCCGCGGAGCATTTCCGCCAGTCCGATTTTGTTACGCCAGGTTGATTTTTCACTCATCGTTTTGTCCTCTAGCGCCCGCGAATCGCGAGCGAAATGTTTTCGCGCTTATTGTACTGAAAAGCACCCCACCCGTCCAGCAACTTGATGAAAGCCGGACCCACGTGATACTGCGACCCGCTTCGGAGTTGTAGGAGATCAATAGCGCGCCCGCCGGCGTTGCTGGGTTTTAGCGTCACGCACGGTTTGCTGCCAATCGGGACGGTTCTCGGCAGGGGTATAGGCGGTGAGTTTCACGCCCAACCAGGCTAATTGCGCCTTAAACTCCTCTAGGTGGGCCTGGTTGATGAGAATGGTGTCAGGACCGGGAACGTCCAGCAGGTAGGGTTTGAATCTTGCGTTGGTGGCGATGACCGAGTGGAGCTTCTTATTGGTAATGCGCAGGACGAACGCCGTGTCTCCCTGCACTACGTCGCGCGTACCGAGTGCGTTACTGATGACAATCTCCAACACGGCCGGCACCGGGCTCGTGACGCGGGAATTGAGGAAGGCCAGCAGGATGCCCGCCGATACCCCCGCCTGCCGCGCCTTCGTCAGCGAGGCCGGGGTGATCCGCCAGCGGGTCGCATCCACCGGCTCCGCGCAGCGTGCCAACTGCCCGTGGAGCAAGAGATCGCCGGTTTCGCGTTGCTGTGTCAGCATGCCGTCCTCTTCGGCGTTCAGGGAGGGGAGTGGGGCGTTCAGATAGTCGATCACGGGAATGCTCTGTAAGCCGAAGACCGCCTTCAAGGTCGCTCTGATCTGCGTCTCCGTCTCCGTCTCCACGAGCACGTAGGTTTCTCCGACCGGTGTTCCGTGCAGACCGGCTTCGAGCGCCAACGCCCGCGTTTCGGCGGAAGGAAAGGCTATCAGCTTCGCTTTCGTCCGCAGCGTCAACTGTTCCCGCTGACCCGCCCATTCGCGCAGTTCGCGCTCGACGTTTTGCGGCAGGTCCGCCTGCGAGCCTAGCCGCAGGGTGGTCAATATCGAATCAAGCGTGGCACCGCTTTCGAGAGCGCGATAAATGGAGTCACGCGTCAGTTGATAGTGCGCGGTATGCGCCTCCGCTTGCCGGCGTTCCGCATGCTGCTCCAGGAAGGCCAGTTGCGCCGGTGAGATGGCATCCAGATAAACGACGATGTCATAATTGGGCTGCACCACCCAGGGTGTTGCCGCGGCGGGTGTTATGGGCTCGGTGGGCATGACCTCGGTCCGGGTCAGCAACGCCCGTCCCAACTCGGTCAGGCGGAAAGCCAGCGTCTGATCGGCAAGCCGCCCCACTTCCACCAAACCCAACCAGTACATCCAACTGGTGAGCACCGCTTCAGCAAATGCCGTCTCGCGCGCGACCCAGCGTGGGAGACGCTCTCTTTCCCAACTGGCCAATTCCTCCCGATAGGCTTGCTCACTTTTATTGTACGGCACCGGTTTATAATGTTTAAAATCCAGTTGCGTAACCACTAAATCGCCAACCCGATCATACAACGCCGTCAGGAAGTCCGGCACGGTGTAATACTGTTCGAGATCCGGCAATGCCTGCAGGCTGTGGACGAACGCTGAACACGCCGATTGGATTGGGAGGATGTCATCAAATGCGTCATCCGGTTCCTCACTCCACTCTGCCGTGCTGATGAAGCCATTACTCAAATGCCTGATTTGTTGAATAAGCGGTTGTTGCGCGAAGCTTTCCGGGGTAAGCGCAACGATGAGATCCTCCCCGGTGACGCGCAGCCATCCCGCGTGTTCCCATGCCAACATCACCGCCTGCGCGATGTGCGGGAACGGATAGCCGTCGAAGGTCTGCTGGTCTTTCCAATTCATCCGTTGCTGGAATTTCCGCAGTTCGGCGACGCGGATCGCTCCGGATTTCGTCAAGGAGAATTGTTTCATCTCCGCCAGTACCCGCATCACGGCCAGGAGATCGAGCAACACGAGTTGCGGACGACGGACATTCAACCCCGGCGGTATTGTTGACGCAGGTGTGATGGAGAGCGGGCGCACTTCGACCGACCAGTCGATCTGCGCGAGAAAGCGCTCATCGATATAGACAGATTCCCCCGTGCTCAGACCACTATATTTTACGTTGGAATACGGTGAATAGCCGGTTACCAGGCGCGGTGTCAACAACAGGAAGCCGCGCCGTAGCAAATTCGCCACAAAATGTGAACCGGCGCCGCCGAATCCAAAGTTGACGGTGCTCTCGTGATCGACGGCATAGCCGTAGCTCAGTAGCAACTCGACCAACAGCTCAACCTGGATGACGCCGCCGTATTCCTTCAGGATAGCGAGTGCCGTTCGCTCTTCGGGAGTGAGCACGCTCAACGCGGCGCGCACGGCGTTTTCATCTGCCAGCCCGTTGAGGATATTGCGAATACAGTTGTCTTTGGGCTCGTTTCCTCTACCGCCCCACAGCCGGTTCATCAGCTTCAACACGTCAGCCGTGACGATCGCCAACTGCTCGCCGGTAAAGCGCAGGGGAAACGTCGCTCCGGTACTGCTGATCATCGGTCAACCACCTTGGGCAAATGCCCGAGTTGTTTCAGACGCGCCGTCAGCAGGGAGAGCTTGACGGGATCCACCACCGCCATCGTCGGACTAAGCCGGCACACGATCGCGTCCGCCGCGGTGACATCCGCCAGCAGGTGATCGAGCGTCATGGCCTCGACGACTTCGATCAACGGGAGATTTTCATGGATAACCGCCGTCTTCATGGGGTCATCACCTCATCTTCATATAAAATCTCATACGCATATCCTTGCTCGGTCAGGAAACGCTGGCGGTTGGCGGCGAAGGTTTGATCGATGGTATCGCGCGTCACAATGGTATAAAAGTGCGCCGGGGAGCCGTCGCGCTTGGGACGAAGGATGCGTCCGAGACGCTGCGCTTCCTCCTGGCGACTGCCAAAGGTACCGGATATTTCGATCGCCACCTGGGCGTCCGGCAGATCGATGCTGAAGTTGCCCACCTTCGAGACGATCAACTGCGTAATCTCGCCGGTACGAAATTGGTCATAGAGCGTTTCGCGCTGCTTGACCGGCGTTTTACCGGTAATGAGGGGGACCGCGAGATGGTCAGCGATAGCGTTCAACTGTTCCAGATACATGCCGATGATCAGCGTCTGTGCGCCGGCATGTTGGTGCAGCAGGGCATCGACGACGGCGAATTTGCGCGGATTCTGCGCTGCCACGGAATATTTGTTGCGCTTTTCGGCCAACGCGTAGACCATCCGCTGGTCGTCCGCCAGCGGGATGCGGACTTCGTGACAGAAGGCGGTGGCGATCCAGCCTTGTCGTTCCAGATCTTTCCACGGCACGTCGAACTTCTTCGGACCGATGAGAGAAAATACGTCATCCTCGCGCTGGTCCTCACGTACCAGCGTGGCGGTCAGACCGAGGCGCCGCCGGGTTTGCAACTCGGCGGTGATGCGGAAGACCGGCGCGGGAAGCAGGTGCACCTCATCGTAAATGATCAGTCCCCAATCACGCGCGTTGAAGAGACTGAAATGCGGATATTCACCTTCTCCCGGCCCGTTTTTCCGCGTGTGATAGGTCATCACCTGATAGGTGCTCACCGTGACCGGGCGAATCTGCTTCTGCAGTCCGGTATACTCACCGATCTCGTCCGGGGTGAGCGTGGTCTTATCGAGCAGTTCATCGATCCACTGGCGCACGGCGACGGTATTCGGCGACAGGATGAGGGTAGACGTTTGTAGCGCGCTCATCGCGGCCATGCCGACGATGGTTTTCCCCGCGCCGCAGGGCAACACGATGCACCCGCTGCCGCCTTGCGCCGTCCCCCCGGCGTGGAAGACCTCCACGGCCTCGCGCTGGTACGCGCGAACGGAAAAGGGCAGCCCCGCGACAGTCGTCTCGCGCAGCCGGAACGTCAACGATTCGCCATTGACGTAACCCGCCAGGTCTTCGACCGGATAGCCGATTTTGACCAGCGCCTGCTTCACATGACCGCGCAGGCCCGGTTGCACGCGCAGGCGCGTCGCCACGCCGGTGGGCGTGATGAACGGTTTCACGGTCGCCGTACCGGCGATCTCCACCATCAGCGGGAGGTCGTCGCTGACGAGAAATAACTCCCCATCTTCCCGGAGCAAGCGCACGCGCCCATACCGCCCGAGATATTCGCGAATGTCGCGCAGCACATTTTCCGGAATCGGATACTTGGAGAATGCAGCCAGCGGAGTGAGGATATCGTCGATACGCATCCCGGCGGACGCGGCGTTCCAGAGCGACAGCGGCGTCACCCGGTAAGTGTGAATATATTCCGGCGATTTTTCCAGTTCGGCGAAACGCGCCAACAGGTCGCGCGCCTCGACATAACGCGGCGACGCCACCTCCAGTAAGATCGAACCATCGCTCTGTACAATCAGCGGATTGGTGGGGTCCAAGTGACACTCCCTGTCGCCACGCAGCGCACGGCGGACGGGAATAGTGTAGTAATCAAGTAGGTCGATGTCAACGGACGAACGCCGACTCGTTACTGGAATTCGCGATGAGATTGTGTATACTATTTGTATCCCGGCGGGACACAATGACATTAGTGGGGGAGATGATCCGGATGGCCTTGAACGATACGATTCCTGCTTCGCAGCGTGAATTACTCGAACAGCTCTCAGCGCCGGCTATGTGCTATGTATCGGTGCCTTGAACTATCGGGAAGCGTGCGGTTTTACCCCCGCGCTCTACGCGATTATTTATTCGGTAATGCGGTCAGCAGATGGCGCACCCTTTCCTGGTCGACGAGATCGTAGAGCGTATAGGGTTTGGTCGGTTGATCACCGGGAAAGACGGCCAGGAAGGGGATCGAGCGGGCGCCCAGGTGCGTCATCAGTTGCCGAATGGTGCCGGTGGCCGGCCCTTCACGGGTTAAATCCGCCTTCATCACGACCACGTGCTTCTCCTGGAGTAATTGGCGCACGGTAGCCGAATTATAAACCCGCACCTCGTTGAAGGTGCAATTCGCACACCAGTCGGCGGTAAAATCGAGCATCACGCTGCGCCCGTCCCGCTGGTATTGTTGCAACTTCACCGGATTGAAGGGTTCCCAGGTAAGGGCGGCGGTTGTACCGGTTGGCGGATGCAACACGCCGGGTAACGTGTGAAAGGAGAGATAGGCTCCGCTTCCCACGATCAGCAGCGCACTCGCCGGCACCAACAGGCGACCGAGGGCGGAGCGCATACGCCAGGCGAACCGGCCCCAGATCCAGGCCCCGAGCGCCACGAAAACCAGCAGCATCACCGTGAATATCAGCCAGTGCTGATCGAGGCTGATCATGAGATAGACCACGGTGGCGATCAGCAGGAACCCCATAAGCTGTTGAAAAGTGTCCATCCACGGGCCCGGTTTGGGCAGGCGCGCGAGCAAGGCCGGCTGTGCGGTCAGCACGACGTAGGGTACGGCCATCCCCAACCCGAGCATGGCGAAAATCAGCAACACGATGAGCGGTGGTTGGATCAGTGTCCAGGCGAGGGTGCTGCCCAGCAGCGGCCCGCTGCACGGCGTCGCGAGGAGAGTGGCCAGCATGCCTTTCAGATACACACCGCCGAATCCTTCGCGAGGAGAATTGGCCGCCAACGTGCCGACGGCAGCGGGCACCCCGAACTCATACACCCCGAACAGGGAGAGGGCAAGGGCAAAGACGAGCGCGATCATGACGATGAGAAAGACCTGGCTCTGGAACTGCTGTCCCCAGCTCAGCCCAAACACGATCGCCGCACCCGCCAGTGCCAGAAAGACGGTCAACATGCCCGCGGCAAAGACCAACCCCATGGCCAGCACACGTTGACGGCTCTCCCCGGCCTGCTGCACAAAGCTCAACACCTTGATAGAGACCACCGGCAGCACGCAGGGCATGACATTCAACAGCAGGCCGGCGACAAACGCCAGCAGCATCCAGACCAGCAGGCTGTGACCGGGTGGACTGGTGCGCGGGGTATACCGCGAAAAGTCGATGGGCGTCGCCGTGCCAGCGCGGGGTGCCGGGGCCTGGCGGGGTGCCGAAGCACTCTTCACCGCGCGCACGGTGAGGGCCGAAGGCGCCAGATGCTTGGGCCGCGGCATGGCCGGCGTCACGAGGTGGCCGGCTCCCGCGCGTGGAGCAGTTTGGTCGAAGACGACCTGAAGGTGAAGGGTGTCTACATGCGGGAAGTAGCAGGCCCCATCGATGTCGTTACACACTTGACTCCGCACCGTGACGGCATAGTCAGGCGTGCCCGCCGGTATTTTGGACGGGGCGGTGAGCCGGTAGCGAAACACCCCTTCGCCGCGGAGCACGGTGGCGCTGAACAGCTCGTCCCATTCTCCCTTGGGTTTGCTGACCGGTCGCACCTGCAGGCCGGCTTGTGCAAACGCCGACAGATTGATGTCAATGGGCAGTAAGGCGCCATCTTTACCGGCATCCAGATAGGCGTGATTACCGGGGGGCGGGGTGACCGTGATCGTGAACTCCGCCGGGATCGCCCGCTCCAATCGCAGGATGGCCGGCGCGATCCGCGCCGTTGCGGATGGTGATTCGACGGGAAATGGCGATTTGGCGTGGGCCTGCACGGAAGCGAAGAGCACGACAGCGACAACGAGCAGCGCGCTCAGAAGCAGGTATCGCCTGCACACCGGCGTCGATACGCGGTCACCCATAACTGGCTGACGGTGATGTTGGCGACGGTGCTGCCGGCGATACGGACCGCTCATGGCGCTTAACTCCCGAATAGGCATCGAAAAGATTATCGTCTACCTGCTCAGTCAGTGTGAGCGGGGGCTGCCCGGTTCAACAGTTGAAGGTATTCCCGTGGCGGCAGATACCCGGACTGGTTCAACTTGACCTCGCCGGTGGCATCCAGCACCAGGGTGGTGGGAAGGCCGGAGATAGCGTACCGCTGCGCCAATTCCGGATGGTGATCGGTGTTGATGCGCAAAGGAACGAAATCCTGCATGCGGTGTCGCACCTCGGCGTTGGAGAAGGTGTCTTCATCCAGCTTTTTACACCAGTGACACCAATCGGCGTAGGCATCCACCACGATGAGCGTCTTCCGTCGTTTCGCCTCCGCCTGCGCCTCCGGGAGTGACTGGCGCCAGGCGATCTCCCCGGTCTCCGCGGTGGAGGCAGCGGCCGGCCCGGCTGCCGAAACTGCTGCCGTGACTTGCTTCCGGTCATTCGCCATGAACAGCAGCACGCCGGCTATCGCCAGCGCCAGCACGACCAGAGCGGACGCCAGCAGGAACGGCGCGCCCGGCAGCTTGAGCGCGGTCTGCGGATCGATGAAATGCGCGAAGGTCAGCGTGAACAGGAACGGGCCGAGCAGTTGCGACACGCTCTGCACGCTGTTGGTTGCGCCCTGCAACTGACCTTGCTGCTCGTCCGAAACCAGTCGCGTGATCAGGGCCTGCGTCGCTGCGCCCGAGACGCCCCATAGCGCTATCACGGGAATGCCGGTCCAGAACAATTGCCCCGTCGGCGCCGTCCCGCAGATGAGGAATCCGATGGCGCCGCAGGCGAGCCCGAAGAACAGCGCGTTCCGCTCGCCAAAGCGGTTTACGATCGGTCCGATCGCGGCGCCCTGCACCAC
>Ga0118677_10003530_pt1 | contig 29438 bp, 40 predicted proteins | sample AliMusrvi5mmetaG_FD_86154 | JGI IMG/M metagenome (GOLD analysis project Ga0118677, IMG submission 86154) | reverse complement strand
CCTTGGCACACACCTGGCACACGCGGCCCCGCCGGGCGCCATGCCGACGAACCCGGCATAATTTCACGATTTTTCGGCCCGGCCCGTATGCCAAGATTATGCCAAGAGGTGCGGAATAAGCCCGCCCTTTTACGCCTTTATGGCGGAAAAGGGCCTTTGCGTGAAAACACGAAGAAACCCCCACAAAGAACCCGTTTTCATTGGGGTTTGTGAGGGTTTGCGATTGGAGGCGCGAACCGGAATTGAACCGGTGTACGAGGTTTTGCAGACCGTCACTATGTCGTTCATCTTCAACGTGTTACGAACATAGTTGACAAACCGTTGACACTTTTCCTATCCTTGCCTTCCTGTACACCTTGGTGCCTTTACATGCCCATGGGAAGGGGAACGCAAGATGAGAAGAACTCGCAAATGGAAGCTGATCAAGCATGCCGGATTCAACATCCGGGAGCGCGGGCCGACGAGCTTCATGGCTGATTGCTGCGTACTCGGGAAACGGGTGCGGAAGGTGTTCACGTCACTGGATGAGGCAAAGCTCTACTGCGAACAGCGGCGGGGGGCGGCAAGAAACGATGGGACCGCTTCTTTCAGCATAAAGGATCGTGATCGCCTGGACGTCGTTGAAGCCCGCAAGAAGCTTGGTGACGTGCCCATAGCGCAAGCCGTCGAGTTCTATCTGAAACATCACACTCCAGGGGGTGGGGCCAGGTCCGTGAGTCAACTCGTTGACGAGTACCTCTCGGCTCCCGGCAAGCGTGGGCGGAAACAGATCCACCGACGGAAGACATCAGTCGTGAGCGCGCAGAAGCGGCTGGGGCCGTTCGTTCGGCACTGTGGCAGTACGCCCGTCACCGAGATAACCCAGACAGGGATCGAAGCATGGTTGAAGGTGAATGGATGGCACGGCATCAACCTGCTCCACTATGTGTCCAGTGTCAGGGCGCTGTTCGACTACGCATTGCGACGCAAGTATGTGGCAATGAACCCGGCCTTGGGGATCGAAGTACCCGTAGCCGCTGAGACAAAACCACCCATTATCATGACCCCGAAAGAGGTCCGGAACCTGCTGAGTGCTGCAGAGAAAGTGGCGGCCGATCTGGTGCCCCGACTTGCTGTATCCTTCTTCGCCGGATTGCGGCCAAACGAAATCGAAGGGATGGACTGGAGTAACGTAGATCTGACGGAGCGAATCATCCGGGTGGAACCAACTGTTGCCAAAATGCGGCGTCAACGGCTTGTCGATGTGTCAGACAACCTAGCCCTGTGGTTGCTTTCCCATCAAAAGGAGTCCGGCCCTATCTGGCCGTACAGGAGCCGCACAACGCTCATTCGAAAACTCGACAAGGTAATGGAGTCGTCTAAGGTCAAGGTGCCCTACAATGCCGGGCGCCACGCGTTCGCCACCTACCACCTTGCCCACCATCAGGATGCGGCCCGAACCGCCCTGCAGATGGGCCACACGGGTCAGGACCTGCTTCTCAGCACCTACCGCGGGTTGGCCACACGGAAGGTGGCTACCGAATATTGGGACATCAAACCAAAGGCGGCGGACGATAAAATCATCGTGCTCCCAATCGCCGTCTGAGTTAGCGCAACACACAGCGACGGAGGTTGTAGGACCCCCGCCGCTGCATACTCGTATGCGTTATTCACCAACCGCCGACTGACGGAATCGTCCCATCGCCGCCATGAGATCGCCGATCGAATAGATCACCGTGCGGCCAACCTTATGGAATGGGACGATTCGTTGCCGTTGCCATAAGCTCAAAGTCCGGATACTGATACCCAAGAACTTTGAGGCGGCCTTCTTCCTCAAGAATCCAACTTGCTCTGTCTCCGTCACACTCATTCTCTTCCAACCTCAAGATCATGCCATCACCTGTAATTCACGCGCCCATGCGCATGCTTGTCGTTGCCGTCGCGGCTGCTTGCCCGCGATCAATCGCGTAACCTCACACTCTGGATCAAGGTTCTATCTGCGCCTCGCCGAAAAACAGAAGGACCGCCCTCCTCGCCTACTTGCCACGAACCTCACCGCGCCGGTCACAAGACCGGTCGTTCACCCCGGCAACTCGTAACCGTGTGATACTACTTGGCAAACAGCAAGGACCAGCGGTCCAAGCGTCAATTCACTTTGACGGTCAACTGACGTCGCCCGCTCTTCAGGGCGACGGCTTTGTCCGTCTTCTATCTATTTATCCACCATACCGCATTGGGGTGATATTGTCAACAGTGGACACCGAATGGTTCCAGATCAGGACTAACTACGGTTAAGCCTCCTGACCGACCGCGTCGGGCCACAGGACCCACTCTATCTGTCGGGTCCCTCAAAAGGCCGCTCTCGTCTACATGGGGTCCTCCTTTCTGCCGTTCGCTACCGGTTTGCCGAGAGGCCGCTTGGCCTTTCGTGGCCGATGCATCGTGGGCTGTTTACGCATCATCCGCGCCGCCGTAGTCTGGCTGCAGCCGACCGCCGCCGCCACCTCCCGGGTCGTGGCCTTGGGATGTTCGGTCGCGTAACCCGCCACCGCCGCTTCGGTTCCGGTTTCGCCCGGCGGCGTCTGATTGGCGGCGATTAGCCAGTACGGGTTCTGGTAGTCGGGGCTATGCTGGACGAAAAGCTGACGGACCGGGCCGACCTGGCCGGGCATCTCAATACCGGTCTGCTCCGCCCCCTTGCCGAACGTCAGGCTGAACCGGTCGGTCTCCTGCCGAACCGGAACCAGCTCCATTGAGGAGCGCGCCCAATTGGGCAGCGTAGAGGTGCCGGTCGCCAAATAGGCGGTCTCGCGCACGTTAAGGTTCTGAGCGCGCGGTTTGCCGGTATGGCAGACCAGCAGCATGGCACACCTGGCCCGACGAATCGCCTGGTCGACCGGGCCGATCCATTCCAGGAAGCCATGACTGCCACTTAGGTCGGAACCACCGGCGTACGCCTGATAGGGATCCACCACCAGCAGGTCGGGCCGCTGGGCCACCAGCAACGCCGCCAGCTGGCCAGTGAAGGCCCGGCCGCTCAGCCCGTACAGGTGACGGATCGTGAGGTTCTGCTGGACGGTCTCCGGATCGGCCTTCAGGTAGCGGACTAACGACAACACGTCGCGCCTCATCGTCTCAACGGCATTCTCGGCCTGCAGCACCAGCACCCGAACGGGACGCGGCACCTTGATCTTGCCCAGTAGGTCGATGCCGGCCGCGCAACAGACCGCCACCTGCAGCGCCAGGATGCTTTTGCCGAGGCCGGTGCCGCCGGTCAGCAGTGTGCCGCTGCCACGCCTTAACCAACCGGTGCCGGCCACGAGGTCCGCCGGATCGGGCTTATGGTTCTGCAGATCGGTCAGCCGCCATTCTGGGAACCGATCCAGCGCTGAGGCGCTCCGTAGGGCCGTCAGCTCAGCGGCCAGTTGGATGGCGTCGACCAATTGCTCGGATGGGGTCTCGACGGTCAGCAGCGGGGCGCAGTGGCGCTCATAACGTTGCCTGAACAGGTAATCGCCCACCTGGTGGGCGTAATACGCCACGTCGCCGCCCCCATGGCGGATTGCGGTCAATAGTTCGGTCAGGCGCTCTGGTGTCGGTTCGGGCGACAGCTCACTGCGCTCCACTGAGCGCCGGACCTCAACCGCGAGGGAGTCGGCCGACATCAGCCGGCCCGTCTCACCGTAGTAGCGGGCCGCAGTGCCATATATGACGCCGCAGGCACTACATGTCAGATCGGTGGGCTCCAACTGTCCACTGAGCCGCTGCATCAACGGCAGGTCACTCACCACTGCCCTGACGAGGCCAGCCTGGAAGTCAGGCGGCGCCTCTACGGGCACGGTGGACGGCACTACGGGCATTGGGGCCACGATCGTGGTGGGCGTTACGATCGGTTCGATGACCGGCGCGCTGACGGGCACGGTCGGCTTGCTCAACTCCACCGGGGGCGGCGTCGCCACGACGGCGGGCGTATCCTGACTTATTAAGGCTTCCATTTGCATCTGAACTATCCTCTGCTGATCCGTTGCTCCTATGCGGCACGCGCATGTACGCGTGCGGTCTTGGCCGTCACGGCCAGCTGGCCGCGATCATTCACGTCAAACTCTCCGGTTCCGGGTCCGGTTCAGTCACTGTGGCGGCCGGGCTTATGATCGGTATGGCGCTCATATCTGCCTTAACGGCCAATTCCCTCAGGACGTCGAGCCGCTTCGCCGGATCCTTTCTGCCACCAGCAAGCGTCAGGTAAGGCGCAAGCGACACCCTGCCGCCGCAATGGCGCGTCCAGTGCTTCAGGAACTGGAACGCCTTGCCTTTATTCCTGAACGCCACACGGATGAGCGCGGCCGTGGTCTGAACCGGATCGCGGTCCGCCCACTGCGCGGTGCAAAACGTAACGATCTCCCGCAGGTACCCGTTTTCGGTCGTCGTCCACGCGATCCTGGGATCGGCTCCAAAGACGTCACCGAAGGGGCGATCCTTCCTGATGTTCGCATCGATTCTGGGCCAGTACGTCGAAGCCGCCATTTCGGTGTTCCGCTGCATCGCCGCATCGACGGCCGTGACGAAGTCCGCCAGGGCTGCACCGCCGAGGGTTGCTGCCGGCTCCTTTGCGCCACCCTCGCCCTGACCTGAAGCGGGTATTGGGCAAAGAAGTTCAACGGACTTGGACGTTTGCTCCAATTCTGTCTTTACCTTTTTGGGTAATACCGTATTAGGTAATGCAGTCTTGGGTAATACAGTATTATATAGTGCGCGATTATCCGCATGCGGTTCACCCGTACGCGGTTTATCCGTACGCGGGTTACCCGCATGCGGAAAACCACTACGCGGTGGCGACGGGAGGGCCGGCACCTCGTGGACCTCGTATTCGACCGCCCCCATGCGGCCCGACCCATCACGGGGCTGCAGGGATCGCGTGACATAGCCGAGATCCTGCAGTTCCCCGAGGGCCCCCCGGATCGCTGTCTCACCATCCGTCCCCACAATCGTCACCAGGCCTCGTACGTTCAGGTTCCAGTTGGGCGGCAATGACAGCAACAGCGCCAGCAGGCCACGGGCCTTCAGGCTCAGGCGCGTGTCGCTGAGTGTCGCGTTACTGATCTGCGTGAAGCCGCCCTCCTCCCTGGATTTTCGGTGGGTTTTCATTAGAGGGCCTTTTTTGGCGGCTCCGCCTTCCGCCTCAGGACTGTTTCGATCTCGGCCAGCAGCGCATCGCCATTCAGACCGTACCGTTCGTAGCACCTCGTAATGTGGGCCCGTAGTGCCGGGCTGGCCAACAGGTCCCCTGGCAACGTGAAGTCCCAGGTCTCAATGATGTGTTCGACATCGCCCGGAAACCACAGCTTGGCGATCACCACGCAGACCACAGGGTCCATGTCGATCCCCGTAGCCTGTATCATCCGCCTCACGCGGTCAGGACCTTCTTTTTTGAGTGTGTGTTGGAGTTCTGACACCGAGTAGTTGAACATATGGATGGTCTCCCGGTCACGCTTGAGCGCGTACATCCGGTACCGGTCCAACGCGCCAATGCCCACCAGGTCCTCAGGATCGAGTTTCTCAATCCGTCGCTCGAACTCCGCGACGTACGCCGCCGGATCGGCCGAGCAGGCACGGACATTCTGCGCGGCACTGAGCCACTGGTCCCGGAACGTTTCGTAATTCACCTTGGAGTTATTCTCCCGGAACGCCTCATGGATACGGTGCGCCAGTTCCTCATCGGTCGGCGGGATGGGACCGCTCGCCGGCGGTGCGCCGACCGGCCTGACCGGTGTGATGACCTTCGGCGGCGGCGTTGTGGCCGTGTCGGGCATCCCAGACGGCAAGGCGGGGACTGCCGGCCCACCGCCCGGGATAGGTTTCGCGCCTTCGATTGATTTAGTTGGCTCAGTCATAAGTACACTCCCGGTGGCCACCATCCCCGCCCAGCTCTGACGAGCGGGAGGCCGGTTCTTACAGGTGTGTCACCGTCAGCCCGTTGGCGGTCGCCAGTGCGGTGGCCAGCAACTGCCGGTGACAATGCAGAGCGGATCGCTCACTGCAGAGCAGGCATGGACGCTCGAACGTTCCGCCAATCTCCCGCCAGACCGACAGCATGTCTCGGCTCTCAATCAATGCCCCGTACTGAGCCACGTAAGGCGGCCAGTCATGATCGGCCCTAAACCTAGTCAGCATCTCGGCGGTGGGCGCAAACCGCCGTTCGTGCCGATACTGAACTCCCTGACTGGCGGTCAATTCACGGAGGTGACACCCCGAGGCAAACCGGTACCGCGGTCCCTCATTCCTGAGCCGGATGTCGATGATGGCATCGATCCTATGCTCCCTGAGAAGGCCAATGAATCGTCTGAAGGTCATACCGGTCGTTCCAATAGTGTTGATCGTTTGCATCACATTACCTTTCGGGGTTGATCTGGGGCGCGGGCCCCGCTGCAATGTAGTTCGTCACCGGGCCACCTAATCTTTCAGCCCCATCACGTACTTCCGACAGCGTCGCCGTGGCGACCGGTGTGTGGAGTCCGGGATCCTGGGGGCTGACGTTTGGCGCCACATCATCAAGCCTACCCTGCTCGCCCGTCCGGAGCGCCACCACGCGCGTAGGGGTGACGACCACGTCGGCCTCATGGCCCTCCGCCGTTACGGGCCAGCCGCCAACCTGCTGGGCATCAGCCGCTAGCGCAATGACGAGGACCGGGCCGAGCCGCCACCCATCTAGCAATCCCTCGCGCCAATCTGACAGCAACGCGGCGGTGTGGCAGGTGTCGAGACACATGAGGCGGGGGCGGCCGGGCTCAAACGCATGGCAACTAACTACCACTACATCGACGGCGCCACGGTACGGAACGGAGCCGGACGGTACGGGAGACAGCCGGAGCACCGATCGGCCGCCATATGGCCGGCTGAGGGCACTGATTGGGATCTGTAGGAACTCGCGACCGTCACGTGTTGGCACGATCAGTTGACGGCCAGCGGCCAGTACGGCTTCACGCATCGGCCGGAGCGACGGATCGCGCATCACCATCCATCTCTCGCGATCGATGGCCGCCAACGCATTCAGGGCCGCCCGTGGGGCATTACGGAACGATGGGAAGTCGGTAGCGAGCGGATAGCGCTGCCACACCGACTCGCCAGCCTCCCGTAGCTGGCGTCGGACCTGATCGATCATCTGCTGGGCAGTTGTCACGTTAGGCTCCCAGTGGGCCGGTCGACCACGTCTCGCCCCCCGGCGGGTGCGCCGGCTGCTTCGCATCCGGCACACAACGGGGACTCGACCCGGCTCGGTACCGGTAGGCTCCGAACCTTCGGCGCCTTAGGATCGAATAAGAAATCACCATTCATGAAGGGCTCCTCCTCCAGACCAAGCTCCCGTGCAATGGAGCCACTGGAGCCTTCCCGGCGGCGGTACCGGGGTGCGTCGGGATTACGTACGAACGTGGGCTTGGGGTTGGGATGGATGGCCCGGCTGCTGCCATAACGGTGGCGGATCGGCAGGTCGCTCAGGACCGAACCGAACATATCGGTCAGCATGTAGTTGATGACGCGGCGCTCAGTGCCGAGTGTGATCGGTTGCAGGTCAGTCTGGTGACCGCCCGTAAGGCGATGCCACGTCGGCCGTAGCCATGCACGATCTGACCCGTAATGGGCGGCGCGGCTCAGATCGCGGTCAACAAGGAGGTGGAGGTGGGGGTTACGGGAGTGGCCCACACCGACCACCCAGAAGTACTGGAGAGGACCGAAGGTGCGGCGGGCCTCAGTCAGGAAGCGGCCCGCTGACCGCTGGAGGAGCGCTGCCGGGTTTGATACGCGTGGCAGGGTGAGCGATACGAAGAAGGCGAGGTGGTGCAGGAAGTAGGCACGATGGAGCGCCTCAAACATCGTGTTGAAACGTACCCGCACACAGGTACGGCAACGGAGGGTGTGGCAGTACGCGTGGCGGACCTGAAGACCGGTGGGCGTGAGGGCTACGTAGTGGTAGCCAGAGCGGACGTTACGGCGGCAGTCGTAGGGTAGGTGTTGTATAATATAGTCTATAGTATGGGTATCAAGCATCGGGGACCGCTTGTTCGTGTCAGTCGACTTCATGGGAGTTCCTGGTGGAGGGTGACCGTTACGGGCGGGGGATCGGACCCTGCCCGTAAGGTCTTGGTTGGCTCAGCCAAGGCTACGGCGTCCAGCGCCCGACAGGGCGGCGAGCCGCTCCAGATCGGACCTGAGCAGCACCGTCGTGGTGCCGACCCGTATCGATTGCAGCAAGGTCGCGCCAATCAGCATCTGCAGCACGCGCACGCAGACGTTAAGCCGAGCGGCCGCCTGCTGATCGGCGCCGCACTTCGGTTCGAGCAGCAGGGTGCGCTCCTCGCCGTCCACGGTCGGATCACCGCTGTAATGACGGCGGAGGACGTGTTCCAGCTCCGTGGCGTCGTAATAGAGGCGGCCTTTCAGTATCTGGGGATGGAGTTCACCCTTGCGCACCGGCCCCCGTAGGGTGCCTTCGGAGAGTCCGGTGAGGATCTCGGCCGTGCTGACCAGCAGCCGGCAGGGCGTGTCGGGTCGGCTCAGCAGGTCGGCGATCCCCCGTGCGATCTTCGACGCCTCGCTGTCCTGACGGTCGGACATCAGGCGCGCCAACCGCGTCGCAATGGCGGGGTCCGGCTCGCCCGCCCTAAGGCGGGACAGCAGCCCAACCTCCACGACACCGTACGCGTGCCCATCCGTAGCGGCTGTCGTAGTGCGGCCGATCAGGTCCCTCAGTCGAACCTCCAAGGTGGTGATGATGCGGCGCCCCAGTGAGTTGGCGACCGGCTGTACGGCCAGGGGCCTAATGGCGGTTGTGGACGTTACGTTGGTACGCGCGGCCTCGGGGGCCGGAGCCGCTGCGGGCGGCAGGGGTATGATGAGATCTGCTTCGTTCACGGTACTGTCCTTTCTTCCCGCATTTCGCGGGATGGTTGAATGACGCTGCATTGCGTCCATGCCTGCTGTTCGCCGCAACGGCACGAAATCTTTCACGTGGGCCGTAGGGTCACCACGATCGTGGACTCCCGACAACGCTCGCCATGGCGACCGGTGTGCGGAGTACGGGATTGTGGATCGTTACGCGGCATCACTGGGTTGCAGGTGTTTGGTGCTCTTTCGGCGCTATCGGTCGTCAGAAAGCTAGGCTTTACGGTCGCCCTCAGCCTGGCCGGCAGTGCGTCCGAACCGCTCCACGTCGGAACGTAGCAGCACCGTAGAGTCACCGAGCCGGATCGATGGGAATGAACCGGTGATCAGCATGTCCAAAATCTGGTCGCTATCGATTCCGAGGCGGCCGACCTCCTCCCCATCAACCATGCACTTCGGTTCGAGCAGCAAGGAACGGTCTACGCTGTCCATCATCGTGGTACCGTTGTAATGTCGGCGCAGGACGGCCTCGACTTCAGCGGGCTCGAAGAACAGGCACCTCCAATCGTTCTTAAGCACACGTATCTCCGAGCGCCGCACCAAGCCGCGAATTACGGCGGGGGTCACTCCCGCCAGGGCCGCGACTACCATCGTTTGCAGGAGCAGCGGGAACTCATCCTGTTTCAACACCTTTTCGATCATTCGCGCCCACATACACGCCTTGTTGGCGCCTATTTGGGGGTACACCATATTGGTCAAACGATTCTCGTCGGTCGGCCACCAGTACTCACGCCCCCTGACCTTCTCACATGCCGCTGCTATTTCGTCACCACGAGGGTTCCAATCGGTTCCGGATCCTCTGTCGGCGGTAATGATGCCTATCAGTTGATCCGCAAGGGTGGCGGCAATGCCCCACCGATCCAGCGTGCAACGTGGCCAACGGATGCTGAACGAAGTGTAGGGTGCGTCCGTGCGTACGGCCTCAGGGGCCGGAGCCGCAGCAGTCAGCTGGGCCGTAGTGTTCGATCGTGCGTTCATTGCAGTGTTGCCTTTCATTCCGGATGACACGGGATGGTTGAGTTACGCAGGTCTGCGGTGCGCGCGTTAACGCGATGACAATCATCATCCACGTTCTTTTGAATCGGGGTGGGTTGCCCACCCCTCTCCGCCATCCCGCATAATCTGGTTCATTTCCGATCTTCAGGTCCGATCGCGTCGTCGTACGTGATGCTGGCCGAGCTGATAGAAGGATCGTCGGTTCGGCCGTCCCAGATCATCAGCAGCCATCCGTCCGCTGCCGGGACCATTGATGCCACGATCGCGCCCTTCTTGGGCTTGCGGCTCGTGCTATCAATAACCCCGAATGCGAACATCCCGGCCATCAGGACATGCAATGCGGTCATCCCGCCTTGCGATTTCTCCTTAATGATGTCGGAGAGGCTTCTGTTGTTGCAGGGTGAATTGGAAAAGTATGCATAGTGGGCATCCTTTGCTGCGTCGGGCCCAAGCATCAGTCCCACCTTCTCCTCGGCGGTCTCTTGCAGCCACCTCTTGATATATGGGGAAAAGCCCTTCTTCTGGATCAGTGAGTTAGTGCGGTTTACTTTCATTGCTCGTTCCTTTCTCGTTTGGTTCCTCAATTGGTCGTCTGACAGTTCTGGCGGTCCACCCAGCCGACCCACACGGCGAACCGATATTGCGTCCACGACGTCACAACCACTCGGCGTGACGGGCGCGGCTTTCTGCTCGCCGGCGCGCGCGCCCACACCGGCTTTTGAATTGATCTTGTTCATCGTCGTTCTCGCCCTCTAAGGACTATTCGTGCGTCGCTCTCATTTGCTTTCAGGCGGCTGAGTGGTTGTCTCGGGCCACTCGCTCACCCGGTTCCACCACTTAAACAGCCAGATGGCATGCTCGGCCGGATCAGCCACGCCTGAGAATGCCGCCTTGCCGCCCAGCAGCTCTTTGTCGGGCCATAGATGCAGCCGTTCCGCCAATCCGACCTCGGCCGCCACGCGCTCAACCATTTTGAGTGTGCGCAGGGAATACGCCGGAATCTCGCCCGGCTTCTCGAAGAGGTCCATGCGGCTGTCCACGCCGAGTTCCGTAGCCCGCTTCCGAAGACGGTCGATATTGCCGCCGCGTACGTTGAGCGACTCGCAGAAGACCGTGCAGGGCTCGACCGCCGCGATAGCCTCCAAGGTCCGGCGCACGTCAGCCTCATCGCAGTGCGGTGGGACGGGTGCAAACGCCACGTAGACATTCACACCTGCCGCCCTCGCCCTGCGGAGCATCTCCAGCCGCCGTTCGGCGTCCGGTACGTGCGGCTCGTAAAGCTGCCGGATAACTGAATCCAACGTGATGATGCTGGTGCCCAGGAGCAGGCGCGGGCCGAACGAAGCCAACAACGCCAGATCGTTCTCAGCCAATGTGAATCGGCTTTGGATCCGAACCCGGAGGTCCGACTCGTCCCGGATGATCTCCAGCGATCTGCGGACCATCTGCGAGCGATATTGGTTAAGTTCCTTCGCGCGCTCGGGATCCGCATGACGGATGTACTGGTAGGGATCGGTGGTGCTCGAATACATGACAGCCCGGTGGCCGCCATGCATCAGTTTGCCGTCCGGCATCCTGCACATCTTCATCAATGACTGCCGGAATTCCTTCTCATCCCACTGCCGCAGCAGCGCATACTCGCCCCACTCGGCATCCGGGTCCTGCACTCCATACAACGCAAGTGCTTTTCTCTGCTTCCCGACGGAGACTTCCGGCACGTAGCAGAATGGGCACCCGTGCCCGCAACCCACACACGGATTTACGGTGAAGTCGCACAGTGACTTGAAATGAAATCCCGTCTTCGCGACCACCAGGGGCTGCCGCCACATATCCACGCGTTCGCCCCTCATGACCGGGCAACTGAATGTGGGGGCCGTAACCGCCGCACCTACGAACTGATTACGCCGCCTCACTGTGCACCTCCGTCTTCTTCGTGCCGTTCTTCGCCTCGGCCTTGGCCCTGGTGATGATCTCCAGCACGGCGTTGCGCAGCATCGCTATCATGTCTGCGATGGCGGGGTCGGACTTGCGAAGGTGCTCCGCGGCAACCTTCAAGGCCTTCGAGGCCTTGGTTCGCGCCAGCAGATAGGCGGCTGCCTTCTGTTTCGGCGTACGTCTCGCTGCCCGTGCCTCGGCGGCACCCCGGCGAATGCCCTTCTGACCGGACCTAACGGCCGCCTTGAGCGTTTCGTCGCCGCTGTCGATGACCGCCCGGGCGGCTTCAACCTTCGTCGCCGATGTGCCGATCAGCTTCGCGGTCTCCGCCGCCGAATCAAAAACTTCACCTGAAGTTTTTGATCCGAGCGCACCCTCGCCACGCCTATCACCGCCACGGCGGCGGCGCTCATCCAGCTCCGTTACGAGCCGCATGATGTCGGCATCCGTCAGGTTACGGCGGTCGCGCTGGCAATGAATGGCGTACTCGATGGCTTCGTCTTCGTCCTTGAACGACTGGAAGACGACCGGCATGTGCGTCAGGCCGGCTTTCTGGGCCGCCTGGAGGCGCGTGTGGCCGTCCAGCACGATGTGGCGTTCAAGCCAGCCGACGCCCGGATGGGCGTTGTCGTAGCCGTTCCGCCGCATGTCCGTCTCAATGGCACTCAGGGTGTTGGCTGCGATCGGGAAGAGGCTATTGAACGGCGCCTCCGTCTTCAGGTCACCGATGGGCATGAGGACGATTTCACCCTTATGTCGCTCCGACGGCGTAGCGGGAGCCGTTGTGCTTGCGGGCTCTTCGTCACCCGCACCTGGCGCCGTCTCCGTCTTGCCCGAACGATCCGCCGACGGTTCGGCCGCTACCGTTACGGCGGGCGGAGACGCAGGCTTCAGAACGCCCAAAATCTCGGCCGCGAGCTTGAGCGCCTCCGGATTGCCCTTCCGCAGGCTGGTGGCCAACTCCTCGCCGGCATTCAGCCGTTTCGTCGTGTCGGTGCCCTTGCGGATGGTGGCGCACCGGCTCTGGACGCCACTCTGTCCTTTCCCATGTAGGCCGAGGGACGCTATCGATCCCTCAACCGTGGTGGCAATCGCCACCAGTTTGTCGATCATCTGCACATCGCCCGATTCGGGCGAGGTCGCGGTCGTTTCTAATACTTTCCTCTTCATCGTTGTCTCCTACTTGTCAGTGGCCCGCTTCTGCGGGCCGATTGTTATCGGTTACTTAGCCAGCCTTCGTCCCAGTGGCCCACCCTGACTGGCGTATCGGGTGGACTGGTGTCTACTCATCGGCATTCCCTCCCTCTGATTGTCAGTTCGCGCGCGGGGCGCTGGATCTTTCACGGGGACCGGTAGAGACAGGGGCGAGGGTCGTGGCCTCGCCCCTGTGGCGCCTTCAGGTGGCGGCCTGGTGCCGCCGCAGGGAGGCAACCGCTGATTTCACGCGCTGGATTCCTTGGACGACAGTCCGACGGATTCCCCGACTGGCCTTGCCCTGGCGGGCGGTCTTACCGTTACGGGCTGCGTAGTGCCAATCGAGCTTGTCCTGCGCGTCCGAAAGGCCCTGAGCCGCGGCAGCCCGGAACCACTTTTCAGCCTTTCGGCGGTTTGGCGGGAAGCCTTCGACACCGAAGTGGTACGCCATCCCGACGGTGAGCTGCGCCTGCGGCTCCCCGATTTTCGCGGCGCGCAGGCACAATTGTAGCGACTGCATGTTGTCCACTGGCACACCCAGGCCACGAGCGCATGCGTGAGCGAGGTTCGTCATGGCGTACGGACACCCCTGATCCGCAGACTTGCGAAGCCACCCCACTCCTTCCTCAGGAGTCGCACTTACGCCTACGCCGAATGTCAACCTTGTGCCCAGTGCAAACTGGGCAGCCGGACAGCCGCCGTGCGCCGCAACCTGGAGTCGCCCCATGTCAGCCTCCTGCATCGCCGGACACGCTCCATGGCACTTATGATCACTGCTCATCGTTGACGTCCTCTTGGCATTGCCGCCGAAATGTTTCTTACCGCTCATCTTTCGATCTCCTTCTGCCCGCATTTGCGGACCATTTTTTCTGCGCTTCCGACCTCGTTCACCGTTCACAGCCCTGGTCGGCTCTCCGGGCATCCGAATCTCAATCGTTTAGTTTGTGAGTATTGCCTCCTATCGTTGTCGTTTCGCTCTAAAGGGGTGTTCGCACAGCCTCGCCTTGGTCTTTCACTTGGGCCGCTGGCCCAGTGCCACGTGCCCCGCATGAAGAGGGGTTCGCAGCGAGGCTGACTTCTCTTTCAGTGAGGGCTCTGGCCGGTATGGGAGCCGGCATGCCGGCCTCCAGCTCATCCATCACGCGGAAGAACGCATTGGTCTCCCTGCGGGTGGCGGGCCGAATGGCGATCAGCGCCGCCGTTAGCTCCTGCTCGCGAAGCCGGATCTCGATTTCGGCGGCGCGTACCGCTGCCTGCGGCAGGTTGAGCGCATAGTAGTTGCGTAATTCCGGGGTCTGGTCGGGATACTCCGGGTAGGGCCAGACCATCATGCTGATGATGTGCGGCCGTCCGCGTCGTCGCGCCAATCGGTCCGCCAGATGCCTGTTCAGGTGCCGGAACCGGTAGACCGGCCCCGCCTGGCAGTCGATTGAATAACCGTCGTGTGGCTCGTTTCGTTCATGCCCCATCGTCCTGTCTCCTGTTGTGTCGTTGCGGCACATGGGGCCGACCAACATGGCCGGGTAACCCGCGAGCCGCCCTCAGCCTCTGTTCGCAAACAGGAGGAGATTTCTTTCGGTTGATGGAAAAGACTTCATCGGAGCGAATTCGCGCTTGCAGGAACGGTTGGGGTGTGTTATCGGGACTGCTTTCGCAGTGGGTGAGTACACCTTAGCGGGAGGTGATGCATGACGACGACCAAAGGACCAGTGTCCATGACCCGTCCGAGTCAACTGAAGGACGTCAAGGACCCGAAGCATCCGCGATGGGCGGAATTCTACAAGAAGTACCGCGTCTACCTTTCGTACATAGCCAGGGGGAAGGGTTTGCCGGAGGATAAAGTCGAAGACTTGGTCGCGACTGTCATGAGCGAATTGTCGACGAGAGTAATGCCCAAGTTCGACTATGACCCAGCCGAAGGCACGTTCCGGTCGTACTTGGCGGCTATCATCGGTAACAAACTCAAGAGTCAAATCCGTGCGGCGATGGTGAGGCCGAAACTTGTACGCCCACCTGAAAACACAGACTCGAATGGGACGGCATTTATTGATCAGCAGCCGGACCCGGTATTGAAGCCAGCAGCCGAAAAGGCGTTAGCAGATCTAGCGAAGGCTATCGTCGCCACGGCCATGCGCATCCTGCGTGGCCCCGAACACAAGTTCAGCGAGACGCAGCTACAGGCGTTTGAAATGTACGTGACCAAGGAGATGGCGGTCGATGACATCTGCGAAGAGTTGTCTATGACCGCACAACGGGTCTACAACGCCAAGACCCGCATCATGCCTGCCTTCAAGGCGGCATGCCAACAGGCGATGAATGACTTGGCGCCAGGTGATGCTGCGTTTCACAAATGATTGGCGATACAGGGCACAGTCATGGCATTTTTGACAAACGTTTGGGGTTTGGTTAAGAAACCGGTTGATATCGTCCGGCAACGTTTCAAGCGACGGCCGGCGGCCGATACAAGGGAGCTCGTTCAGTTGGCAGAACTGAGCGTTCCTTCTGTTGCGCCAGATGCCCCACCTCCTCCTCATCAGGCCCCCGAACCGCCTCCGCCGCCGACCAATGAACAACTGCTGGCTGAGAAAGGGTTGCAGCTTCTCCGTCCCATTGGTAGCGGAGCATTTGGGGAAGTGTGGATTGCCAAGAAGACGAAAGAGCGGCGGTATGTGGCCGTCAAAGTCGTGGAGTGGAATGCGGCAAACCCAGATGCCTACGAGCGAGAGTTGGCGGCTGTGCAGTGTCTGCGAGCGCACGGCTTAACTGCAGAATGTTTCATGCAGGTTCAAGCCCCGCTGGTCTTCAATCATCAGTTCTTCGCCTACGAGATGCCCCTTGCGGATGATGCGAATGGCAGGTTTGGCGTGACGGATGATGACAGTGACGGGTATGAGCCCCTCACGCTTAGTCGCAAACTGCGGGATGCTGGTCCGTTATCGGTCAACGACTGTATCGAGATCGGGTTGAGTATAATCAAGGGTGTCGAACAGCTACACATGAAGAACCTCATTCATCGTGACATAAAGCCTAGCAACATCATATACGTTTCGTGTAAACCCTTGTTGGCAGATGTTGGGCTCATCGCCACCCCGGATCCAAGTCGGTCACAGCCTGGCACGCCGGGATATAGGCCGCCTCAGGGCCCCGGAAAACCGCGCGCGGACATCTATGCTATCGGTAAACTCCTCTACCACATGGCCACGGGGTTTCCAGTTGATGACGGTCTGAAGATGCCGGAGTACGTGTCTAACCCCTACCTATTCCGGCGGTTGCGGCATGTCTGCATGATCGCCTCGGACAACAAAGAAGACCTGCGTTATATTGACACGAAGGCTTTTCGGGCTGCGTTAGAGAACGTCATGAGTCCGGAGCCCAGTCTTCCTGACGAGGTGAGCACATTACGGTGGCTCAAACTTGCTGCCCTAGATCGCAAGAATCGCCATCGGTCTGATCCTCCTGACCTGCACAAGTACAAGAGTGCCATGCGAAGGCTGATCGATGAGTCCGCAGCCAAAGCCCGAAAGGAACTCGACGTCGCCAACCTCGAGGTGGACAAGTTTGTTGAGGTCACGGGAGATGTTACCCACGAGTTCGAAAGACGTCTGGGATTCCAACCAGAACGCATTTTGGAAGTCTGTAATCTCGCGCACTACCGAATATCACAAAGAGGAGATTCGGTAATGGACCGTCTGATACATCGGGGTATGGAACTGGCAAGGAAGCATGACGCAATAAGCAGACGGCGCGAAAGGCGTGCGATGGCATGCCTCATTGAAGGTGTGGAGTATGCGCTCGACGAACTCTGGGCGCAGCAACGCGACCAGTTTTTGGCCGCATAGAACGTCACATTGACATGCAAGATTTCACGCCAACGTCCGGTACCGCCAGCCATTCATCGACATGTCGGATGGTGGCCCAGCTGACGCGCGCGTTACGCTTGCCTTTGAGCTGCCGGCACCCATCCGGATCCGGCGTTCGGTTTCAGTCGGGATCTACCACGCGGTAGCCGATCAGTTCAGGGCGAACTGCATGCGCACGATGCGTCCATCTCGATAGAATCTGAATAAACTAACCACATAACCCCGAAGGAGGAGATCCTATGTCTGCCGCTGCGTCATTCCTGAACTCTACGCCTGCTGGCTTCTTTTGGTCCCCAATCTTGGCGCAAGCAGGGCTCGAACCCCATCAGTCTTCCGGAGACCAGATCACATTGGTAGTGCTCATGGTCGTGCTGGCCGCCATGGCGGTGGCTTTGCTCTGGTTTGCCGTATGCAAACCCGCCCTTGCGAGCCTGGATGCGCGCCTGCGTGAGCTTGCGAAGACGGTGGACGACGCTCAGGCGAAGAAGCCCACCGTTGATGCCCCTGTGGCGCAACAGCGTGTTCTGGCGGACCGGGCTGGATTTGTGCCGGAGTTCTTTGATGTCCAGTCTGCGGATCTCCTGCGCCTCTTGGACAAGGGCATCGACAATTTGAAGATGGAGCTGATCAAGCAGATGAGCGAATGCAAGGACACGACGGACCTGGAGCACCACCGCTTGCCCGTCTTTGGCCAACTGGCACTCACGCTCCAGCATGAGTGGCTGCAGATGTTATCGGCTCGCATAATGCAAACACCCCTCCCTGCCAACTTTCGGGCCGATTTCTCGACAATTGAGGTCACGCTTGAACTTACAGACAAAGCAACTCTGCAAAAGACCAGGACTTTCCAAAAACATAGCAATGCTTCCGTCATTGCCGAATGGACCGGTCTGAAATGGGTCTTGGGAAAGTGGAACCAGAGAGATCTGCGCAGCGTTTTCGTGGAGCTTTTCGATGAGATGGTGCGTGATCCCTTGCGAACCTGGGCAAAAGCCAAGCTGGGAAGGGTGCATGACCAAATCACCAAGGCGGCCTAACCAAGACGCTGGTAATGAGGGGGCTCTGACGTGATTTCGGACGGCCTCAAGCTGTGTGAGCCCGCGCAACGGCCTTCGATCCTGTTTGGCGAATCGACGCTCATAGCGGGTGTTCCGCTCTTCTTACAGGAGAGCTCGCAGCACGTCCTCAATGCTGGATTTGGAAATACCCAGGCATGGCTGGCGGCGGCGGCTCTCGGTGGCATTTTCCAACGGATCGAACACAGTCATACGTTGCGCCCTGCTCTTGCCTTGGTGTCGTCACTGTCGCCAGTCATGATTCACGACACGGCAAGTGCCATTACAGAAGTGGCTGAGAAATCCCACTATGCGTCACTACCTGATCATCTACTAGGGGATGCACTCCATCATGCCACTCCTGCCCTATCGACGGCGGTGGTGTTCGTGGGCTTCATACCGATCGGGCTCGATATTTACGCCTGTTTCACAGACGTCATACCTCATACTCTAACACAGGGGCTTATGCGGATTGGAGATGGGTTGGCCACTATTGCCGCGTCACTGTTTCTAGTACCAACATTCGCAGGAGCGGCCGGTGCTGCAATCCAAGGCGTGATTGAAATCAGTATCGGCGTGGTCACAATGGTTCGCCATTTTACGGATCCCTACCTCCACTGGGCAAAAATGAATCTGCATGCTTTCGTTAATCAGTTGGAAGTTGTCTGCGTAATTGCGGCCGTAGTCTCGCTGGCGATGTCCCTGGCTAGACGAGAGAGTATTATGCGGGCGACAAAGAATCTCTTCTCGTCGATGGCAGCGGCCGCAGCGGCGAAAGTTGTTTTCTCCGCCGTAACTGCGGCCGGTGCTGTTTCAAGCGTTGGATTCGTTGCCGCGGTTCTGGCCGGGGGCTTGACGCGGGTTGTGTTTAAGCGTTTGTTCGACTTATTGCTGCCCGATGAAGTCGTGACGCCGGAACGGGAGACCCCGGGATCCTTTATCGGTATTCCGCCGACATTGCTGGGAGAAGACCTCTTGGTGCTAAATCCTTTGGCGGAGGCACAGGTCATCCGCGTGCCACCTGTTCTGATCTAGCACCTTGATCTGTCGTGTTTTCGTTCTCACACCGAAGTTCGATACCTGGCCAGCCATTCATCGACATGCCGGATGGTGGCAACGCTAACGTGACAGTTACGCTTGCCTTTGAGCTGCCGGCGCCGCCAGCACCCATCCGTCCCCCATACGATTTCGAGCGTAGCCCGCTCCGGGGCCAGGACCCGGTAGATGTAGCACCGGCGGCTCATCACCTGTTCGGTGTAGCTGCCCACACAGTTACGCTGGGTCTCCCCTTCGGCGCGCAGTTGTGCGGCTGATGTCAGTGGCACAATGTCGGGCGTACCCGGGACGGGAGGGGCTGGGAATTGATACCGGGCCACCATTTGGTCCCGCTGCTGGCGCAGATGGGCTTGGTGCTCCGTCATGATCGCATCATGGAACTCAGTGATCTGGCGGACGGCAGCAAAACGGCGAAGCGCGCGCCCGGGCTCCATATCGTGCAGCATCGCCAGTGCATCCGACAAAACGTCGCCTGCCTGCGGCATGGCCAATTCGGCTGGATCCTCGGCTACCTCCTTGAGCAGCCGGCGTGTCAGGATCTCGCTGGCGCGTGGCTGGGTGACCAGATGGAGGATGCCGGCGTTCAGTGTTGGGAGATGGGCGAGAAGGCCGGTGATGGTTCGGTCATGCGCGATAGCGTTCTGCAGCCGGCGTAGCATCGATGGCGAAGCGGATTCGGGTGGGATCCTGCGTATCAGCCGGGCCATCGCTTCCGTACCGGGGAAGCCCAGCCATTCGAGGATGACGCGCTGCTTGCGGTGGCTGTACCAGACCGCCTGCGTGCGTGCCGCTGCGATGGGTTTGGCCTTGAACTCCTCATTGTTGGCCATGCAGTAGGCCAGCACCGGATTGGTCCTACACAGGTCCATCGAGCGAGGCTGGTCGTGGAGGAGGACCAGCATGGCCCACTGATGGCTGGCCATACGTTCGACGGCCGTGACGAGCGGGGCTGGAATGGTCTCCCGGAAGGCCGCGAACGCCAACGCTTTGGTATCGGGCGGCGTATCGGTCGATGATGGCGGTCGCAACAGACGATGGGCGGGCCGGAACGGTTGCCACTTACGCTGTCCCACCGGCAGATCTTCGGCACTGGGCTCGGGTTGCCAGCGCAGGCGGGCCTGCACGGTAGGCGTGGAGATCCGTAACACGCCATCCGTAAACACCACCGTAACGTTCTGTCCCGCCACGCCCATGTTGATCCGGCCTCTTGATCTCAGTCTTGGCCCACCCACTCGGCGCCGGCCCACTCGGCCAGCTCCGTCACCAATACCCGCTTCAGTTCTTCCCGAAACGCGCCCAGTACGGCCGCGTAGCGATCATTCAGGTTCATCACGAACACAATGATCTCACCAGCCTCCCGGTCGGTCACGCTCAGGGCGTCATCACTCGTACCGCGTTCGATCATGGCCGGGGTCGGCCTATCCGTGAACCGGATCGTCACGCCGGCCACGCGTTCCTTGAGTTCCTTGGGCAGCTCCCGCATCAGGGCCTTGGCTTCGCGCTCCGATGACTTGCTGAGCCGGGTGACGAGACGGTGGTATTGCTGAGTTGTTCGCATCGGTGTAGATTTCGGCAATGCGTGACGGCCTTCAGACTATAGGCACTTTCGTATGAACCGCAACCATGCCGGCCCGTGCCTGCGGAGTCAGGAAGCGCAGGATCAATCGTGATATGGGAGCTGCCGTGAAACTGCTCAGAACGAAAGTCTGGTCTGCGGTCGATATCAGTCTCTTGAAATGGTGCTGCATCTTGGTCGGCATGATTGTCGGCGCCTATCTGGCTGACGTGACGAAGCGCTATGTCTGGTTCTTCGTTGTTGCGGCCGTCCTGCTGGGTATCAAACCAGCGATCTCATACTTCAGCGGGAACAGGCAGGCCCCATGAACATCCTCGTGATACTTGGACATCCCCGGCCGGGCAGTTTCAACCATGCGATCGCCGATGCGGTATGCGCCGCCATCACGCGCAATGGGCACCACGCCATCCTGCATGACCTGTGCGCCGAACGTTTCGATCCCCTCTTGGCCGCGGACGAGATCCCCGAACACGGGACGGTGCCGGATGCCGTCCACCGACACTGCGCGGACCTTCAGGCGGCCGACGGCATCGTGATCGTCCATCCCAACTGGTGGGGCCAGCCGCCGGCCATCCTGAAAGGCTGGGTCGACCGGGTAATCCGTCCGGGCGTCGCATACAGGTTTGACGAGGGCGACAACGGTGAAGGTGTACCGGTCGGCTTACTGAAGGCCAAAGCGGCTCTCGTCTTCAACACGTCCAACACGCCGGCCGACCGGGAGCAGATCGCGTTTGGCGATCCCTTGGATACTCTATGGCGCCGGTGCATCTTTGCTCTGTGCGGGGTACAGACGTTCCACCGCCAGATGTTCGGCGTCATCGTCACGAGCACCCCTGAGCAACGCCGCACCTGGCTGGACGAGGCGGCAGCCATGACCGACAGGGCATTCCCGGCTGATTGACCCCATGCCCGACAAACCCCATATCCTATTCGTCTGCGGCCGGAACCAATGGCGAAGCCCGACTGCGGCCCGTGTCTACGCTGACGATCAGCGCATTGAAGTCAGGTCGGCCGGCGTCAGCCCGCAAAGCGCGCACCGCGTGTCGCAACGGGATCTGGAGTGGGCCGACCTGGTACTGGCCATGGAAGCAGAGCACAAGGCCCGCCTGCGGGAAATGTTCAGGAACATGCAACTGCCGCCGATCGAGTGCCTGGACATCCCTGACGATTACGGATTCATGGACGAGGCGCTGGTGACGTTAATCAGGGAGGGTACCGAGTCACACCTGAGCGCCAGGTTCGGGATCACCGCAGAAGGCCAACTGACATGAAGCCCATTACTGCCATCGCCATGCTGTGCCTTGGGTTTGCTGTCCAGGCACTTGCAGGCATCGACACGACGCAACTGGTTGCCGATGCGCGGGCGCAGATCGGCGTCACGGTCACCTATGACCCGACCTACCAGAAACTGAAGTACCCCGGCGGCGATGTACCCGTCGACAAGGGCGTATGCTGCGACGTGGTGATCCGGGCGTTGCGCAAGCAGGGCACTGACCTACAGCGCCTGGTCCACGAGGACATGCGGGCCAACTTCACCCGGTACCCGAGCAACTGGGGGATGAAGTCGCCCGATGCCAACATCGATCATCGCCGCGTTCCCAACCTCGCCTGCTACTTCACCCGGCAAGGGTGGTCAGCCGCCATCACCCCCACCCCGAACGCGTACGGCCCCGGTGACATCGTCACTTGGGACCTGGGCCATGGCCTGACCCACATCGGCGTCGTGTCGGACCGGCTTACCGCCAAGGGCGTGCCGCTCGTAATCCACAACATCGGGCGCGGCGCGCAGGAGGAAAATATCTTGTTCAGCTACACGATTACGGGACACTATTGCCTGCCGAAAGCAGACAAGCGCGTGACGGTAGATGCGACGCGCAATTCCGCTACACGACCAGGCCCGCGGTAGAGGAGTAACGATTGCGACCAGATGGAGGAGTCCCCATGGACGTATACGAGGCAATCAAAGTCCGGAAGAGTGTGCGGGAGTTTGCCGACAAGGATATCCCCGAGGAAACCCTGATGCGACTGCTCAACGCCGCCAGGCTTGCGCCCTCAGCCAGCAACCGGCAGGAATGGCGGTTTGTTGTTGTCCGCGACGCCGAGACCCGAAGGAAACTGGCTGTGGCGGCCAAGAACCAAACGTTTGTCGGCGAGGCGCCTGTGGTGCTGGCATGCTGTGCCGAGACCAACGGACACGTGATGACGTGCGGCCAGCCCTGTTACCCCATCGATGTCGCTATTGCCATGGATCACCTGACGTTGTGCGCCGCCGCCGAAGGGCTAGGAACCTGCTGGATCGGGGCGTTCGATGAAACGAAGGTCAAAGAGATCCTCGGCATCCCGCCGGAGATACGGGTTGTGGAACTGATGCCCGTCGGGTACCCGAAGACGCCAGGCGCAGTAACGAAATCCCGCATACCACTCGACAAGATGGTCAGGCGGGAACGCTGGGCATAAACATGAACGCCATCCAGGCCGACATCACGACACTGGCAGTCGATGCGATCGTCAACGCGGCCAGCGAGCGTTGGTCCGCCGCTTTGCGTGCTTGTAGGGACCCCAGAGTTTCGCCAGCATCTGTGGAACAACAGCATCATACCGCGACCTCACACAGTCTGCTCACGATATCGACCATGCTGAGCGTGTCCTGCCCGCAATAGACTTCGAGGTCCCTGAACGTCTGCCGTTTCTGCTCTTCGGGCACCCCAGCGTACATCGCCGTCAGGTACGCTTGGTTGGCCATGCCGCCCTCGGAGATCGCCAGACTGGAGTAGTCCTTGCCCACCAAGGCCGGCAGGACTGCCTTGATTGATGCGCTGCCGTGCTGCGCCGGATGGCAAACGTGGAACGCGCGAAATGGCACCAGCAGGTCCACCATGCGCCCGACCACAGAGTCTACCCATGCTCGTTTGGCCGGGCACACGTTGGCGGCGTCATGCAACCGGCCAGTCTCGAAACTGGCGTTGTACGCAACGACTGATCCTCGTTCGTCCAAATGCCCGCCCAATTCGTCAAGCATGGCGTCGAACGGATTTCCTTGGCCTTCCCAGATCCAGCCGTAATGCCGCGGCGTCGCGCCAGGTTCCGTGACCGTGTGCAGACTGAACTGAAACGGAATCTGCTGGTACGGTCTGGTGCCCTGGATCATCGGAACGGCCGTTTGGAATGTCTCAAAGTCCAGATACTGCAAGGGATGCTGCATCTGGGCCAGGAACGCACGGACGGCACTCTTGTCGACATGGAGTTTACGCCCACCTGAGTCATGAGTCACACACCGGCTGCGTGACTCATGACTCACGACTCACCGGAGGACTGTGGGGCAAAAACTTCACGTGAAGTTTTTGATCGCCATTGGCGACAGGAGGATGTGTGCGGCGCCGGACAGCCCCGTAACGCCCACGACCAGTATCCCGGACGACCGACACGGGTCGCTTCGCGAATGATGTCCGGCGTCCATGGTCGCGCTGCTGATCAGCTACCCCTGCGGTGGCAAACAGCCATTCTCCTTGACGTACTGGATGATGTCGGCCGGCAACGGGCCATGGCCCTTCCACGCGATCCGGCTGACCTTGGTGCCACTGTGGCCTCCCAGCATGAATCGCGTGGGCTCGGCCGGCAACGGGATATAGGGTGGCCAGTCATCACGGCGCTTCAGGCAGCGCTGCAATTCTGCTGGCATCTCCCCCACGCCGTCATACTGGACGTAACCATCGGCGCCGATGTGGTAGAGGCGCTCCTCGGGCGGTGCCTTAACGATTGGTTTCGGACTCTTCTCAACGCGTTTCGGCTCAGCCTGGCCATCGTCCTTACGGCCATACACCTGCCATCGAAAACCGATCTCGTCCAGCCGCCGGGTACGGTCATCACTGAGGGTGCCCCGTTTGTGCCAATGGCGCTGGCTCGCCACCCAGGCCCCCAGCTCGGGATGCTTGGCCCGATTTGTTGGGACTTCGCAGTGACCATGCCGACGCCTGAAGGCGAGCAGTTCCTTGAACATGGTCTCCCACCGCTGATCGCCTGCCGACCAGCAGAATCCCTTGCGATCAAGCTCGGAAATGAACGCCGGATCCAGTTCGCCGATCTTACGACGGTACCGCATCATCGCCACCCAGCGGCCGAGCCGAGGGTTCTCGGGGTACTGGGCCGGCACACTGCCGTTCCCGGTTCGCTGCACGTACGCCTCGAAAGCCGAAACCATCGCCTGCCATTGGTCGCCGTTCTTCATGCCGTGTTGGTCCGATTGCAGGCGCGCACTTTACACGCTGCCACGAGAGAGGCCAATACCATTGCGGCATGGGAGTGGGTGGCCGGTTTTGTCGCCTGAGCGATGACGCCCGGTACGGACTATCTCGGCCGCTTCTCAATCGAAGTGAAAGACTTCACGCAGGCTGGCTGAGACTGGGCTGTGATCCGAATGCGCCGGCATGATGCTGCTCATGTGGTTCCACCATTTCTGGCACACGGGCGTGTTCGCAATGGCGTTCCAACGTATCTCATCCTCAATCTCCACATAGGCAAAGAGCTGACTGGTCGTCGGGTCCAGAAAGATGGAGTAGTTGTGAACGCCATGTTCCTTCAGGACCCCGGCTAGTTCCGGCCAAATCGGATTATGACGGGACGCGTATTCGGCCTGTTTGTCCGGATGAACCCTCATCATAAATACTTTCCGAATCATAGCCGCACCGAACCTTTCCTGGGCGCTCTCTTACGTGGGTTTCGCCATCGCGGAGGCTGCCAGAACGGGGCCAGAACCGCAAGCGCCACAACGGTGCTGGACGCCGTTCGGAGCCCTTCCGTGCCACGTAACCCTCCGCTCAAAGGATCCCTGACGCCCCACACGGGTCGCGTAGCGAAGGGTGTACGCCGTACTGGATCCCCTGCCCACAGAGTTACGCATGTTCGTCGGGCGAGGTACCGGCAGGCGGCCGCAGGCCCAACTTGCGGCAAGTATTGCGGACATGGCTACCGCGCCAGAATACGGTACCGCAGCTTGGGCAGGTATAGAAGCTGGTGTGCTGCCGCAGGACGTTCGGATGCACCCGGCCGGTCAGGGAGGTGGGATTTTCGACCAGCAGCAAGGCCACGTTGCAGCGAATACAACGCCAGAAGAGTCGCGATTGCAGGTCGATCCCCAGTTCCGCCTCCAACCGTCTCAGTTGCTGCACCGGATCGGTCTCGATCAACACCACGGCACGTTGAGGCACTGGATACTGGCACGGCAGGCGCCGGTTACGCGTGATGAATAGCCGGCCTTCGGTGTTCGCACGGACGATCAACTCGTGGGTGCGGACCAACAGGTCCCATTCCGCATCGTAGCCGGCGATACGCAGGTACTTGCCCAGCCGGATCACCATGTGGTCCAGCATGAACGCAGGGCGTGATGGTTGTGGCAATTCTGACACGTGCGCCTCGTTGTTGCCTGCCATTCGGACATGGCCAGAATACTCCGCCCGCACGCTCATTCAAACAGTTACGTTTCGTAGCACCACCCAGCAGCCTGCCCTAAATTCCGCCCCAAATCGTGTCATAACCTATGTGTAGAGGCGCCTTACCGGGCAACCGGTGGGCGCATGTTCGTCTGGCGACCCCGCGCAGCAGCACGCCGGTCCACGCCCCCACCCCATTAGCGTGACCACCCGCGGGGCCGCCAGACCATAACCCAACCCAGAAAGGAACGTATTGTCTGATGAACGCCCAAGAGATCATTGACCGTATCAAGAAACTGGACATACCGGCCCGCGCCAAAGCTGAACTGCTGCTGCTCTGGACACGCGCGCAGCGTCTGGTGGAGGCCATCCTGCGCTTCATCGAGCGCCACCGGCAGTTCGGCGAAGCCATGTTGCTCGGTGCCATCATCGCCTACCTGCTGGCCCACATCCCGTGGATCGGTGGGTTCCTGGCACTGTGCGCGTTGGTGACAGCGGCCGCCATTGGCGTGCTGAAAGAGCTGCGCGAAGACATCGCCAGCTTGTTCCAACCCACAGCCCAACCGGCTTGAACGCACAACGCAGGACTCACCATGGCCAAAGCAAAGCGCTCGGTCGGCGAGACGGGCCCAGAACTGCACCTGCTCCTGCAGCAGGGCGGCTCCACGGCCGAGTGGTACGCCAAACTGTTCAACACCAGCCACGACGCTGAGGAGCATGCACGTTCGTGCGAGGGCGCCTCGTACGCCACCACAGCGCCCGTGAGACTACCCAAAGCACTGGCGGCAGCTTTGTTGGCGGCGCCGGGCGCTGAGGGTGAATTCCTGGAGGTCGTGCAGAGAGCCGTCGAGAGTGCAGTCGAGATAGCGTGAACGGTTCAGTCTCTATTCGGGGACGCCTCACGCTGATGAACAACACAGCCCCGTATCGGCGGGGCCCACATTAACCAAATCGAGGAGGAGACATCATGCAGATCACCATGCCCCGCGGCGAACTCAAGGAAGCGGTCGCGGGTTTCATCAAGGTCGTAAACGGCCGCAGCCATACGCTGCCCATCCTGGGTGGCGTCCGGTTCGAGAACAGTAAGGCTGGCATCACCGCTCAGGTGACGGACCTGGAGCAGCACCTGCGGTACCGCTTTGGCGGCGCCCAGGCCCAAGGCGATGGCGCCTTCATTGTGCCGTTGGCCAACCTGAAGGATTTGGCGCACGGCAACGCGCAGGAGACGGTTGTGTTCGAGTCTGCCGACAAGGGCAGCGTCATCGTCACCAACCATGTGGGCGACCATGAGGTCAAGCATCCGGTGAGCGGTCTTGAGCTTGACGATTGGCCAGTGTTGCCGGCAGACGTGGCGACCGAGCCGGCCGAACGTTTCCTGGAGACGTATCGACGTCTGGTGCCGTGCGCCGGCCAAGGCTCATCGCAGTAAAGCCATGGATCTGGGCAATGCTCTGGAGATTGTCTTGGCGATGGCCAAGTCGCTCTGGCAAACGCATGGCGAGTTCTGCGAGCCCGCAAAGTGCCCGGCGGATGTCACAACCGCGCTGGATACGGTCGAAGACTTCATCGTGAACCATTTCGAGGCTGACGATGAAGCCACAGGCCAGACACGGCAGGAGCGTTTGTCGGCACTGTTCGACGTCATGGAGCGCCACGGTAACGCCGAGGGCACTGAAACGCAACTCGGCGATGCCACTGAGTTCCTGCGGCTGGCGTTCGGATGCCTGTCGCCAACGCAGCAGTCCGAGTTCCTGGACAGCCCGACGGTGACGGAATTCATCGCGCGGGAAGGCGGCGATGAAAAGGAAGGACACGATGAATAGCACGATCCAATGGTTTGTGCCGAAGCGGAGCAGAACCGCCCATGCCTATCTGGTCAACCCGGAAAAAGGAACCGTCGAATTCTGGTGCGGCATGGTTCGTGACCAGTACGCGATCAGATGTCCCCGGCAGGGCGATACGAAGTGTAAGGACTGCAGGGCATTCATCAGAAAGCGGAGGAACCACAGATGACCCGACATGAGCGTGCCGCACGACAGGCGGTTTCGGCCAGGCTGAATGGGACCACAGAGCCATGCAGCTTGTGGACAGTATCCTGTGTAGCCAATACGGCGGCGCGCCAACTGGGCCGACGATCGGAACTGTACGCGTCGCTGTACGGTTACGCGGATTTGCTTCCGGCTGGCTGGAGGACGCAGTGGCTGACCGCCAAGGGCGGCTCGGGCGACAACATGCTGATGGTCGTCCCGTCCAACTGGGTGCCGGGGCAAACTAAGAGCCGATGCCTGCTGATGGGTGCTGGCACGTTGGTGCCGGCTGAAATGGCGATTGATTGACCGTGGAGGCAGACGGCCCGGATTGTGTGTCCGTGACCGTGACCGTAAAACGCTACGAACCGAAAGGAGACTGAGCAGCATGACGTTAAACCAATTGGTCGGCAGGGCGGCGGCCGTCTATCCGGACGGCCAGGTGATGGAATACTGGGACACCCGCAAACAACGCCCGCGCCACAACCGCAAGGGCGGCGATACGCTGGCGCTCTTTATCGCACTGGAGTTGGCCGACACCTACGATCCCGATGCCGATGACGGCCAGCAGATCGCAACGGCCGTCAGGGCGATGCAGACGGCCACGGATGATCTCCAGGCTGTCGCCCAGGCCCTGAGCGACCTGGCGGTCGAGAGGCTGGCGGCATGAGCGCAACGGCTACGGAAGTCAGTTTGCTGGTGTCGGTGCTGGTCGAGCCGACTACCGCGGACGGCAGGATTACACCACGGCAGGTCAGAAGGGCCGCCCTTCAGGCCATCCGCAACGCGCTGTGGGATCGTGAAGACAGCGGGTTCGATCACGATCACGATGACAAACTGGCCGTTCAGTTGGCCGGCATCAGTCTCGTCAAACCCCGGAAAGGATCGGTGAACGGGTGAGCAGGAGTTACGAGTACAAAGTTATGGTCCGCGGCCATAAGCCTGAGCGCATGAGTGACATCTGTAAGGCGTTGCGGGCGCAATGGGACTTCGATCCCTCTGAGTTCCCGTTAGCGGACGAGGCGCCGCCAGCCGAGTTGGACGTGACCGGCGTCGATAACCTGACGGGCGGCCTGACGTCTGACGAGATGGCGGTCAGGCTGGCACAGGCGGTGTGGACGGCCAACGGCCAATACTGCGAGGTGGAAGTGTGGAGCACGTTTCTGGACGTGGTGCCGCCTTCGGATACGCATACGTGGACCGAGGGCGATTACAAGGAATGGCTGCTGAAAGGAGGGCCGGCTACAGATGAGCGCGATGATTGAATTCAAGGCGCCGACGGAATTCCTGGGGCGCAACGGCCAGGCCAAGATGTCGGCGATACTGGTCAGCACCTTGGATGACGACATCACCCTGGTGCCGATCACATCCCGGCGCCAGATCGGTCGGGCCTATAT
>Ga0118677_10003529_pt1 | contig 29445 bp, 26 predicted proteins | sample AliMusrvi5mmetaG_FD_86154 | JGI IMG/M metagenome (GOLD analysis project Ga0118677, IMG submission 86154) | reverse complement strand
TGGCGCGTTCCCACAGTATCTGGCCCACGACGGCGACCTTTCCCGCCTGCTCCTGGCGGTGGCCACCGGGCAAGCCGAACTCCTTCCGCGCGCGCTGTGCGCCGCCCACCCGAAACCGGTTCTCTTCCGCGACCTCGTCCGCGCAATCGCCAGGAACCAGGGCCGGCGGATCGCGTTCGTCCCCGTCCCGTGGCGCCTGATCCACGCCGCCATGACCGGTGCCGAAATGTCCGGGCTCCGGCTTTCCTTCCGCGCCGACAGCCTCGTCGGGCTCGTCTTCGCCAACCCCGCCCCGGATTTCGAACTCCCCGCCGGGTATTCGTTCCGTCCGTTTCCCGGAGTCCCCACAAAATGAAGCCGGTCTTTTTGTTCAGCGTGGATGTCGAGGAATTCGATGTGGATCCGCCGAGGCGGACGTTCCGGCGGACTCCCCTGCCCGAACTCGTCGCGGCCTACGTGGATTGGCTGGGGGACCAAAAGGCGACGTTCTTCGTGGTCGGCGAAACCGCGCGGCAATTTCCGGATGCGGTGCGGGCGCTCCACGAGTCCGGGCACGAGCTGGCCTGCCACACCGATTCGCACAGGAGGCTGGACGAGATGACGCCCGGGGCATTCCGCGACGACCTCGAGCGCAACCGCGACGCGATTCTCGCGGCGGCACCGGCCGCGGCGGTCGCAGGATTCCGCGCGCCGGTTCTTTCGATGATCCCGGCGACGCAGTGGGCTTACGACGTGCTCGGCAGCCTCGGATTCGCGTATTCGAGTTCCGTGCTCGCGGCCAGAAACCCGCTTTATGGTTGGCCGGGATTCGGCGTGGCCCCCCGGCGGTTTGGTGCCGTGCTCGAACTGCCGGTCACGACCGGACGGTTCGGGCCGCTTGTTGTCCCGTTCGCGGCCGGCACGTATTTCCGCTGCCTGCCGGCATGGTGGCTGGCGCGGCAGTTCCGCGCGTGCGCCGGGGCCGGGCAGCCGGTCGTCGGGTATTTCCACCCCTACGACATCGATGCCTCCCAAGAACCCGTCATGAACCGCGGAGTGCGCGGAAACCGGCTCATGAACCGCCTCCTCTTCATCAACCGCCACCGCACGCTCGCCCGCCTGAACTTGACTGTTCGGGAAGGTTTCCGCATCCTCCCCTACCGCGATTATTTGACCAATGTCCCCTGAAAGCAGCCCTCTTCCACGCCAAAAAATCGCGGTCATCATCCCGTGTTTCCGCGTGCGCGATTTCATCGTGGGCGTGGTGAATAACGCCCTCGATGTCGCCGACTACGTGATCGCGGTCGATGACGCCTGCCCCGAACGGTCCGGCGACCACCTCGAACAATCGGTCCGCGACCCGCGGGTGCGCGTCCTCCGGCACGAAAAAAACCAGGGGGTCGGTGCCGCGATGGTCACCGGGTTCCAAGCCGCCCTCCTGACCGATGCCGGGATTTTCGTGAAGATGGACGGCGACGGGCAGATGGAAACCCGTTGGCTTCCCCGCCTGGTCGAACCGCTGCTGCTCGGGACCGCGGATTTCACGAAAGCGAACCGGTTCTACGACCTCGCCGCCCTTGGCGCGATGCCCGCCGTCCGGCGGATCGGGAATTTCGGGCTCACGTTTCTCGCCAAGGCGGCAAGCGGGTTCTGGCATATCTCCGACCCCACAAACGGCTATGTCGCCATCCGCCGGGGAGCGCTCGAAATCCTCGACGTCGGCAGCCTCCACAAGCGCTACTTTTTTGAGATCGGCCTCCTCATCCAACTGAACATCATCCGGGCGGTCGCCCGCGATGTCCCGGTTCCCGCCCGTTACGACAACGGGCCGAGCTCGCTCGACCCGCTGAAAATCCTTTTCAGTTTTCCCCCGAAGCTTGTGGCGGGGCTCGCGAGGAGGATTTGGTGGAGGTATTTCGTTTACGACATCAACATGGTCACGCTGTTTCTCGTCACCGGCACCCTGCTTCTTCTCGGCGGCGGCGTGTTCGGGGCCGTCAAGTGGGCGGAAAATTTCGCGACAGGCGGCGACCATCCGGCGGGCACGATCGCGCTGGCGATGCTGCCGGTCGTCCTCGGGTTCCAGCTTCTCCTGCAGGCGCTCGTGCTCGACGTGATCGACAAGCCGGAAGAACCGCTGAGCAACTTGATGGTCAGCAGCCTGCCCACACGCAGAGGGACCGGATGAAAACGGGCGCTTCCCCGGGCAACCTCCCCGCGCGTGCCCGCAATTTTTTTGAGTGTGGCGCATACCGTCCGTGGTTTGCGGCGGCGGTGGTCGTTGTGTTTCTGACCGGCGCCTGGATGCGCTTTTCGCTGCCCCAGGTCCCGCTCGCCAACAAGGACACCGGGGATTACATCCGGCCTGCGCTCTCCCTGCTCTTGGAAGGCTCCTACGGGCCCACCCAGCGGAACTTCCCGTATGTCGGGTTTGTTTGGATCCTTCTGAAGGCGACGGGAACATTCGGCTCGATCGCGGTCGTCCAACACATCCTCGGCCTGGCGGCGGGGCTTTTGTTTTGGATGGCCTGGTTGCGGATGCGGGTCTTTCTGCCGCGCGACTGGCGGGTGACGGCCCTGCATTCGGTCCTCGGAGTCGTGCTCGTTTACGGGCTGCTCGACTCGAAGGTCCCCATATTGTTCGAACATTCGATACGGGCCGAGGCGATCTATCCCGTGCTGGTCAGCCTCCACATCTTTGGCGCGGTGAGGTTTTTGGAGTGTTCGCTTGTGAGGAAATCGGTGCCGGGAGCGATGATCTGGGGGATTTTCATGACCGCCATTTCCATCGGCCTTTATGTTCTGAAGCCGATCTGGGGGCTGGCGGTGGTGAGCGGCGGCATCCCGCTGTTGATCGCGTTCGTTCTCACGCGGGAGAAGTGGCGGGCCGTGACGTTGCTGGCCGGTGCTTTGGGGGCGGCAGCGGGGCTCGTCCTTTTTGTGCTGCCGGAGTCGGTTCTTTCATTCAGCCACCCGCTGCAACTCCAACTGTTCAGCAAACAACTCCTGTTCGTGCACGCGGATATCGTCGAACGCGAACTGCAACGCGACCTGGCGGCACCCGGCGAACCGCCTTTCCCGCGCGAGATCATCCTCTCGACCGAAAAAGAATTCCATGACGTGCTCAACCGCAAAACCCCGAAGCCATACGAGACGCTGAGGTTCAATCCGGATGACTTCATGCATGGCCTGGCGAGCGACCAGATCGAGGCCTATTTCTCCAAGCAACCCGGAATGGCGGACAGGTTCTGCAAATACTACTATGCCCGGGCATGGCTCAAACAGCCGCTCCAGATGCTCTGGAAAATCATCCGCGAAACCGGTGTCTTCTACCGGTTTGATGGCCGGCTTGCCCGCTCTTCGGCCACTCTCGACTTGAGAGAAAACTACGGCGAAGCGGTCGAGATCACCGGCAGGCCCAAGCACTTGTTCCGCTTGAGCGATTCCGAAATCTACAAAACGTACATGGCGGAACTTCGGGGAGTCAGGGCGCCCGCCGAGTCGTTCCACACCGATCTGATGGTCGTCCTTTTGCGTGTTGTGAGCGCCATTTATTTGGCCGTCCTTGCCCTCTTTTTGGGTGCCGGGTTCCTGTGGGGGCGTGCCGGCACGCCGGCTTCCGGAGGGGTGCCGATCCTGTGGCTCGGGATCTGGATCTTCAGCTATAATTTTCTGATCACGCTGACGGTGGCGATCGCCCACAGCATGAGCATCCAGCGATATACCGACACCCAGTTCTGCCTCTCGATCTTCAGCTTCTGCGCCGGGCTTCTCCTGCTCTTCTCGCTGTTGGCCGGAGCGGGCGGACCGTTCGCCACACGAAATAGGGGTGCCTGAATTTTCCGTGTTTCCACTCCATGCCACAAACTGATCCCCATTCGCCCGGCCTGCGGGTCACCGTCGTTGTTCCCACCTACCGGGAACGCGAGAATATCCCGCTGGTGGTCGGGCGGCTCGACGCGCTGCTTGCGGGGCTCGATTGGGAGGTCGTGTTTGTGGATGATGATTCCGACGACGGGTCGGCGGAGGTGCTGCTCGATCTCTCCCGGCGGCATCCGCGCGTCCGCGCCATCCGCCGGATCGGGCGCCGCGGGCTCTCCTCCGCCTGCCTGGAAGGGATGGCTTCGAGCCCAGCCGAGCTTTTTGCCGTGATGGACGCGGACCTCCAGCACGACGAATCCGTTTTGCCGAAAATGATCGCGGCCTTCCGGGAGGACCCCGCGCTCGATCTTGCGGTGGGGACCCGCTACACCGGCGAAGGCGGGGTCGGCAACTGGTCGAAGCGCCGGCAACTCGTCAGCAAGTTCGCCACCCTCATCGAAAAATCCGTTCTCCGCACCCCGCTGTCGGACCCGATGAGCGGGTTCTTTGTGATCAGGCGCGGCCTGTTCGAGGAGACCGTGCGGCACATGACCGGCAAGGGATTCAAGATCCTGCTGGACATCGTTCTTTCCGCCGGGCGCGAGATCAGGACGCGCGAATTCCCCTATGAATTCCGCGCCCGCCAGCATGGCGAGAGCAAGCTCGATGTCGTGGTCGGCCTCGAGTATCTCTACCTTCTCGCGGACAAGACACTCGGCCGGCTTGTGCCGGTGAGTTTTGTTCTCTACGTGCTGGCCGGGCTCTCCGGGCTCCTGCTGCACCTCGCGGTTCTCGGCCTTCTTTTCCGGGGGGCCGGGGTCCCTTTTGTGGACGCGCAGATTTCCGCCACCGTGGTCGCGATGATTTCCAACTTCCTTGTCAACAATGCCGTGACGTTCCGCTCCCGCCGTCTGAAAGGCATGCTGCTTGTCGCGGGGCTTGCCTCCTACGTGGCCATCTGCGCCTTGGGGGCGATCGTGAATGTCCAGTCCGCGAAATATCTTTTCGACCACGCGATCCCCTGGTGGTTTGCCGGGGCGGCGGGCGCCCTCATCGGTGCCGTGTGGAACTACGCGGTCTCGACCCAGATCGTCTGGACATGGCTCCCCTCGATGCTCAAAAAAAAGCCTGACACCGCATCTCTTCTATGAACTCTTTGAAGCCGCTCCTTTCCTCCGCCGACCAATGGCCGCTCTTGGCCAAACCGGCCAAATGGTTGCGGCGCCGGCTGTTCGCTGTCTCGGAGCAGCAGGTTTACGACGCCGTTTTTTCGGAAGAGTTCGCCCGGCTCCAGGAACGGTTTGCGGAGGAAGATCCCGAGGCCGGGAAAACCCGCCTGCGCGACCCGAGGAAATACGTCATCGAACTGCGCCGCCTCCTCCAACAAAACCTCCGGCTCGTCGATCACCTCGGCCTTTACGGGCGGCCTCCCATGGACATCCTCGACCTCGGTTGCGGCCCGGGCTATTTCATGAAAATCTGCGAGATGCTCGGCCACCGGGTGTCCGGGCTGGATATCGACACCAGCGAGATGTTCCGGGAACTGATCCGCCTCCAGAAATTGCGCCGCTTCATCATCCGCATCGAGGCATTCACCCCCCTGCCGCCGATCGAGACCGCCCCCTTCGATCTCATCACCGCGTTCGCCATCTGCTTCAACAACCATGATACCCTCCGGCTCTGGACATCCCAAGAATGGGCGTTTTTCCTCGATGACATCGGGCGGTTTCTCAAGCCAGGCGGCAGGCTGCATCTCGTGATAAACGCCGAGCACGGAGTCCCGCCCGGCCAGGAGTTTTACACGCCGGAACTGCACGGCTTCTTCCTCTCGCGCGGCGCGCGAATCGACGGGGCGAGGGTCGCCCTCGTGAAAAAATAGCGCCCGGCTCAGGCGGCCGCGATTTTGATCGACCGCTGGCCCGGCGCGATTTCGAAGAGGACGGGGACAGCCGTGAACTCTTCGAGCATCGCGCGGTTTCCAAGATCCGTTTCCTGGGATTTGCGCGGCAGGGAATTGAGGATGAGCCCGCTGCATTCCAGCCCGCGGGAGCGGATGCTCTCGATCGTGAGCAGCGTGTGGTTGACGCAGCCGAGCCGGTCCGCGACGACAACGACCACCGGCAGCCCGAGCGCGACCGCCAAGTCGGCGACCAGCGCCCTGTCCGCGATCGGCACCAGCCATCCGCCGACCCCCTCGACGAGCACGGATTGCCGTCCTGCCGACACGGAGCGAAACCAGTCTTCGAGGGACGGAATCCAAACATCGCGGCCCTCGCGGCGGGCCGCCAAGAGCGGTGCCACAGGCGTTTGGAACCAGAGCGGGTTGACCTCGTCGATCTCCAGATCCCCGTCGCAGGCGGCACGCAAGACCTCCGCGTCGCCGCGGTCTCCGGAGCAAATCGGCTTGAGCGCGATCGTGTCGAGCCCGGCCCGCCGGAGCGCCCGGGCGAGCAGCGCCGTCACGAAGGTTTTCCCGACCCCGGTGTCGGTGCCGGTAAGGAACGCCCTCATTTCTTCGGGTTCGTGGATTCCAGAAAGACCCCCTCGAGATCGCGCTGCGCGCGGCGCGCCGCAACGAAGCGCGCCCCGGATCCGCGCACCAGTTCCTCGATCTTTTCTCGCAGCCCGTCGGGCGCGTCTTCCACAACAAATTCTGTCTGCCGCTCGATGGCGGTGAGCTCGTCGAGGCTGCCCTCGCGCACCATCTCTCCGCGGGCCATGATCCCCACGCGGTCACAAACCTCCTGGACCTGGCCGAGCAGGTGCGATGTCAGAAGCACCGTCTTCCCTCGCTTTTTCAAATCCAGGATCAGGTCGCGGATCTGGCGCGAGCCGACGGGATCGACCCCGGCGGTCGGCTCGTCCAAGACCACCAGCTTCGGGTCCTGGACCAGCGCCTGCGCCAGGCCGATGCGCTGGAGCATGCCTTTCGAAAACCCTCCCACCCGCCGGTGCCGCGCGTCTTCGAGGCCGACCAGCGAGATCAAATCGGAAATCCGGGAACCCAGCTCCCGCGCGGGAATCCCGCAGATTTTCCCGTAGAACCGCAGCGTCTCCTCCGCCGTCAGAAATTTGTAAAAGTACGGGTTCTCCGGAAGAAACCCCACCTCCACACGGCTCTGGTAATCCCGGCTGTCCTTCCCGAAAATTGCGGCCTCTCCCTTTGTCGGCGTCACCAGGCCGAGCAGCACTTTCAGCGTGGTGCTTTTGCCGGAGCCGTTCGGGCCGAGCAGGCCGTAAACCTCGCCCTCCTTGACGGCAAGGCTCAGGTTCTTGACGGCGACGACCCGCTGCCTCCGCATCGGGACCGGGTAAATTTTCGTGAGGTTTTCAACGGTGACTGCATTCATGGGATGATGAGAAATCCGCGCAGGCCCTGCACTTGCGGGATGGTTTCCAGCCGCTCCTGCTCGATGTGGCCCGCCAGCACGCTCCGCCGGATGGCTTCGAGGAACGCGTCGGTTTCGTCGCCCTGAGCCACGACTTCCACTCGCCCGTCGGGAAGGTTCTTCACCGTGCCCGAGACATCGAATTCCCGGGAGAGGTCTTTCACTGTCCACCGGAACCCCACCCCTTGGACGCGGCCTTCGTAGTGAACCTGGACAGATTTCATAGCACCCGAGAGAATGCACCGGCCGCTGGCAATTTTCAAGCGGCCTCCGCGCGTTCTTTTTCTTGTCTCGCCAGCATGGAGACCTCATTTTTCGCGCATGGCATGGAGAGTCGATGAACCTGACGCGGATGCGCCACAAAGCGGGATCGAAGCGGAGGCGGACCGGGAAGACGCGAGAATGAGCGCCCTTCTGGATCGCATCCAGGCCCGGATCGAACGCGAGGGATCCGGCAACATCGATTTCGACACAATCTACGAAGAGGAGAAAGAACGGCTGCAGACCGAGCGGGGCGAACCGCCGCCGGTTCCGCTCACGCCGGAGGAAGAAGCCGAACGCGAGTCATGGATCGCAGAACTCGCCGAAGAGCAACAGGCGGCCCTCGAAGACGCGGACGCAGACCACTGGAAGGACAAAAAGGAACCGCACCCGCTGGTCGAACGCTGCAGGGATCTCGCTTTGGAACTGCGCCGGACGGTTGAGAAAGAGGGCTGGCTTTCCGGCACGGACCACCCGGAACACCCGCTCCGCGAACTGCTCGACGGCGTCATGATCGCCGGGCCAAAGCTCGCCGGTGCGCTCCCGGATTCGTCGGGCGAAGACGAGTGGCCTCCCGATCTTCTCTATGCCGGCAGCGTGCTTGTCCGCTTGAAAAAGGCGCGCCGCCACCTCGAGAACGCCCTGCTCGGGATCGAATCCGCGGAATACGAACACCTCGCCTCCCCGCAGTTCCTGGCCCGCGCAAAGCGGGAAACATCCGCCGTGCTCGCAGAAGTGCAGGAACTGATCGCCGAAGTCCGCGCCAGCCTCGGCGGATAAACGTCGCCGCTTCCCGCAGCGGCAAATCCCGGCCCCTTTTTTATTTTTCGGTTTGAACCACTAATTCTCACTAAAAGTCGCTAACCCGAATGGCGCTGGTTAGGCCCCGAAGGGGTAACATCCAACAGCCCAGGGCAAGCGTCCGCGCCGCCCTGGGTTTGGAAAAAGATGAGCCCTGCCCTGAATGGGCAGCAGCCCCAAACGCCCTTAACCAGTGCCATTCGCCACTAACCCTCATCGCTCATGGGCGCGCGGCGAGCTATGAGCGTGGCTCGCTTTGGGCACCGATTCCCACTTGCTTGCAAAGCGACCTGATCGGGCAGCTCCCGCAGTCCGGCGCACCGGCTTTGCAGAACTCGCGGCCGAGCGAGACAAAATTGACGTGGAGGGAGAACCGCAAATGCAGTGGGATTTTCTTCTGGAGCCGGTCCATGTCGCGCGGCGCGCAGTGGCCGTCCTTCTGCGTGGGCCGGACCCACCCGAGCCGCCGCGCGATCCGCCAGCAGTGGGTGTCCACGGGGAAAACTTCGCGGCCGAGGGAATACATCATCACGCACCGCGCGACCTTTTTCCCGACGCCCGGCAACGAAGTCAGAAACGCCTCGCACGCCGCATCGTCCAGGTCTTGCAGCGGCGCGAGCGTGAGCCGGCCAAACCGCTCGATGATCGCGTCGCAGGTCATCCGGATGGCCTGCGACTTCTGCCGGTGGAGCCCGCCCGGCACGAGCGGCCGGGCGATGAATTCGGCCGGGGCCTCCGCCAAGCGCGAAAACGTGGAAAATTCCTCGCGCAGCGCCGCGTAGGTCCCCAAATAGGACGACTCCTGGGTCTTCGTGCTGCAAAAAATGAACAGCAGCTCGTCGAGCGGGTTCCTCCGGTTGAAGTGCGAGTGGTCGCCGTATCGTCCCCGCAGGATCGCGGCCACGCGGCCAGGCGGAGGAGTTATTGCTCTTGGGCGCATACGCCTAGAGCTCAGGCAACACGCCGGTCATGCCCCGCCTTCGAGCAGGGGAGGCAGAAGGAACAACCACGGATTAACCGGATTGACACGGATGCGGAAGATTCCAGCCATGTTTGATTGCAAATTGCGCTTCCAGGAAAGCGGTTCCCGGCTTTGGTGGGAGATAGAAACCGCCAAGTCATTTGGAAAACCGCGAGCGAAGTGCCGCCATCGCCTGGGGCCCATCCACGGCGGAGATTTCTCCGTCGCGAAACGCCCGCATCCGCTCATCGGCTTCCCGAACCCATGCCTCCCGCAATGCGGAAGGACACGGGGAAATGCTTTCCATCAACCGCTCAACTAACAACGCCCTCTCCGTATCAGGAAGCAGAAGGGCCTCCTTTTCAAGAATTGCCGCGTCCATACCCGCAATCTACTTCACCGGCACTCACCGGTCAATCCCGCGCATGGCCGGTCGAGACATCGAACCACGAAAGACACGAAAAGCACGAACGGCAGAAACTCGCGGAGCTATCAGCCAGGCCCTTTCCCTTTTTCGTGCCTTTCGTGTTTTTCGTGGTTCAAAAATCCAACAGCCCCGTGGTCGGAGGCGATCTGGAATCGGCGCACGGTTTCGTCCTCCTCCCGCTCGATCATCCGGTCATAAAGCCCGGCCCATTGCGCGTCGCCGGGGTAAAGCGCGGAAAGCTCCCTCGCCTCAGCCCGCCGCCACGCCTCGGCCGCGAACCGTCTCAGCGCGCGCGGCGAAACAGAAAGATTTATCGTTGAAAAAATCAGTGTGGCGCACAAGATGGAGCATGGCATCTGGGCAGCGTTGGACGCGTGACGAACTTCTCGTAATGATGAACGTTTACGAGAAATTGCCTTTTGGTCAATTCGACGAAGGCAACAGGGTAATTCAAGACATCGCTGACCGGTTGGGCCGAACACCCGGGGCTGTTGCGATGAAGCTTTCCAACCTTGCCTCCCTCGACCCCGCGATCCACGCTCGAGGGCGCAAAGGTCTGAAAGGCGCAAGCAACTTGGACCGTGCCGTTTGGGCTGAGTTTCAATCTGATCGCGATTCCCTTGCACCAGAAAGCGAAACCCTCTTCCGGACGCTGTTCAAGGCTAGATCATTGGACGCCGTCGAACTTGTCAAAGGTGTCGGGGTGCGACGGATTCGCGGGCGGACTTCATCACCGCCGTCATCGACCGAATCACTCTCGACAGTGAAAGCTCGCCGAGGACAGGACTTTTTTCGGCAAGCCGTCTTAAATAACTTCGATGGTTGTTGTGGTATTACGGGCATCCCAATACGTCGGCTTCTGGTTGCCAGTCACATCATCCCTTGGAGTGATAACGTCGCAACACGCCTCGACGTTCGAAACGGCCTTTGCCTCTCGACAATTCATGACGCGGCTTTTGATGGCGGCTTGATTGCTTTCGACAAAGACTTTCGATTGGTTTTGGGCAAGTCACTCCGGGAGGCGATGACGCACGCTGCCTTAAAGGACAACTTTCTTCGCTACGAGGGACAGCCCCTTCGGCTCCCACCAAATGCGGTTCCGCCTGATACAAGATTTATCGAGACTCATCGCACATCGATCTTCGAGAGAATCTAGCAACCATCTCAACGCCTGATCCCAAAATACCTTTTAAGCTCCCATCCGATCCATTCTCCGACCGGAACGGAGACACCGTTACCGATCATGCGGTAGGCATCGCGGTCTGAACCGGCGAATGTGAACGAGTCGGGAACCCCTTGTAGTCTGGCATATTCGCGGACGCTGTAGGGGCGCAAGCCGTGTGGAAAACGACGATCAACGACGAGACGGGTGGACAAATCTTTGGCGTAGTGGGCCACACAAGTTGGAGCAATGTCTCCACCAGCCGGATCGCTGATGATCGGGCGATCCCGATACGCGCCGCCAATCCTCTTTGCAACGTAGTCAGGGATCTCGACACGCGGGTCACGTTCAATAATCTCCGCTAAACTTATTCGGCGGTTGCAATTCGGTTCACGCCACTCGAATCTTTTGCGTGAACCGAGGATGATGAGCCTGTCGCGACGCTGCGGAAGCCATGTTTGCGAGGAAACCGGGCAGAAGACGTTTACAAAGTAATCCGGCAGTGCCGTCATGGCCTCCATCACGACCGGGAAGCGGCGCATTCCCGGAACATTTTCAACGACGTAAGCTTCTGGCTGCCGGATCGCAATGTGTCGGAAGAAATGCAAGAAGAGGTCTTCTCCTGTGCGGGTGCCGTGGATGTCGGCGATAGGGGAATACTTTTTGCACGGGTAGGTCGCGATCATTACGTCGCAGGGTTTTTCCAGCGCGACGAGTTTTTGCCGGATGTCGCATTCCACAACCGCATGGGTGAAATTCAGCCTTTGAGTTTCGCAGCAGATCGGATCGATCTCGAAGCTTTGCTGAATCTCGATTCCGGCGAGGCGCAGTCCGATATCCATGAGGCCTGCTCCAGAAAAGTAACTGTTTGCAAGCGGTGAGGGGTGAGCTTTCATAGGCAATTTTTCGACTTGGAACTATCGGGGATGGATGCGAATTCAGTTGGGTGTTTGTTCATATCTCCCGCGATCCTCGCACATGAGCCAGGTCAACGAGTGTCCTACCCTTGAAGAAAATTGGAAATCTGAAAGTGGAAAGCGGAAAACTGCGGACGATCGGCTACAATGCGCGCGGGAGGCGCGGATTTTTCAGATCAACCTGGAAAACTCAGTTGGAACCACGAAAATCACGAAAGACACGAACATCCAGATGGTTGGCAGGCCACCAGTTTCACTTCGCGGGCTAATGCACCGGCAGGCAATATCTGCTTCTTGCTGAGTTCGTGGTTTTCGTGGTTTCTTTCAACTCTGGAGTTGCTTCTTATCCTTCTTGAGCACGTCCGGTTTTTTTGAGCGATTTCTTTTCCTCGCTGGTGAGACGTCGTTCGACCTTTTTCACGTCCTCGGCGGGAGGGATAGATTCCGGTCGGATGCCGCGTTCGAGCAGGGTGCGACGGACGGCGTCGTTGTTCGTGATGTGCTCGCGGGAGATCGCCGATTCCGTGCCGAGAGATTTTTCCCGGGAATTGAAGATGGTGATTTCAGCGGCGAAGTCTTTGGCTTTGAGAACGATGGTCGGAGCGAAATCGGCCAACGGGCGGGCATCGGGAACTTTCCACTGGGCTTTCATGGCCTGGGTGGATCTGCCGAAAAGTGCCTGATCGCCCTTGCTGCGGATGATGGCGAAGTTTTCGTTGCCGCCGGTCTGCTCAAAGATGACTTGGGAGAGGTCTTTTTCCGTGGCGGAAAGCTTCCTCCGGGCGGAAACCCGCTCGGCTTCCTCCAAGCGCTGCTGGATCAATTCTGCCCGGCGGGTCTGGACGGCGAAATATGTCTGGGCAAACGCGATTTCCGGCTTCTGCGGGTCGCCGTTCTGGGCGATGAGGTAGCAGGCATACCGGGTGAGCATGATGTCGTCGATCTGGCGCTGGGAGCCGGAGCCGAGGTCGACCATTTTCCCGACGTCGGCAAAATGGTCCGACACCTGGTGGCCGGAAACCTCGCAGGCGGTCTTGGCCTTCGAGACGGCGTTCAGAAAATTGTCCCACTTTGCGTAGCCGAGCAGGTGTTGGAGATCACGGGCGAGCCAGTATTCAATGCCGTCCTCGGTCCGTTGGGCGTGCCCCTCGAACGTGGTGGTCAGGGTGAGGACTTGCTCGGGTTTCATTTTTTTGCCAATTGGATTTGCGGAGCATGCCTGTTCTTCATCAGGAAATCCAGCAAGACATGGGCAAGATGCAGCGGCGTTGTGCGAGCCTTTCCGGCAGGGGTGCCGGAAACCACACGCGAAGGCGCGTATGTTGACTTGCACGCGCCCGCGTGTCGCGCCCTCCGGGCTGCCTGCGGCAGTCTTCCGAGCGGTACCCCTCGCCGCCTGGTTCCCCAGAGGTCGGACTGGATGAATGCCGTGCGGGCTTGGCTCATTGCGCCCGCGATCCTCGCACGCGAACCAAGACAACGGATGTCCTACACCGGAAAGAAACTGAGAATTTTGAATGAGGAATAAAGAGAACTGAGGCGGGCGACGTTGAGGGGACTACGCTGGAGGAATTTTCCGGCGGGGGCGCCGAAAACCATACGCGGGGCGCGGGTGCTCCCCAGCAGAAGAGCCCTGCCTCCCTGCAACTCAGGGTCCGGTTCTTCGCTGGAGCTTCCGCAGGACGAGCTGGCCGGCTTCTTTCGTTTCCTCGACGCGGAGCAGGAAGCAACTGGCGATATAAACCAGCGAGGCTGCTCCCATGGTGGCGAAGAGCACGAGGGCTCTCTGCCAGAAGACCGGCTTGGGAAAAAGGGACGGCGCGAAGTGCATGCCCGCCCAGCAGGCCAGGCCGAGCGGCACCGACGCGAGCGCGCAACGCGCGAGGGCGGCGAGAAACCGGCGGCTGTCAAGCGTGCCGGCCGGGCCGAGCATCAGGAAATAGAGTGCCGCAAAATTCAGGGTGGCGCAGATCGAAGTGGAGAGAGCGAGACCCCGGTGCCCGAAATCCAGATGGAAGACAAAAAGGTAATTCAGCGACACGTTCAGCGCGATGGAAACGAAGCTGACAAGCATCGGGGTCCATTTCCGGTTGATCGCATAAAATGCGGGCGCGAGGATTTTGATGCAGGAATAGGCGACGAGCCCGAGGGCGTAGAACTGGAGCGCAAAACCGGTTTGAAGGGTGTCGGAAGAAACAAATTTCCGGTGCTCATAGATGAGCCCGATGATCGCATCGGAGAGGAACCAAAGCCCCACTGCCGCCGGCAGTGTCAGGAAGACGGCCAGCCGCATCGCCTTCCCGAGCGTCGGCCCGAAGCGGCTCGTGTCCTGGTCTGTGGCAATCCGGGAGACGACAGGGAGGGTGACCGTGGCAATGGCCACGCCAAACACACCGATCGGCAACTGCATCAGTCGGAATGCGGCGTAGAGCCAAGTCACGGCAGACGCGCCAACATGGGTGGCGAACGCCGTGTTGATGAGCACGTTGACCTGCACCGCGCTCGCCGCGATGACGGAAGGCACCATCAATGCAAGGATTTTTTGAATTCCGGGATCCTGCCACCGGAAGTCCGGACGGAACCGGAACCCCGCCCGGCGCAAGCTGGGAAGCTGGGTGGTCAGTTGCAGCAACCCGCCGAGCAGCGTGCCAAGGGCCAGGCCGATGAGCGCGTTCCGCCCGAATCCCCGGTCGATGAGCCAGCCAAAAAAGACGCCGCCAACAATCGAGCCAATATTGAAAAAACTCGAGGCCATGGCCGGGGCCGTGAAAATGTTTCTGGAATTCAACATCCCCATCACCAGTGCGGCCAGCGAGACCAGCAGGATGAAGGGATACATGATCTGCGTGAGCAGAACCGTGAACGCGATGTCGTCCGCCGCAAACTCCCGGGCAAGCAGGCTCACAAGCTCGTGGGAAAAGAGGATGCCAACCAGGCTCACGAGGCTCATGAAGACGGCGACCAACGTCATCATCTTCGATGCGAGCGCCCAGGCGGATTTCTCTCCCTCTTTCTCAACACGCTGGGAGAAAACGGTGACAAAAGCCGTGGAAAGGGCTCCCTCGGCAAACAGGTCGCGAAGCAGGTTGGGGATTCGGAAGGCGACGATGAAGAGCCCCATCGAGGCGGTGCCGAAAAGGGAATTGAAGAGGATCTCGCGCACCAGGCCAAGCACGCGGCTGCACATCACGGCAACCGAAATGATCCCGCTCGCTTTGGTGTTGAGCTTTCTGCTGTCGTTCATCGCGCCGACGCCTTGCGCAGGCGCTCCATGATGGCCGCCCCGAGGCCGGTCTCCGGCACGAGCTCGGCGATGATCCCGTCGAGCCCGGCTTCATCCAGCCGCCGCATCGCGCCGTAAAGGTTCGCGGCCGCCTCGCGGAGATCCTGTTTTTTTGAAAGACGCTCGACTCGGGCGAACCCGTCTCCCGCGCTCTGCCACGAAAGCAGCCCGAGGTTCGCCTGAGGGACCGGTGGGCCGATCCGCATCGGCGTTCTCGGGGCGTAGTGGCTGAGCAGGCCGCCGGGCGCGGAGATCCCGGCCACGGAGCCATGCACCGGGCCGAACGCGGCCAGCTCCTCCGCGGTGACCGGGCCCCTGCGCAGGATGTGGAGCCCGCCGCTGCGGACGAGGATGATCGTGGACTCGATGCCGTGGGCACAGGGGCCGCCGTCGAGGATGAGCGGGATTCTTCCGCCCAACTCCGCGAGAACATCCGCTGCGCTCGTGGGGCTGATCCGACCGAACCGGTTCGCGCTGGGCGCGGCGACAGGCTTCCCGAATGCCTCCAGCACCGCCTGAAAAACCGGATGCGAACTCATGCGGACCGCGACGGTTTCCTGCCCGGCGGTCACCAGGTCGGGGACGATCTCCCGGCGCGGCAGCACTAGCGTCAGCGGGCCGGGCCAAAAATGCTCCGCGAGCCGCCGAGCGGCCTCAGGAACAACCGCCAGCCTGTCGAGCCAGTCAATCGAGGGAATGTGGACGATCAGCGGGTCGCTCAGCGGCCGGTCCTTGGCCTCGAAAATTTTCGCGCAGGCGACGGGGTCGAGCGCGTCCGCCCCCAGCCCGTAAACCGTCTCGGTCGGCAGGGCGACCAGCCCGCCGTCCGCAAGCAGCAGAGCAGCGGCGGGAATCCCCTCCCCGGCGGCGGCGACGCGCGTCGCGATATTCACAGAGGGTGGCGCGTTCAATCGGCAATACATTTCCAAGCGTGGATCTTCACGGGTTCCCGGCACCGGTGCGCGGCGGAAATGGCTTGGTTTTCATTTGTGACGAAATTGTTACCGGACAACCGTTGACTCCCATCCGGCCGAAATTACCACTGCGGGCGCAAGGTTTGCCTTGCAGGATTACCAGACACGGCATGCCAAGAGGAACAGTAAAGTGGTTCAACGAAAAAAAGGGGTTCGGGTTCATCGTGGACCCGGAAATCTGCGAGGATGTCTTTGTCCACCACACCGCGATCGAGTCCGACGGCTTCCGCACGCTCAAAGACGGCGACGCCGTGGAATACGAAATCGAAACCGATCAAAAAGGCTCGCGCGCCAAAAAGGTCGTGAGATTATGACCGGGTGCTTCCCAACATCGTTCTCATCGGATTCATGGGCTGCGGAAAATCCTCCGTCGGCCGACGCCTGGCGTCGCTGACCGGGCACCGGTTCATGGACACCGACGAGCTTGTCGCGCAGGCCGCGAACAAGAGCATCCCGGAGATTTTTGCGGGCGAGGGAGAAGAAAGTTTCCGGGAGATCGAGGAGCGGGTGCTGTCCGACCTGGTCGGCGTGGCCGGCATCGTTCTGGCCACCGGAGGAGGCGCGGTCCTGCGCGAAACCAACCGGGCCGCCATGAAAATGATCGGGGCGGTCGCCTGGCTGGACGCCGACCCGGACGCGCTTTTCGAGCGCGCCTCCCGCAGCCAGCGGCGCCCGCTCCTCCAAACCGACAACCCCAGAAAAACATTCGACGAGCTCCTCGCCTCCAGACGCGCGATCTACCGCGAGGCCGCAGATTTCCGCCTCGATTCCACCGGGCTCGCCCACGACGACGTCGCCCAAAGCATCCTGGAACAGGCGATGCGCCTGCAGGCCCGCGGAGCGCAATAAGCCCGTGCCAGCTCCCCGATTTTCCTCTTGTGGCGGAAGTCGCCAGACTTCAGCCTGCGGCCCAATGCCCGCAGGTTCGAAAACCGCACCAGTGTCTCCTTGGGTCGCGATCATCCTCGCTTTGCTCTTCTACGTCATCGGCCTCGGAAGCGACCATCTGGCCACAGGCGGCGACGAGCTGGTTTACGCGCAAATGACCAGGCTCACCGCCGCCTCGGGGCATTTTCTGCCTCTCCAGACGGCTGACAAGACTCTGCGGAATACAAAGCCGCCGCTGCTTTTCTGGCAGGGGATCCTCTCGACATGCTGGGGGAGCGATTGGTCGCTTGCCCGGTTGCGCGGGCCGAGTGTTCTCTACACGTTCCTGACAGCCGGGCTCCTGGTGCTTCTCGGGGCCCGCAGGTTGCGGAGCCTTCCGCTCGGGCTCTCGGCAGCGGCGCTGTTTCTTTGCTTCTTCAGCACGTACCGGTATGGCCGGGTCTATATGACGAGCGCCCCCGAGACTTTCTTTCTTTTCGCTCCGCTCGCGATCCTGCTGCTGCGCGGCGAAGAGGGTTTGCCGCGAGGCGGGCTCCAGCCGTTGCTGCTGGGTCTCATGGTCGGTCTCGCGCTGCTCTACAAGTCCTTCGCTCTGGTCGTCCCGTTTGTTGCGACGGTCGCCCTCTGGGACTTGCGGGGGAGGAAATGGCAGTGGCGCCCGTTCCTCATCGAGGACGCCTGGAAATTGGCAGTGGTCGGGATTGTCGCCATGCTGACCTTCGGGCTCTGGTTCTTCCTCGACCCGCATCCCTGGCAGGTCTTCACGGATTTTGTGCTCCGGGAGAACGTGGGGAAACTCAGCAACGACGACGAGAGCTACCTCCTGAATTTTCTTTGGGGAACGTCGAGCTTCTGGAGAATTCTGGTTTCTTACCCCCTCAATGCGGGGTTGCTGGCTCCTCCCGTCATCGCCTTGGCCGCCGATGCGTGGGTGCGGCGAAAGCAGCTCGGTTCCCTGGAAATTTTGCTCTGGATCTGGGTCTTCGTGCTCGCGGCGTTTTTCTGCATTCCGAACCAGCGTGACGAGCGCTACCTGATCCCCGCCATGCCAGCGCTTGCTTTTCTGCTCGCCATGCGTTTGGACGATCTCCCCCGCTGGATTATTCTGGTGAGCCTTGCGGCCTCGGCGGCGATTACTGCGGGGCTGATCGGCCTTGGCCTGCTGCTCCAGCACGACGCGGCCGACGGCATCCTTTACCCGTGGTTGGCGTTGCTCGTCCCCATGGCAGGGCTTCTGGTCTGCCTGAAAGCTTTCGCTTGCCCCGCGCTCTCTCGGCCGCTGCTAGCGCCCGCCATCCTCCTCGCCTACCTTTCCTATACCTCGTTCCTCATCCCGCTGGATCGCGGCCGCGGCCTCTTCGATGCCGCCGCGATTCGTTCCGTTGCGGGCCGGGAGGTATTCGTCCCCTCAAACTTCAATGCCCGCGAGGAAAGCTACGGCTTCCTCCTCCCCGGGGCCACGGTGAAGCCTTACAAATACGGGAAGCACCCTCCCGACAAGCCGTTCGTGGTCGTCAGCCTCCCCCTTGACCAAGCCCCTCCCGCCGGAATCATCCTCGGCAAACGGCTCAACATGATCGACCGTTTCAAAAACGCGCAACTCCTTGACATGCTCGCCGGAAACCTCTCCCACCACATGTTCCACTGGGACTGGCTCGTCCAGAAATATCCAACCTGGTGACGGGCATGGAACAGGGGAGATATTTGACACAACCATCTGACCCGCTCATATCCAATCTGTCAGAATTCTTTGACTGACCCAAACCCGAATCCAGATAGATTGTCTTGTTCAATGATGAATGCAAATTTACAGAAAACTGCTGTTCGTCGTATAAAGTTGGTCCGGGCTCTCTTAGTTCTCGCCTCGGTCTTGCCACTGGTAGCTTTCACGGCGAAAAGCCATGCAGGAATTCTTGTTTCGGCCGACGGCTTTGCGGTCCTCGCAGGTTCGACGGTCACAAACACCGGCAACACCGTGCTTAACGGAGATCTGGGTGTCTATCCAGGTTCTTCGATTACGGGACTCGGTTCTGTAACTTTGAATGGCACAATACATCAGACCGACGCAGTCTCCCAGCAGGCTCAAATCGATGCCCTCGCGGGATACGACCTTCTTGCAAGCGAAGCTCCCAGGCAAAACTTGACCGGTCAGGATCTCGGGGGGCTCACACTCACGTCCGGCGTCTGGAAATTCGATTCCTCGGCCCAGCTTACCGGCACGCTCAGACTGGATGCTGGGGGCGACAGCAATGCGCGTTTTGATTTCCAGATCGGGAACACGCTCACGACAGCCAGCAATGCGGTGGTTCTGCTGGTCAATGGCGCTCAAGCCAGCAACGTGTTCTGGCAGGTCGGCAATTCCGCTACACTCGGATCAAACACCTCATTTTCGGGCAGCCTTCTCGCTGACCAGAACATCACTCTGAACACCGGGGCAGACATCTCCGGGCGAGCCATCGCGCTGAATGGTTACGTGGCGCTTGATAACAACCAGATTACCGTTCCGGAACCAGCCTCTCTTTGGCTGTTGGTGTCTTGCCTGGCTCTCTTCGGCGCGTGGCGGTTGTTGCCATGGGGCGGGAGCAAATGCTCAAAAATAATATCCGGGAACCTGTCAAAACCCTCCGGCAAATCCGGAGGATTTCCTCTGGGGTTGACGTGGTGCCGAGGGATGGCGGTGTTGGCCGCGGCGATTTTGGCGGGCCCTGGTGCCAGCGAGGCGGCGATCACGTTCGATTTCAGTTTCGCCGACCCGGCCGGCACGGGATGGAACGACCCCACTTACGGCTCGACGCGCCAGAGCACGCTTTCGTATGCGGCCAACATGCTCGGCTCGTATTTCAACACGACCGCGACCATCGGTTACACCGTCACTTCCATCAACGACTCCGCTAGCGATACGCTGGCCAGCGCCGACAGCACCCCTTACGGCACCGGTGAACCCGGCTTCGACCCGACCGTGGTCCAGTATAAATTGCAGTCCGGTTACGGCGGGCCGGTGAGTTACTCGGACGGCTCGATCGAATGGAATTTTGGAAAACCTTGGAGTTATTCCCTCACATCCTCCGGCGTCGCCGCGAACCAATATGATTTTGTGTCCATAGCCATGCATGAGTTGCTGCACTCCTTCGGATTCACTTCTGGCATTAAAAGTAACGGGACGGGTTTATTGGACGGGGCAAGCGTCGGCGCCCCCAACGTTTGGTTTGTGTTCGCCAAATACCTGACCACCTCCAGCGGGGCCAGCCTGATTAACAAGGACACCTTTGTTTTCGACGCACCGCTGCTGGGGACCTTGACGGGAGGTGCTGCGGCCCTGAGGTTCGACGGCCCGGCTGCCGCGGCCACGTTCGCGGGCGGGGTGCCCATCTATTCGCCGACCACTTGGGAGCAAGGCAGCAGCGGCAGCCACACGGACGATCTGACGTTTAATGGCACTTCCAACTTGTTGATGAATGCATTCTCGAAAACGGGGCCGGAAGTGCGGACCCTCAGCAGCTATGAGACAGGCATTCTCCAGGATATCGGGTATACCATCGTGCCGGAACCCGGCAGTGCTGCGCTTTTCTTGACCGGGGCGTTTGTGGCATTCCTCTTCCGCAGGCGGCGTCGGAAATCCGGTTGTTCCTAAGAGCCGTCCTCTGCTTGGCGATCTTCGGCCTGCTGGCGATGGAAACCGTCGTGCCAATGCAGAACGGCTGCCAGGATTCAACGGGTGTAAGTTCTCCCCCACCCCTTCGATTGTGCCGTGCAGGCCCGGCCGGGTGATCTCCAGCCTTGTCCCGAACACTCGACCGCCCCTTCCACGAAGCGCTAGCGCGCTGGTTTTCCTTGCTCCGCTACAGGAAAATCCGTTTTCGGGTTCAAGGGCCCGGAAAACCGCGACCCGTCAAAAAATCCTGTGGCCTGAAATGCCGTTGGGCGGAGGTCGATACTCACCGCCCCGGTAACATCTTGGCGGAGGACCCGGATCCCGCGGCTCTCGACCAGCGAGATCCAATTCTCGTCCGGGCGTTCGCTCGCCGGGAAACGGGCTGCGGTCGAAACGATCAGGCTCGGCCGGACGGCATCGACAAATGCCGTATCGACCGGCACTCCCGAGCTGTGCGCCCCTTTGACAACAATGTCCGCCGGCAGTTCGGAGGCCGCGTTTTTCAGCAGCCAGTCCACCGTCGGGGGGCCGGCATCGGACAGAAAAAGAACCCGCGCGCGAGCGGTGTCCAGCCTCACGACAAGGGTTTTATCATCCGCCAGATCACGCGGGATTCCGGCGGGAGGAAACAGGACCTTCAGCGTGGCGTCCCCGGAAATCCTGATGGAATCACCCGGGCGGCAGAGCGACTTCGGGATCCCGAGTTCCTCGATCCGCCTGTGAAGGCTGCGCCTCTGCGAGGACCGGTCATCGAGCACGGACTCCACGAGGACTCCGGGCGGGCCGTTCTCGATGAGTTCGGCGGCCGCCCCGATGTGCTTCGCGTCCCCGTGTGTCAAAACCAAACCCTCGGGCGTGGATTTTCCGCGGCCGTGCAGCCACGGCGCGACCACTCCGTCGAACTGGCGCTTCGCCCCGCAGTCGAGCAGCCAGACTTTTCCGCCCGATTCTATCGCGGCGCACCCGCCTGCCCCAAAATCGAAGACCGTCACAGTCACGGGCGCGGATGCCGGGCTCCCCACATAAAAGAAGGATGTGGGCAGAAAGGCCATCAGGTGGACGATCCCCAGCAGCAGCTTGCAAAAGACCCAGTTCGCATTGTTGAAGATCGCGGCCAGCGTCCCCCAGAACACCCCTCCAATCATCGCGAGAAACGCCGTGATCATGATGAGGAATGCCAGCGGCACGATGACCAGATTCGCGGGCAGCGCGGAAAACGAGACCAGGTGGAAATAGATGATCGTCAGCGGAAGCGAGCCGACCCATGCGGACAGCGAGACCGAAGCGAGCCCTCCCAGTTCTTCGCCCGCCACCGCCGCCCACCTCTGCCCCTTCGTCCAGAGCTGCCGCGGGACAAAGGAGTCCGGGTGGAAGCGCCCGCGGATCCACCCGTGGATTGGGCCAGAAAACAACAGGATCGCCGACACCACAAAAAACGAAAAATGAAAGCCGGGGTTGAAAATTTCGTTCGTCCATTGGACGAGGATGAGGAAGGCGGCGGCACAAAGGGAATTGAAGGGAAGCGGCTGGCGGGAGGCCGTCATCCCGATCAGGAAAATGGCCGACATCACGGCGGCCCGCACGCTGGACGGCCTCCAGCCCGTGAGCAGCACGTAAAAGAAAAGCGCTGGGATGATGACGAAAACCGCCCGGCGTCTCCCGACACCGAGGGTTTTCAGCGCCTGCCAGAGGATCGCCCCGACCATGCCGACATGCAGGCCGCTGACGGCGAAAAGATGGAATGTCCCCGTGTTCCGGAATTCCTCTTGGAGCTGGTCCGGGACGTCGGCGATCACCCCCAGGACCATGCCTGAGAGGAGTTCGCAGACGACAGGATCTCCGGAAATTCCCAGGCGCAGGGTCTTCTCCATCCACTGCCGGCACCGGCTGGCTGTCGTGAAAAGCGAAAACCGGCAGGCTTTCTTTTCGATGGCGAGATCCGCCGGTGCGGCGACCTCGATCTCGCAGGTGATCCCCGTGCGGGCCATCCAGTCCTTCGCGCTGAACTCCCCGGGATTTCGCGGGGGTTTGATCCCCTGCAGGCTCCCGGTGATCTTGACGCGGGCTCCGCGCGCAGGCGCAGGAGCGGGCGTGACCACAGACACAAGGGCCGCCGGGTCCAGAGCTTTTCCGCCCATTTCCATTTGGTCCACCCGCATGGAAAACCGCTCGCGCGTTGCACCGTAAGGGACCGGGCTCGCCGCGACCACCCCGGAAGCTGCCACCAGCGACCTCCCGCTTCCGGCGAGCGCCGCCAGCCTGAAGGACGTGGACTCGCGCGTCTGCCAGACGTGCACGCACGCGAACGCGCAGGCCACCGAAACATAAATCCACGGGCCGCGGTCGAAAACAAATGCCCCCGCCAACAACACCAGCGAGGCCGTGCAAAAAACCGCCGACGGCCAACTCGCCAACGAAGCAAACAAGATACCCGACACCGCCGAGAGCAGCAGCCCGAAAAACGGGAGCCGCTGGCGGAAGAGGATGCAGATGCCTTTCACGGCTGCCGGCGAGACACGCCCGTTGGCATCGCTCAGTTGTCGAAAGAAAACGGGCTGTAAAGCGACTCCTCGTAGCCGGAGTCATACCAGTCATCAATAGCCGGCGCATTGTAGGCAAACGGCTGTTTGTCCTGGTAGTACGGGCTGTTGTAGTATTCGTCCTTCTGCATCTTGGCCACTTTGGCTTTCTGCCGGGGAGAGCTGTTCCCGTAGAACCCCTGCGTCTCGGTGAGGTAGTTGAGAAGCTGCGGCGTCGCGCCCGCTGACTTCAACCCGGCGAGCTGGGCGTAGCTGAAATCGTAAACTTTGCGGGTGCTGTTGAGATAAGCGACGACCGTGTTCGAGGGCACTCCTTTGCTCACGAGATTGACGATGTCGCCATAGTCGAGAACCCGGGCGTTCGACATTTTGAGAACCGTCCCCGGATTCACCCCGCGCGAGGTCGCGGCAGCGGTGACCGCCGGATCGACCTGTGGCCCGGAGGCGCAGCCGGTGGCAAAAACCGCAACGGCGGCAAGAATGATCAGGCGGGCGGGGAACTGGCTCATAGTGAATGTGGGTTTGTTGAAAATCCGGACCCGTGTCCGACCATGGAGTCATACTCCCGGCCGCCAAGCTTTGCAAAACCAAATCTTCCCGCCGATGAAGAGAGTTGCGCGGAAGAACGCCGGAGGATATGACATTCCCGATGCGCTTCCGTGAAATCCGTTTCCCCCTCCCCTGATGGCTGGCCTGGCTTCGAATACGCCGCTTTTTCAGCGCATGGACAGGTGGGTCGGCGGAGCGGCCTGCCTCTTCTGCGAGTGCCTCCGGTTTCTTGGCGGGCTGCTTCCGACTTCCGGTTCCTCCGGCAGAAAGGGCCTGCTCTTCGTCAAACTCGCCGAGCAGGGCTCGACGGTTCTCGCCGGTGCCGCCATCGGAGATGCGGTCCAAAAGTTCGGCCGCGAAAACGTCTATTTCCTCGTCTTTGATGAAAACCGCTTCATCCTCGACGCCCACGATCTGATCCCCCGGGAAAATGTCCTGACCATCGACACCAGCAGCCTCAAAACGATTGTTCTGAGTTCTCTTCGCCGGCTCGTGCAGATCCGGCGACTGCGGATCGAGGCACTGATCGACCTCGAATTTTTCTCCCGTGCGACGGCCGCGTTCAGCTTCCTCACCGGCATTCCGAGGCGGGTCGGTTTCCACGCGTATTTCATGGAGGGCCCATGGCGGGGGAACCTGTTCACCCACAGGCCGCGCTACAACCCCCACATCCATACAAGCAGCACGTTCCGCAGCCTTGTCGCGGCTCTGGACATGCCGCCGGATGCGTTTCCCCAATTCCGCTGGGTGCCCCCGGATCCCCGCATCTTTGAACCGCCGCGTTTCAGGGCATCAGCCGCGGAAGTCGAGGCCATGACCAGCCTGGTCTCGGCCCATTGCGGGGGCCGTCCGCGCGCGCTGGTCCTTCTGAATGCCAACGCCAGCGACCTGCTCCCGTTGCGGCGCTGGGCGGACGCGAACTATATCTCCCTGGCAAAGCGGGTTCTCGAATTGTCTCCGGATGTCTTCGTCGCCTTCACCGGCGGGCCCGCCGAAGCCGCGCGGACCGGAGAAATCGCCCGAGCGGTCGGGTCCAACCGGGTTTTCAGCACCGCCGGAAAAACCACCCTCCGCGAACTCCTCGCCCTTTACAACCTCGCGGACGTTCTGGTCACTAACGACAGCGGGCCAGCCCATTTTGCGACGCTCACCGCCGTCAACACGGTCGTGTTGTTCGGCCCGGAAACCCCGAGGCTCTTCGGCGTTCTCCTCCCCCGCTGCAAAACCATCACCGCCGGCCTCGCCTGCAGCCCTTGCGTGAGCGCCACCAACAACCGCCAAACCTCGTGCCGCGACAATGTCTGCATGCAGGACATTTCTGTGGAAACGGTTCTCGCCGCAGTCGGCGAGGCGCTCGCCGGGAGGAGAGCCGTAGGTTTTCAATAGGGCTCATGGGGCCTGTAGGGCCCATCCATCAAGACCGCCCTCCCTGGTCGAGCCCTCATGATCCGCAGCGTAAGCCAGATCCCCAGCGCGATTGTCGCGAGCGCCTTCGCCCACAAATTCGTCAGCAAAAAAATCACCCAGCCGTAGTTTTCGCTTCCGAGGAGCAAGGCGAGCAGGGAAGCCCAGAGAGCGATGTCGAGGCGACGGCAAACAAGTCCCTCCACCGCCGCCCAGATGGCGACAAACGCCCCGAGCATGACATACGAGTTGGTCTCCGTGCGCGGGTTGAAGAGCATCAGGTAAACCATCGCCAGGAAAAGGACGGCGAACGCGGCGCGCAACGCGTCGGCGCATTTGGCCGCCCGCCAGCAGAGCCCGAGCGCAAGGAGGCCGGCCAGGGCGCGGATCGCAAGCTGGACCGACGGGGGAAGATGGATTGCCGCCACGCGCAGCATGCCGGCGAAATCGCACCAAGAATTGCCTGTCGGCTTGCCGGCAGACTGGAGTTTGGCGACAAACGCGCCGTATTCGCCGAGCGCGTAGGCGGGATCCGGATGGGCGAGCGGAACAGCCGCTGCCACGAGAAGAGACACAAGCATCGGAACCCTGAGCTTCGGGTAGATGAACGCGCAGATCAGGATCGGCGCGAGCGCGATGGGCTTGAAGACGATGGTCAAAGCCAAGGCTGCCGCCGCCCACCACCACCTCTCTCTCGCGAGAGCCAGCGCGGTGAGGAGGAAGAGGGCGGCCAGCGGCATGTTCACCTGGCCGTTCCGGGCGCTGGCGAATGTGGACGGCAACACCAGCGCGGTAGCGACCAGGAATACGGCTTCCTTCTCTGCGGGCGCGAGGCGCGAGGCCGCCGCCCAGAGTGCCCACGCCAGAGAACCCATGCAAACCAGCCGCCAGAGCGGCTCGCCGACGCGGTGGGGCAGAAGCTCGAAGGGAGTGTAAAAAACCGCGAACTGGGGCAGGTAGAGGTAGTGGTTTTTGCCTTCGTAGAGCGGTTTTCCGGCCCACCAGTTATCCGTGGCGTGCTGGTATTCCAGCGTGGCCGAACGCCCGGATGGATCCACCGCCACAATGGCCGCGACAACCCCGGAGTAAATGACCCAAACAAAAAGTGCCGCACGCAGACAGCGCGCGGCAGGAATCTTCCCGAGAAAATCCCAAAGCCGTACCCACCTGGCCCAAAACTGATCCCATTTCGCGCGCATCGCAGGATGCGGGAAACCGGCTACCAGCGGAAGTGCGCGAACGCACGGTTGGCCTGCGCCATCTTGTGCATGTCGTCGCGCTTCTTGATCGCGTTCCCCTGCCCTGCCGCAGCGTCTTTCAACTCGTAAGCCAGCGCATTTTCCATCGGGACCCCTTTGCGATTGCCCGCAAAAGTGACAATCCACCGCATCGCCAGCGCGATCTGCCGGTCGGCCGGAACCTCCATCGGAACCTGGTAGGTCGCTCCGCCCACCCGGCGGGATTTGACCTCGAGCCGCGGCTTCACATTTTCGATCGCCTTGTTGAGCGTCTCCAACGGATCGACAGTGTCGCTCCCCTCCCGGCTCTTGTCAATCGCGGTATAGACGATGCGCTCGGCAATCGATTTCTTCCCCCGGCGCATCACGGCGCTGATCAGGCGGGCGACGACCGGACTGGCATAACGGGCGTCTTTCTTGACTTCTTTGTGGATGACTCGGCGTCTGCGGGACATAGATTTTTAGAATGCGAAATTCGAAATGAGGAATGCGAAATTTGTAATGCGGAATGGTTACTTCTTCTTGCCTTTGGCCTTGGCGTCTTCTTGGCCGGGTTTCGGGCGTTTGGCCCCGTATTTGGAGCGGCTGCGGCGGCGGCCGTCCACCCCGAGGCTGTCGAGTGTTCCCCGGACGATGTGGTAGCGCACGCCGGGGAGATCCTTCACGCGGCCTCCGCGGACCAGGACGATCGAGTGCTCCTGAAGATTGTGCCCCTCGCCGGGAATGTAGGCGATCACCTCCTGGCCGTTCGTGAGCCGCACCTTCGCGACTTTGCGCAGGGCGGAATTCGGCTTCTTGGGGGTGCGGGTCATCACCTGCACGCAAACGCCACGGCGTTGCGGGCAGTTCACCAGCGCGGGCGACTTCGATTTGACCGTGATCTTGCGGCGTCCTTTGCGGACCAGTTGGTTGATTGTGGGCATTGTATTTTTCTGAACCCGCCGGAGCTTCCGGGACAACGAACCCCCACACATTGGTGCAAATTCAGAATGCCCCGACATCATGCGGGAGGTGAGAAACTAAAGGACCCGCTGCACCGCGCAAGACAAAAATGTCAGAAAAAACGGGCGCATGCCCGAAAGTTGCAATGGTGCATCTTGACGGATCGCGGGCGTATCGCCCGCTTGCCCCCCAAAGCGGGTTGGATGCCCGCGCTCCTTTGGTTTGCAACTTTCGGAGAAACGCCGTCGTGCATGCATGTTGGCGTGACAATTGCTTGCAGGAGCAGTTGTCATGCCTGACCTTGTGCGGGATGGCAGGCATGGAACAGATCGCGGGGATGGCGTTGCAGCAGACGATGTCTCCCCAGATGCAGCAGAGCCTGAATATTCTCCAAGCCCCGCTGGCCGAGCTCCGGCAGCTCGTGGATACCGAGCTCCGCGAAAATCCCGCACTCGAGGAGGTGCTGCCTGAAAACCCGGCAGAAGAGCCGGAGCGCCGGAGCGAACTCGAAGACCAGTGGAACGAATACTACGCGCAGCGGGCCATCGCCGAGCCATGGACAAAAGAAGCCCTAGAAAAGCGCCAGCATTTTCTGGACTCGCAGACCCGGCCCCAGACCCTCCAGGAGCACCTCCTGGAACAACTGCTCACCGCGTCGTGGACGAAACCGGAAGCCCGGATCGCCGCAGAGATCATCGGGAATCTCGACGAGCAGGGATACTTTCGCGCGGACGCCGAGGATGTCGCCTATGCCGCCGGGTCGGATGCGCTCGAAGTCGAGAGGGTCCTAGAAAAAGTCCAGGAGTTCGACCCGCCGGGCATCGCGTCGCGGAACCTCGGCGAATGCCTCTTTCTTCAGCTCAAACGCCAAGGCCGCCAGCATTCCACCGAGGCCCGGATCGTCCGCCACCACCTCGAGGAACTCGGGCGCAAAAAAATCGCGGAGATCGCCGCCGCGCTCGATATCCCGGTGGCGGAAGTCCAGCATGCGGCCGGGGAGATCGCGAAGCTGGATCCCCGGCCCGGGCGCGCGTTCTCTTCGGAGCCGGAACAAATCGTCATCCCGGAGCTCACCGTCGAGCGCGACGGCGACGGGTATTCAGTCCGTTTGAACGCGGATGAGATCCCGGTGCTCCGCATCTCCGATTCCTACAAAGACATGCTCCCGGATTCGTCCCGCGAGGTGCGCGACTACCTCCGCGACAAAATCAAGGGCGGCAAAATTTTCATCCGCAGCATCCAGCAGCGGCAGCAGACGCTGATGAATATCGGGCGCGAGATCGTGGTCCGGCAGCGGGAGTTCCTCGACCACGGGCCCGCCCACCTGCGCCCGATGACGATGAGCCAGGTGGCCGACGCGGTGGGCGTCCACGAGACGACGGTCAGCCGCGCTGCCTCGGGAAAGTATATCTCCACGCCACAGGGAATATTCGAGATCAAATACTTTTTCACCCACGGCTACACGAACAGCGACGGCGAGGAGGTGAGCAACGAGAGCGTCCGGCAGGCGATCCTCGCGATTGTCCGCGACGAATCCGCCCGCCACCCCCACAGCGACCAGGACATGGTCAGGCTCCTGAAAGAACAAGGCCTGGCGGTCGCCCGACGCACGGTGGCCAAATACCGCGAACAACTCGGCGTCCTCCCCAGCCACCTCCGGAAGTCGTTCTGAGGCCGAAGCGCGTCCCATCGGGCTCCCAAATCCGTGCGTAAGGAAAGAAAATGGAGCGGAGAACGGCTTCCCATGAGACTGCGAGAGCGGAAACATCATCGAGAGATTATCGAGAACGAAATTCTTTCAGAATTCCGCTACATGCCCGCCGGAGCCAGGCGCAATGTAGAGGAACACGGAACGTGTTTCTCCCTCGAGATTGGTTCAAGCTGCGGCGGCGAAGATGGTGCTGCACAGGTTGGGTTCGCATTTAATGGGCTTCGTGCGGTTGAGAGCCGCGTTCATGAAGTCGCTTAAATGCTCTGAGCGGACAGCTTTTGCCCATAACTCCCTGCGCAGTTCGTTGAGCAGGTCCTGGGTGGAGGGTCGTATTTTTTTGCTGGGGCACCTCCATTTTGCGGGAGGGATAGCGGTGGGTTTGCCGCCTTTGCCGTAGGCTTTGAGGGCGGCGACAAGGAGCATGGCATAGGCGGCCACGGCGGTGGCGGGGATGTTTTCTACGGAGTTTTCGTTGCGCACCTGGGCCTGGCCGACGCCGAGGATGG
>Ga0118677_10003528_pt1 | contig 29446 bp, 20 predicted proteins | sample AliMusrvi5mmetaG_FD_86154 | JGI IMG/M metagenome (GOLD analysis project Ga0118677, IMG submission 86154) | reverse complement strand
CATGCATCAGTTCGAGGATCGGCGCAAGACCGGGTCGGTCGAGATAGACATGGGCGGCCGCCAAACTGGCTTCGGCCCCGCCGTGAACGGCAATACCCACGCTGGCGGCCGAAAGGGCCGCGGCGTCGTTCACGCCGTCGCCGACCATAATCACCGGCCCGCTGGCCGATGCTTCGCGGACGATCGCCAACTTGGCCTCTGGCGAGGCCCCGCCCATCGCGTCCGCAGCATTGATTCCCAACCGCCGCCCGATGGCCGCGACCACTGCGGGATGATCGCCGGAGAGAATGCGGATCTTCCAATCGAGTTTGCGCAAGCGGTCTAGCGAGTCGGCCGTGTCCGGTCGCAGCGGATCGCCCAGCCCAGCCACGGCAACCGCCCGGCCATCGACGGCAACCAGCACCGGCGTGGCGGTTGCGGCGATTGTCTCTCGCTCGGCATTTTCGATTGAAACCGGAATCTCGCAAGCGTGCTGCCGCACGAATTTTGGCGAACCGACAACCAATCGCCGTCCGGCGACAGTGCCGGTGATGCCGCCGCCCATCGTCTGTGCGACATCGCACACCGACAGATTGTCATCGGACGCCGCTGCTTCCTTATCGACCAGGGCCTGGGCGATGGGATGGGCCGATTGCCGCTCCAACGCCGATACCAACGGCCGCACGCTCTCGTCGCCGTGCCACGAGACGAGCGCGATCCGGCCGACAGTCAGCGTGCCGGTCTTGTCGAGCAAGATCGTGCCTTGCCGGCTGAGTGCTTCGAGCGCCTCGCCTCCCTTGATGAGGATATGCCGCCGGGCCGCGCGGCCCAAGGCGATGGTCACGGCCAACGGCGTGGCCAGTCCCAGCGCACAGGGACAAGTCACGATGAGCAGCGCTACCGCGTTGTCGATCGCTTTGGCGGGACTGAACCAAACCCAAGAGAAGAACGTGGCTGCCGCCGCCACCAGCACGATCCGCACGAAGCGGCCGGCAATCCGATCGGCAAACTGCACGATCGGCGGGCGGTTGCGGCTATGCTGCTCGACCAACTGCATCAAACGGCCGACGCGGGTTGCCTCGCCCACGGCCTCAACCTTGATGACCAACCGCGTCGAAAGGTTGACGGTACCCGCGTGTACGGCGCTGCCAGGCCCCACGGCGGTGGGCTGCGACTCGCCGGAGAGCAAGGCTCGATCGACCGACGATTCGCCTTCCAGCACGCTACCGTCGGCCGGGATCGAATCGCCGGCGCGGACCTCGACCAGGTCGCCCGGCTGCACCGCTTCAATCGGCACTTCGACGACCGTGCCGTTTTCCAATCGCCGCGCTGAAGTGGGCGTGAGCGAAAAAAGCAGTTCCAGCGAGTCGTTGGCCCAAGACTGCTGCCGCCATTGCAGCCAGCGACCGATGAGCAACAACAGCACGAGCATGGTGAGCGAGTCGAAATAGATTTCGCCGCGTCCCAGGATGGCGTTGACCGTGCCCGCCATGCCGCCGGCGGTCAAACCGATGGCGATGGGCAGATCGAGGTGCGCTGTTTTCGTGCGCAGGGCAGCCCAGGCGCCGCGAAAGAAGAGGCTGCCTGGCCAAACCAGTGAGATCATCCCGAAGAGCATGCTCGCCCAACGGAACAGATACGCGTATTGAGCCTCGATGCCGGTGAAGACACCGCCGTAAAGCGCGAAGGCCAGCGTCATGACATTGCCCACGCAGGCCGCGGCCACGCCGATCCGAATCAGGAAGCGGCGGTTCTCGTCGCGGCGGATATGCCGTGCGCGAATGTCCTTGGCCGGATGCGGAGGGTAGCCTAACGAATCGAGCAGGCCGGCAATCCGCGAGAGCTTTACGATTTGGGGATCCCAGCGGATCTCGACGATCGCACGGCGCATGTCCAGCCGCGCTTCGATCACGCCTGGGCGAACTCGCGGCAGTTTCTCGACGAGCCAGACGCAGGCCGCACAATGAACACCTTCCAGGTAGAACTCGACCGTCTGGGTGCCGTCTGCCAGCTTCTGGTAATAGAGGTTGCGAAAAACTTCATCGTCGAACTCGGAGTATGCCCGATTGGTCGTCCGCGCCGGCTGGGCTTCACCCTCCGACGCATCGCGAAGACGATAGAACCGCTCCAGCCCACAGCCCTGGATAACCTGATAGACCGTGCGGCAACCGCGACAGCAGAACTGGAGTTCGGCATCTGGCTCAATCAGTCCCGGTGGGACCGGCAGGCCGCAATGAGTACATGTTTCACTTGGAGAATTCACCGCTCTATATTACCACACTTTCGGCCACCTTCTGGAATCACGCAAAGCCATTTAGAATCGGGAGAGTTTATTTTGTCGCAACTGAACCATGCTTTGTGGATAATCTTTCCCGCGGACAATGCCTACTTGCAAGCCGCTCCCGCGGCGTACAGAATATATATTGCTTTCGGTCGTGGATTGCGAAGCTGCGAGCCGAAATTTGATGTTTCCGTTCGCCAACCCTTCCTTCGCTTTTTTTCAGGAGCCAGTCATGAGCAACTTTCGCCACTCGCGGCGTACTTTTCTTCAAAGCAGCGTGGCCCTTGCGGCCGCGCCTTATGTGATCACTAGCACCGCCTTGGGCAACGCCGATACGCCTCCGGCCAGCGAGCGCGTCGTACTTGGCCACATCGGCGTCGGCGGCCAGGGCAGTGGCCTGTTCTTTCAGTTCCAGCAATGCAAGGGCTGTCAGAGCGTGGCCGTGGCCGACGCCTACAAGGATCGCCGCGAGGCCCGAGCGGCGGTCTGCAAGGGCAAGCCATACGCTGATTTCCGCGAGTTGCTTGCCCGATCCGATATCGATGCCGTGGTGATCGCCACACCTGACCATTGGCACGTACCGATCGCCATCGCGGCTGCACGGGCCAAGAAGGACACCTACGTGGAAAAACCGCTGGGCCTGACGATCGAGCAGGATCTGGCATGCCGCAAGGTCTTCCAGGATAACGGACGTATTTTCCAATACGGCACTCAGCAGCGGAGTTCCGCGCACTGCCGGCTGGGTTGCGAGCTGGTCCGCAGCGGACGGATCGGCAAGGTCCATACGCTGGAAGTCATCGCCCCCAATGGCGGTGCGGGCGGCTCGACGCAGGAAGTCCCCGTGCCGCCCAATTTGGATTACGACATGTGGCTCGGTCCCGCGCCGATGGCGCCCTTTACTCCCGATCGCTGCCATCCGCCGGGAACCTATTGGATTTACGACTACTCGATCGGATACTTAGCCGGCTGGGGCGCCCACCCCTTGGACATCATGGTCTGGGGTAGCGACGCCGACTTGGCTGGGCCTATGGCCTTCGAGGGCACGGGCGCCATTTCCGATAAGGGTCTTTACAACACCGTCCACAACTGGGACGTCAAGGTCGAAATGGCCGATGGCGTGAAGATGACCTTCAAGGCTGGCGGCGACTCCACGAAGTTCATCGGCAGCGAAGGCTGGATCCGCATCTCGCGAGGCGGTTGGGACGCCCATCCCAAGTCGCTCTTGCAGGAGAAGATCGGTGCAAAGGATGTCCGTCTGATTGATAGTGGCAATCATTATCAGAACTACGTCGACGCGGTCAAGGCCCGCAAGGGCGCAGTCAGCCCGCTGCCCGATGCAGTCCGCTCGGACATCATCAGTCAAGTCTGCGATATCGCCATCCGGCTGAAGCGCAAGGTTACCTGGGATCCGAAAAAGGAAGTGGTCGTTGGCGATGCCGAGGCCGCCAAGATGTGCTCGCGTCCGATGCGTGCTCCTTGGACGTTGTAATCCACCAATAGATCCAGGGGAGCTATGCGAGATGAAGACTTGGACCGGTCGACTCGGCTTGGCATGCGCAATAGGGGTTGTCGGCCTGCTTTTTGGGGAGGGTATGGCATCCGCAGGTCTTGGGCCACCGACGGAAGAGGCCCTTGTCGCGGCCATTCGCAAAATAAAGAATGTCGAGGGGGCCGATCCAAAGTTCGTCCAGGCGATTCATCGCATCGACGAACTGCGAGGCCAGCTTGCTTTCCTCCGCGGTAATTTGGTGGGGCTTGATTTGGCAGGCGATCGCGTCTCCGTGACCGATGCCGATCTGGACGTGCTCGCTGCCTTGCCCCACCTGACCGCCGTCAAACTCTCCGGCGGCGAGATCACCAATGCCGGCCTCCAGCAGGTTGCCAAGCGGACCGGCCTTGTGGAACTGGCAATTCAGGACGCGCAGATCGACGACGCGGGCTTGCGGCAGCTTACGGCCTTGAAGCGCCTCAAGTCTCTGCGCTTGCGGCGGTGTGTTAACCTCACGGACAACGGCCTGGCCTGCCTCCAGCTCTTGCCCAGCTTGACGAACCTGGCCTTGATCGAGAACGGCTTCACGGACAAGGGTATCGCGCATCTCAAAGGTTTGACGAGGCTCAAGGCGATTGATCTGCGGGGCTGCTCCGCGATTGGAGACGCAGGCTTGACCCAACTCCAAGAGATTCATCAGCTCACGGCGCTGAAGTTGGGCGGCTATGCCATCACCGATGCCGGTCTGGCAGTCGTCAAACAGTTTCCTGCCCTGCGTAGCCTGACCATCGAGGATGCCGGACTAACGGATGCCGGACTTGCCCAACTCCAAGACCTGCCGATCGAGGAACTGGCCATCGCGCGCTGTTTGAGCTTCGGCGATGCCGGTCTGCGGCAGGTGAAGAACTTCCATGAACTCCGGCTGCTTTCCCTGCGCGATACGGCCGTGACCGGCGAGGGAATCGTCCACCTGGCGGAGTTGAAATCACTCCGCAGCCTCGCCATCGTCCGCTGCGGAATGGACGACGCCGGAGTTGGATCGCTTGGCGGGCTAACCGAGCTGCAATCCCTGGATTTACAGGCAGACCCCGGGGTTACCGATGCCTCGATCGACCACCTTTGCAAACTCACTGGGCTGGAAACGCTCGCGATCGGCCAAACGGGCATCTCCGACGCGGGTAGAGCTAAACTCGCCGCCGCCCTGCCGCGCTGCAAGATCGTTCGCGACTAAACGGCGCTGACTATCGACGGCTCCCGGCTATCGTGCATAATGCACGACAATTCCGCCAAATAATGTGACCCAAGAAATAATGATCCGCGTTTACTCCATCCCCTTGTGCCCCCTACGCTCGTAACGCCCAATAGGCCAAAATCTTCATCACCAGCCGAGCAACGGTGAGGTCGCAGCCGGGCGGCTGAGGGGAGGCAATGAACTCGACGACGTCGGCGCCGATCCAGTCGCAGGGCGCGGCGGCGACGGCGCGAATCAACTCCATTGTCTGCTGCCATGAAAGACCGTTGGGCTGTGGAGTGCCCGTGCTGGGGATGATCGACGGATCGAGCCCGTCAACATCCAGCGATAAGTAGACCGGACCTTCCAAGCGGGCCAGCAAATCGAGAAGCTCGACCCAACGCCGAGTCAGGTCGTGGGCGAAGAAGGTCTCGATCCGCGGTCCACTCCCGATCAACTCATGCTCGGCCCGGGAAAGACTCCGGATGCCGATCTGCACGAGGCGGCAGCCGCGCTCCCAGAGCCGCCGCATGACGGTGCCGTGCGACCAATGGTGATTGCCCAATTCATCGGCCAGGTCGGCATGGGCGTCGATCTGCACGATCGTCACGTCGGCCGGATCGTCGACCAGGCCCGACACGACGCCGTAGGTCAGTAAGTGCTCGCCGCCGAGGGTGACGAGGAATCGCTTGCGGAAGCGGGCGATGGTGCGGGCTACCGCGGCCAAGTGTTCCGGCAGGCGGTCGGCGGGCATTGCGGCATCGACCTCGATGGGTTCGAGCGTGTGCAGCCGCGGCCGCTCTTGAAAATTGATGAGCGTTTCTTCCTCGAACAGCTCGATCTGCCGGCTGGCCTCGATGATGGCCCCCGGACCGCTCTGCGTGCCCGTGCCATAGGAGACGGTCTTCTCCAGCGGCCAGGGCAAGATCAGGGCGTCGGCGGCATCGAGACCCGGGGAAGGAATGCCGAAAAACTGGGTTAGGTCCATGGGAAGAACTGCCTGGTGGAAAACGCAAACGATACTGTGATATTGTAGGTATGGCTGATAGCAGGCCGTTCGTCAACAGCTCGGCGGTCTTGGCTTGAGAACGAGGGGAATTCTTGTTAAAATGAGATATTGTGCTTACACTCCTGCGGTTGCCGCCGATCCATAACTTTTCTGCTCATGCCTCAAGACAAACCGATCGGAATCGACCTCGGAACGACCAATTCGGCCATGGCCTGGGTCGATGCAGCGGGCCGCAGTGCGATGATTCCCAACGCCGAGGGCGAATTCATTACGCCCAGCGTGGTCTTCTTCAGTGAGTCGGAGGTGGTCGTCGGCAAGAACGCCCGCACGGCTATCACGTCGCATCCCGAGATGGTGGCCCAGTGGGTAAAGCGCGATATGGGCGCGCCGTTCTATTCGCATCCCATCCGTGGACATTACCTTCCGCCGGAAGTGATCCAGGCATGTATCCTGCGGAAGCTCAAAGCCGATCTGGTAAGTGCCTTGGGAGCGGATATGCAGGCCGTGATCACGGTGCCGGCCTATTTCGACGAAATGCGCCGCAAGGCGACCGCCGACGCCGGCGAGATGGCCGGCCTGCGGGTCTTGGACATCGTCAACGAACCGACGGCCGCGGCCCTGGCCTTCGGCGAGGCCCTGGGCTATCTCACGCCCGGCGGTCAGCCGCGGCAGGAACTGAACGTGCTAATCTACGACCTGGGCGGCGGCACGTTCGACGCTACCCTGTTGTGTCTCACCGCGGGCAAGGTGCGGACGTTGGCCACCGACGGCGACGTGCAGCTTGGCGGCCACGACTGGGACCAGCGGCTGGTCGACCATGCAGCCGAGAGCTTCCTGAAGACGCATCAGCTCGATCCTCGTCAAGATCCGGCCACATTGAACCGCCTGTATCTCGACGCCACGGAGGCCAAGCACACGCTTTCCGCGCGGAGCAGGGCGGTGATCCAAATCAACTACCAGGGCCGCTTCGCCGAAATCGCCGTCACCCGCGAACAGTTTGAAGAAATGTCGGCCGATCTGCTGGAACGCACTTCCTACACCTCCCGGCAACTGCTCGGCGTGGCGGGCCTGGAATGGAAAGACTTGCAGCGGGTCTTGCTGATCGGCGGCTCGACGCGGATGCCAATGGTCGCCCGCATGATGCAATGCCTCTCGGGCATTTCACCCGATCGCTCGGTTAATCCCGACGAAGCAGTTGCCCGCGGGGCCGCGCTCTATGCCGGTCACCTGCTGGCCACGCGAGTGGGCGGGGCAGCGGGGCAATCGCTTGCCGGGCACCCGCCTGCGGGTGAAAGGCCGCGAAGCACGTTCCAGGTCACCAACGTCAACGCTCACAGCTTGGGCGTCGAAGGCATCGACACGGAGACGCTCCGCAAGAAAAATGTTGTGCTCATTCCGCGCAACACGCCGCTGCCGGCGCGGCACACCGAGCGTTTCGCCACGAAGTCGGACGGCCAACGCTCGATCGCAATCAAGGTTCTTGAAGGTGAAGGCTCGCAACCGAGCGACTGTATTGTCATCGGCCGCACCGTGGTTCGGGATCTTCCCGGCGGGCTGCCCAAAGGCTGGCCCGTGGAAGTCACTTTTGAATACGGCACAAACGGCCGGCTGGCGGTCGAGGCCCTGGTGCCGGGCACGCGTCATCGGGCACGGCTGGAGTTGGTCCGCGAAACGGGTCTGTCCAACGAAGGCCTGACGCGCTGGAAGCAGCCGGTGGGCGCGGCAGGTGGATTCAGCGCGTTCGAGTCGGCGGCCCAGGACGTTCTGCACGGCAGGCCATCGCGCGAAACTTCTCCGAGTGGAATCGGTTCCGCAATTGGCTGGGCGCCCGCGGCAAAGGCCGAAACCACCAGCACAGCCACCGCTACTCCGCCGGCGCCGCTTGCGGTTGCCCCAGTGCCGCTTGCGGCTTCGCCCGAGGCCGTACAACGCTGGGCCTCAAGTCCGCAGCCGCTGACCGCTCTCTCCTCTCTCCCGACTGCGGGAGAGGAACAGGAAGCGGGGGTTACTGTCTCCCCTCTCCCTTTGGGAGAGGGGGATCCGGTGTTGCCGTCGATCAAGCGGACCAAGCCGGAGAGGAAACGCCGCATTCCCAAGTGGGTGGAACGACTGATCGGTCATAGCATCGTGCTGCTGCTTCTGGCCTTCATCGGCTATCAAATGATTTCACATTTTCGGCCCGACCTTCTCAAATCGAACGCCGGCCATGGCAGTGAATCCAGCGCGCAGAAACAAGCGGACCCGGCCCCATGACCGAAGCGAACATTCCTGCCGTGGGCATCGACCTGGGCACCACCTATTCCGTGGTTGCAAGGCTCGACGAGCGCGGACAGCCCGTGACCCTGGTCAATGCCGAGGGTGATCGCCTCACGCCGAGCGTGGTGCTGCTGGACGGCAACGACGTGGTCGTCGGCAAGGAGGCCATGAAGGCCATGAGCAGCGAGGCCGATCGCGTGGCCGAGTGTGCCAAGCGAGACATGGGCCATCGCGTCTATCATCGCGCGATCGGCGGCAAGCAGTATCCGCCGGAGGTGATTCAGGCCTGGATTCTCAACAAGCTCCGCAGCGATGCCATGCAGCAGATCGGGCCGTTCGAGCAGGCGGTGATTACCGTGCCGGCCTATTTCGACGAGGTCCGCCGCAAGGCCACGCAGGACGCCGGATACATGGCCGGCTGCGAAGTCTTGGACATCATTAACGAGCCGACCGCGGCGGCCGTGGCCTTTGGCTTCCAGCACGGTTTTCTCGGCGCCTCCGGCAGCACCGACCGACCGCGGCGCGTGCTGGTTTACGATCTGGGCGGCGGCACCTTCGACGTGACCGTGATGGAGATCCGCGGCAGCGAGTTCCTCGCCCTGGCTACCGACGGCGACGTCGCCTTGGGCGGCTACGACTGGGACCAGCGTCTGTTGAACCTGGCCGCCGACGCCTTCCAGCGCGAACATTCGCTCGACCTCCGCACCAGCGCCAGCGCGGTGGGAAAGCTCTGGCGGGAATGCGAAGACGCCAAGCGGACGCTTTCCGCCCGGCCCAAGGCGCCCATCGTTGCCGAATATCAAGGCAAGGTTGTCCGCGTGGAAATCTCCCGCGAGCAGTTTGAAGAAACCACGCAGGATCTCTTGGACCGTACCCGCTTCACCTGCGTGCAGGCATTGCGGGCAACGGGTCTGGAGTGGTCCGATCTCGATCACGTGCTGCTGGTCGGCGGTTCCACTCGCATGCCGATGGTCCGCACGATGTTGCAGAAGATCAGCGGCAAGGCGCCGGACGCTTCCATGGCGGCCGACGAAGCGATTGCCCACGGCGCGGCTCTGCAAGCCGGATTGATCCTGGCCAAGCGCGACGGTCGGGCGGCGACTTTCAGCATCCGCAATGTCAACTCGCACAGTCTCGGCGTGGTGGGCCTCGACCCGCAAACCAGGCGCCGCCGCAACGGCATCGTTATTCCACGCAACACCCCCCTGCCGGTCAGTGCGAAGCGGCAGTTCAAGACTGCCAAGCACGGCCAGCGATCGATCCTTGTGCAGATCGTGGAAGGGGAGAGTCCCTCGGCCGACGACTGCACGCCCATCGGACGCTGCGCGGTGGCCGATCTTCCGCCGGAACTGCCGGCCAAGTCGCCGATCGACGTGATTTTCAACTATCAGGCCGACGGCCGCCTGAAGGTCCGCGTCCGGGTGCCGCAGACCGATCGGCAGTTGGAAACCGAGATTGTTCGCGAGAACGGCCTCAGCAAGGAACACATGGACGCCTGGCGACAGCATATCTCGGGAAAGGGAGCGACGGAGTACCGGTGAGAGCTAAAAAACCCCATGCAACGGCCCGCCGGGGGCCGCCAAGGCATCCACCCGCCGCGTCACCTCGGGATCTTCGATCAACGGCGGGGCATGGTGCGGCTTCGCGCGGGCGTCGATCACCAGCGAGCCGAAACATCCCCAATGCTTGTCGCGGAGGAATGCCTCGATGCCGTGGATGTCGGTGGCCGGATTGCTTCGCGTGAAGGTGGTCCAGAGGAAGTTGTCGAGGCTGCGGGCAGCGAACTCCGACTGATCGACCACCACAACCAGCGGAAAATTGTTGATCGCGTCGCGGCGGTTCATCGACTGGCAAAAGCGATCGACGGCCCGGTCTACTCCCTGCCCCCCCCATGCCGGCCCCTCGACGACGAGAATGCCCGGCAGGAAGACCATCGGCCGGCGGAAGCCCAAGTCTTCCGGCAGCGCGAGGCTGCTGTCAATCGCCACCGGCAAGGTCCGCAGGGGGGCGCCAGCCGCGGCAATCACGACTTTCGACCCCTGATTCAGCCCGTCGCCGCTGTAGTCCAGCGTGTCGATCGTGGTGCAGGTCTGGAAGTGCAGATCCCGCCGCCAATCGACCCGCTCCAACACGTGGCGGAAGAAGTCGCGAAGATTGCGGACATCCAACTGCGGATTGTCTTCACCGGCCACGATCAGCAGATACTTGGCCAGCGACAACTGCCCTTGACCCAGCAAGGCGTTGCTCTGCGTGAGCAACTCTCGCGGCCGCTGCCGGCCCGCATAAGGCACGTAGCGCTCGCTGCCAATGGCCAACAGAAGCGGATGCACGCCCGCCGCCTCGACGGCATGCACCGCCCGCACACCGGCGATCGTGGCTGGCAGCACCGGTTCCACCAGATCATGGATCAAGGCGCCGAACATCGAGTCCTCTTGCGGCGGCCGGCCCACGACCGTGAACGGCCAGATGGCGTTCTTGCGGTGGTAAACCCGCTCGACGATCATCACGGGAAAGTCGTGGGCCAGGCTGTAGTAACCGAGGTGATCGCCGAACGGGCCTTCCGGCAGTTGGCGGCCAGGGTCAATGTAGCCGCTGAGGCAGAAGTCGGCCTCGGCGTGGATGGGAAGCTTCTCGCCCACGGTGACCATGGGTACGCGGCGGCCGCCCAACGCGCCGGCGAAGGTCAATTCGCTCAGACCTTCGGGCAGAGGCATCACGGCAGCCACGGTCATGGCCGGCGGCCCGCCGACGAAGACGTTGACTCGCAGCGGCTTCTTCAGTTCCAAGGCCGCGGCATGATGCGCGCCGATGCCGCGATGGATTTGGTAATGAAGTCCGACCTCGCGATTGCGCTCGTACGGGTTGCCGCTGAGCTGCACGCGATACATGCCGAGGTTTGAACGCATCAGGCCCGGGTTGCGGGGATCCTCCGTATAGACCTGCGGCAGAGTAACGTAGGCGCCGCCGTCCGCGGGCCAGGATTTGAGTTGCGGAAGCTGATCGATCGTTGTCTGGCACTCCAGCACGGGACCGCGCTGGACTCGCTTCGGCAAGCTGTGCCAGGCCATCAACGGAACCCCGAGGTAGCTCATCGGCCGCCGTAGCAGATCGAGCGGATCGACCTTGAGTTTCATCAACCGCTCGACACCTTCCAGCGTATCGCGGAACAGGTAGCGCATCCGCTTCATCGTGCCGAACAGATTTCCCAGCATGGGAAAGCCACAATCCTTGGGACACGTAAACAGCAGGGCCGGGCCGCCGGCTCGGAACACCCGCCGCTGGATTTCAGCCATTTCCAGATGTGGATCGATCGGCTCTTCGATCCGTACAAGCTCCTTCTGGGCTTCCAGGTCGCGAACACACTCCAGGAGATTGCGATACCCCATCGATGCTTCCGCCCAATCGCTACAACAACTTTCGCAGATACTCCGCGCTGCGTTTGGCCTGCTCGACGGTGCCACACTCGACGCTCAGCACAAGGTCGTAGGGCGCACCGCGGCAGACCTCGATCACGCCAGCCCAATCGATCACGCCGTCGCCGCAGGCGCAACCGACAGGCGTGCCGGTCACTTTACCGCGCTCCGCGTCGGACTGCTGCACGGAAATGTCCTTGGCATGTACATGCACGAGCCGATCCCTGACGTGACGCAGCCAGCCGACGGGGTCTTCGCCGCCGAGGTAGCTATTGCCCGTGTCAAAGTTGATGCCGATGGATGGCGAATCGACCAGCTTATAGATTCGATCCAATCCGGCGAGGGTCTTGCTGTACTGCTGGTGCGGCTCCAGGCCAATCTTAACGGCTCGACCCTCGGCCAGGTTGGCGGCCTCGCGGAGGGTATAGCGCATCAAGGTATGGTCTTCTTCCACCGTGGTCCACGCCGGTTTGGGACCTTCGTCCGTGTTGACCACCGGAGCGCCGCATTCGGCCGCGAAACGGATCGCCTGCTTGAGGTATTCGACGCTGATCTCCGGCTTGCAGAGCGGCGTGTGGGCGGAGATGCCCGAGAGTTTGACCCCAAACCGCTCGCAGGCGCGGCGGATGCGATACGGATCGTCGAGCATGGAGACACTGTGAAAGTAACCGGCCTCGCTCAGAAGTTCGCGGCCCCAATGAACCATCGGTTCGACGTAATCATACCCCAGGGAAGCGGCCTTCTCGACGCCCCATTCAAACGGTTTGTCGTCGTGCCGCACAAATTCAAGATTGATGCCCAGATGGAGGTTTGCCATAATTGTTGCTCCCGAGAGTCCCTCACAAAACGGTTGCTTTTCCCGAGTCGATGACTGCGAAAAACGCGAGGTTAATCGTGCATGGTGGATTTCCAGTAAAGGAATTCACATTATAACTCCAGCGGATCAACAAGCCAAGTAAGTCGAATGGGGGGAAGAGCGAAATGTGAAGTCGATCGCTCATGGTTCCGCCTCTAGGCGGAACAGAAGGGCCTGAATACGTGGTACACTGTTCCTAAACGTCAAGCTCTGGATTGGTTCTTCCCCGTGGCTCGGCAGGTTGCCGAAGAGGATGCCGGATGGACATCAAAGACGCCCTCGTCCATCATCGCTCCTCACCCGAAGCCAAAATCGCCCTCTTTCGCGCGCTCTTTCGCGGGCGCGACGATGTTTATCCGCGTCGCTTTGAAAGTCGCAAGACGGGCAAATCCGGCTATCAGCCCGCCTGCGCCAACGAATGGTCGCGAGGCTTGTGCGAAAAGCCAAAAATCAAATGCGCCGCATGCCCACAGCGATGCTTACTTCCCGTCACCGACGAAGTAATTCGCTGGCACCTCGCGGGCCGAGAGGATGACGGCCGTGATTTCGTCATGGGCGCGTACCCCATGCTTCAGGATGAGACATGCCGCTTCCTGGCAGCCGATTTTGACAAGTCCCATTGGCAGGAAGACGTGGGAGCTTACCTGGAGACCTGCCGACGCATGAACTTGACGGCTGCCCTGGAGCGGTCTCGCTCCGGCAACGGCGGGCACATCTGGCTATTCTTCCAGGAGGCCATCCCCGCCGCCTTGGCGCGCAGACTTGGTACGCACATCCTGACCGAGACGATGGAACACCGCCCGGATATCGGCTTGGATTCGTATGACCGTTTCTTCCCCAATCAAGACACGCTACCTCAAGGTGGGTTTGGCAATCTGATCGCCTTGCCGCTACAGAAACAACCACGAGAACTTGGCAATAGCATCTTCCTCGATGAGCAGTGTCTTCCCTATCCCGATCAATGGGCATTCCTATCGGGCGTCCGCAAAATCGATCGTTCTAGCGTCGAGGAGATCGTTCGCGATGCCGAGAGACGCGGGCGTATTGTCGGTGTGCGGATTGCCCTGCCGGATGAGGGAGATGCCGAACCTTGGGCCATGCCGCCCTCGCGCCAGAGGAAGGAGCCTTTAGTTGCCGGGCCACTGCCCCAGAGCCTTGAAGTGACTCTTGGCAACCAGATCTACGTCGCGAAGGAGCATTTGTCACCGAGCCTCCGCAATCAACTGCTCCGAATCGCGGCATTTCAGAATCCGGAGTTTTACAAGGCGCAGGCAATGCGGCTGCCAACTTATGACAAACCTCGCATCATCGCCTGTGCCGAAGACCATCCCCATCACATCGGTTTGCCCCGTGGCTGTCTGGAAGATATTCAGAAGCTATTCTCCGAACTGCACATCGAAGTCGTCATTCGAGACGAACGGCACGCGGGTGCGCCGCTGAAGGTGCAGTTCCAAGGTGAATTGCGGTTGGAGCAAGAGACCGCCGCCCACGCGATGCTGGCCCACGACACGGGCGTCTTATCCGCAACAACGGCCTTTGGAAAGACCGTTATTGCTGCCTGGCTGATTGCCCAGCGCGGCGTCAACACGCTGGTTCTTGTGCATCGCCGCCAACTTTTGGAACAATGGTTAGAACGGCTGTCGGCGTTCCTCGGCCTGCTGCCGAAAGCGATTGGCCGAATCGGAGGCGGCCGAACGCGGCCAACGGGATCCCTGGATGTAGCAGTCATTCAAAGCCTGGTGCGGAAGGGAGTCGTCAAGGATTGTGTGGGAGAATATGGCCATCTCATCGTGGACGAATGTCACCATTTGTCCGCTCAGAGTTTTGAGCAGGTAGTCCGCCGAGCGAAGGCAAAATTCGTTACGGGGTTGTCCGCTACCATCGCTCGCAAGGACGGCCGCCATCCGATCATTTTCATGCAGTGTGGCCCCGTGCGTCACCACGTCGATGCCAAAGCGCAGGCCGCGGCCCGGCCCTTTGAGCACACGGTTCTGGTTCGTCCCACATCGTTTCGCCCCCTCGCGATAGCCAACCCGGACTTGCGCATCCAGTTTCACGATCTCTATAACGAACTCATCGGAGATGAGCAGCGCAATCGGCTGATCTGCGATGAAGTCGTGCAAGCCGTTCGAGAAAACCGTTCCCCCTTGGTATTGACCGAGCGCAATGAGCATCTCGATTGCCTGGCTGCTCAATTGGCGCCGAGTATTCGCCACCTGGTCATGCTTCGCGGCGGCGCTCGACCCAAGGAAGCCCAGGCGATCATCGCCCGCCTGGCAGCCATCCCCGAAAACGAGCAGCGGGTATTACTTGCCACGGGAAAATTCATCGGCGAAGGTTTCGACGACGCCCGGCTGGATACCCTGTTTCTGACGCTACCGGTCTCCTGGCGCGGGACGATTGCGCAGTACGTCGGCCGATTGCATCGTCTCTTCCACGGCAAACGCGAAGTTCAAGTCTACGATTACGCCGATCTGAATGTGCCCATGCTGGCCCGCATGTTCGATCGACGCTGCCGGGGCTATGAGGCCGTGGGATATAGGATTCTGCTGCCTGCCAGTGCGGTGCCAGGTTGGCCTCCGGAGGTTCCACTGCCCGTGGATCCCCTCTGGAAGAGCGAGTATGCGGCTACCGTACGGCGGCTCATTCGTGACGGGCTTGACTTGCCGCTGGCCAGATTATTCGTCGACGCGGCGCAGGCGGTGTTGCCGGACGCGGAAGGTGTTGCCCGTGCGCGAAGCGCCAGCGAGGCGTTTCTCTATCGTCGGCTTGAGACACTGCCGGAATCCGCCGGACTATTTCACCTCAACGCCCGGTTGCCGATTCCCTTTGATAACTGGGGGCAAATGGAAGTGGATTTCCTGTGGGCCGACGGTCACCTCGCCATCGAACTCGACGGCCATCAGCATCTGGACAATGTGGAAGCCTACCGTCGCGACCGGCGCAAAGACGTTTTGTTACAGGAAAACGGGTATTTCGTCCTGCGGTTCCTCGCCGAAGACTTAGGCAAGCGCCTAGATACGGTACTCGACGCAATACTGCGGTCTCTGTCACACCGTCGCAAGGAATGACGAAATCCTGGACAAGCTTCAAGGCCACGCCACTCTCCAAACTCAAAAAGCCCGCCGCCTCCGACGATGAAGGGCGTCATTGGAGTTTCAGCGGGTACTTGTCGTGGGTCTCTAGGACCAATGCCCTATCTTGACCGAAGCACAATGCCGCTTGACAGCCGTAACCAAAAGGCCAACAATGGGTTGTATACTGTTGGGCAGGTGCGATCAGAAGTCGTCCGCCATCGCATTTCGGACTAGCTGCAACAATGTAATATTTTGAGAATAATAACTTGCGTCCGTAGCTCAATTGGATAGAGCATCGGTCTTCGGAACCGAGGGTTGGGGGTTCGAGTCCCTCCGGGCGTACTGAAGAGAACGCGAGACGACGCATGATGTAACCCCTTGCGGGGCAAGTAATAGCGTCCACAACTCGCGACGAGTCAAAGCGTTAGGGCCGACGTCCGCAGCGGGCGGATCGGCCCTTTTCGTTGCCGCGAGTGCGCAGATTACTACAGATACACATGCCTAGAGCGCAGATTTGACGGCACCAAATCGGGCACCCCGGGCACCACTGTGGGCACCTTTTTCGTTCGGCCCCGGGTACAAACCAGCGAGCATAATTCCGCCAAACCAACCGGAGAACCGCCGTGACGCGGGCAGGAAAAGAGCCGAATGAATTCACTTTATGGAGAAGGTCAAATGAACCGGTACGAAACTGTGAGTCGCTTCTTCGTTCTCGTCACCACATGCCTGTTGCTCGTGCAAACGGCCTCGGCCGAGGAAACGGCAGCCAGCATCGCGGGCATCTATGCCAACGATACACAGCCCGGATTCCAGGTCGAGTTGAAGGCTGACGGGACCTACGTGATCCAGGACAAGGGGCGGTCGCGGACCGGTCCCTTCGTTCTTAAGGGTTCCACCATCGAGTTCATCAATTCCCACGGCCATGCATTTGGGGGCGAATTCACGGTTGAAAAAGGTGCCATTGTCTCGCAAGGGCGACGCTGGACCAAGAAGGGCCAAGCGGGCAATCCACTGGAGACCTCGCCGCCCATGGTGGGCCAAGCAAATCGGGAACTCACGGGGAACGAACTCGTCGCGAAGGCGCAGTCGGCGACCAAGGGCTCCGACGACAACATCGTCGGGATCTACCTCAGCGATCGTCATGCGGGGCATAGCATCGAGTTCACCTCTGACGGCATGTTCGCCTGCCGAGCCGGCGGCCAATCGATTACCGGAGCATGGTCGCGCGATGGTGCGGTGCTCACGTTGAAGGTGTTCGGAGGCGTTCCCGCCACCTTGAAGATCGAGAAGGACGCCGTTGTAGACCGCTTCGGCATTCGCCTAGACAAGAAACGCGTTAGCAACCGACCGGCATTTCCGGGCAAACAGGGCGGCGACGCCCCCCCGCCCTTAAAGCGGATCGTCGGGGAGTACACCCACATGGGCAATCCCCACCTTGTCTTTGAGCTAAAACGGGACGGGACGTGGGTGATCCAACGGGATGGAGAAACCGCCGTTGAAGAGGGCTTCTATCTCTGTGACGGGCACACGGTCTTTTGGAAAGGTCGCCGCGGCGAACTCGGGATCGGGTGGCTCCAGGACGATCGGCTTGAGACGCAGAAGGGCGACGTTTACAAGAAAAAACCCATTTCCGAAGTGCAACCCGCGATCGCGACGCCCCTAAAATAAGGCTTCGGGCTGACCCTGCGCCGGGTTCTAATTCAATTGTTAAACCACCGGCTCTGCCGGTGGTTAGCCTCCCCGCCAAACCAACCGGAGAACCGCCGTGACGCGGGCAGGAAAAGAGCCGGCCGAGGACGTGAAACGGGCCATCCGCCGCGCGATCGAATTTGCCGGCCTGGAAGTCCGCGAGGTGCGGATGTTCAAGACGGAGGGGCTGAATGGCCGGTTCGTGCTTGGCGGGGCCAACCCGGCAGGCTGGCCTTACGAGACACCCGCAGTCTCGTTCATGGCCGTCGTTGGATTCGACGGGGCGGTCGGCGAAGTCGAGATCCGCTGCTCTGCGTCGGACGGCGACCCGATAATGGACCTTTACACGTCGCCGAATTTGCAGAAGTGCAGTTGCCGGCTGGACGACCTGCCGGCGACACTGAAGGAAGTGTGGGTGTCGCGCCGCGAGGTCATCGCAAGAATGAAAGCAGGCGAAGCGGAGCCGATCTTCGACGGCAGGTGGACCTGGGCGGTAGGGTTTAAAGACCCGTTCTGATGTTGCTGGTGATCAGTCAGCGGCCCCAATCCCTCGGAATCTCGCGTTCAACACTTCTATCGATACGTCTCATTGGGCAAAACCGACGAGCCCTCCGCCGCCCGTGCATGACGCGGCTTGCTGGGTAGTGCCAGTCCGAGAAATCGGTGAATTGCTCGGAACTCCCAACGAACGCATGAGTTTACGAGATGGGTCGACAAATCAAGTACTTGCGCAAGTTCAAGCCTCCAGGAACCGCTTTTCGCCTCGTACCCACGCAAAATGCAGTTCAATTCCAGACCGTTGTCCTACCGAAACGATTTCATTCGCCTTAGCATCAGCTTCAAAAAGGTTCACGAATCGGCCATAGTCCTCGATCCACTTGTCCCGCTCACTGAACGAATGGATTAGCATCATTGCATGGGATGCTCCGAAACGCTTAGCTTCAAGAATTGCGGACGCGGTTCGATGAAGAAGCTGGTACTTGATTGCACGGTCAAGCGGCTCACCGAGCTCCAATTCTTCGCACAGGAATGCAAGCCGCTTTCTTTTTCCTTGTGACGCATTTTTCAGCCAATCATTTAGCGGATCGCCAAACGGTTCAGAAACCTTTCCCTCCACGGCAATCGACATTAGATCATTACCAGAGCGAGCGAGGATCCAGATGTCACTTTGCGAAGGCTTGCCGCCACCGGGAAGTGGTGTTTTACGCTCCGGAAGTGCAAGCAGTACACGAAGATCGAGAAAAGGCACACGCTTCGTCGACGTAAGCACTTGCTGAACACACTTCGGAAACCCGTCTGCGCCTTGCCAGCAATGAGCAAGTGTCCTAGCGGAGAAGCCTGCCTGCCACTGGATTGCAGGTTTTGCAAGGAACTCGCGCCATTGCTCTGCGTTCGTTGCGGGGAGGTAGATTCTGCTCATCAATTCCCTCGGTTACTCTTGCCGTCCAATTTCTATTGAATAGTTCATTCACGTGTCAACTTTTCGTCGGCATGGTTTTCGTTTACTGCGCTCACTCTTCCCCGGGAACAACGACGACCCGGAAGCCCAGAGAGGCGCAGCCAAACCCCGGCAGAAAGTAGTTGCGGCCCGCCGAACGACATTCCCTGGCCTCGACACTCCAGGCGCCGCCGCGCATCACGCGGCGAGATCCGGCTGTGGGGCCCGCCGGATCGTCGGTCGGTGAATCGACATAGTATCCGTCATCGTATAGATCCTGGCACCACTCCCACACGTTTCCGTGCATGTCGTACAGGCCCCAAACGTTCGGCTTCTTCTCGCCGACCGGATGCGTCATTTCACGTGAATTGTCTTTATACCAAGCATAGTCGCCGAACCCAGACTCATCATTTCCGAAGCAATAACGAGTCGTGCTCCCCGCGCGACAGGCATATTCCCACTGCGCTTCCGTAGGCAACGTAAACTTGCTTCTATGTTCGCCGGTCTTCGCATTGAGCTTATCCAGAAAAACTTGGCATTCCTCCCAAGTGACTTGTTCCACTGGGTTTTTCGGCCCCTTGAAGCAGCTAGGATTGCTGTGCCTCACCGCTTCCCACTGCTCTTGCGTGACCAGATATTTGCCCATGTAGAATGGCTTGGTGATCCGCACCTTGTGCTGAGGTTTTTCGTTCTCGTCGCCCATAAGGAACACGCCCGCCTGGATTTCCACCATTTCCAGCTTGATACCGTTGCCAAGGTCGAAAGTGGTTTCCTTTACCTTCGGTAGCTTTTCGGCGGCTTGTTCGAGCCGCGGTTGTGGTGCGACGGCGATACTCTGTGAGTCAGTGCGGGGAGGTTTGGTCGCGATCGCGTAGGAAGCCGGCGCTGTCGGCTTGCCATCGCTGCGGCGTTCAAATCGCCATGCAGTCCCATCCGGGAAGGTAAGTCTTAGCGTGTCCTGTCCGACGACAACTGTGCAAATACTCGAAGGGCCAACTTCCTGAACGATTTCGATACGATTCTCATCAAGCCTGCGGAATGTGGCTTTGAGGTCAGAAACGCCATTTCCATACCTTGAGATGATTTGTCCGCTGGCGGTGAATTCCGTCGTAAAGCTGGCCATCCCCTGACCGATTCGCTGCCAATTACCCAAAATTGGGTCTCGTGGGTCTTTTGCGGAACCTTCCAATAACACAAAGACGAGGGTGAACAACAGCAGCAAAGCTATCGATCCCAGTATGGCCCAACGCGGCAAAGCAGGGCCACCGGTCTTCCCTGCCTTTTGCACCTCCGCAATCAAGCTCCCTTGCTGCCCCCGAACTGCCGTGTCAAGCGATTCCACTTTCCCAACAATATCGTCGAGCCGTTCCGATGAACTCGCCGTCGAAGTCACCATAGCGCATAACCGCAACCCGCCGCCGAGTATTCCCCAATTGCTAAAGTACGTTTCGTATTGGGAAATCTGGCCCGCCTGAATAGAAACTAACGATGATCGACGGAGTCCTCCACCCGCCAGCTTGACCGAGTGGCTGCCGGGAGCCAGTGTGACCTTCAGTCGGTCGCCCTCCGCCAAGGTGCCGGCTGGTTGCCCATCGACACATACAATCACATCGTTGATAGTACCCGTTGCCGACGGCCTGCGAAGCAGCAAAAACACCCCCGCGGAATCCGGAGGTAAATCGGATCGCGAGGCTTCGGAGGATTTCGTTAATGATACCGCGATTACCGATTGAGTAGCAGAATCTATAGCCGGAATCGCCGAAGGCGGCTTTGGAGTTGGGGTGGATGCCGAAGAAGCGAATATTGGCGACGGCTTAGCTGTTGTGGGCGTGCTGGGGCTGACCGGCGTCGTAAACAATCCGCGCACATCGGTCGCCCGATACCATTTGCCGGCTTGCCCCTTCTTCACGGGTGTGTCAGGCGCGACCTTGCCTTGCTGCGCAAGCTGCTTCAACCTCTCGGACGAGAGAGGACCATGCTCCACGTCATTGATCCGAATAAACCAATCGCTTGCCACAATTACCCCCTCCTCATTACTCGATCTGATACCACGCTGGCCAATCCTACGCGGAGATTATAAACAGGGCCGGCGGCAATTGCCACAAGGGGATGAAAGACCCGTTCTGAACGCTGGCGATCAGCCCGTCTGGCCCGCCTTGATCTGCGCAAGCAGGTCCGCCTTGACGTGTTCGGGCAGTTTGGCCCACAGGGCGTCGAGTTGCCCCTTGTCGTCCGTGTGGCCAACGGCACCCGCCGGCCCCGCCACGTTCGCACCAGGGGCCTTTGTCGACGGCCGTAGTTCCGGTGGCGCCGGCAGGAGTTCGATTGCCGACGACTGGTCGTTCAGGTTGATGTGCGTGTAGACGCCCATCGTCAGCCGGATGTCCGAATGCCGGGCCAGGGACTGGGCCTTCCGCGGCGAGACGCCAACATGCTCCAGGTTCGTGATGAATGTGTGCCGATTGGAATGGAAGTCGGCGAACAGGCCGCTGTCGTTCTTGTACGTCAGAAAGTCGGATTCCTCCCGCGCCCTCTTCTCCTTCTCGGTCTTGGCCTCCTCGACCCACTTCTTCCTGGCCGCTTTGAGGTCCGCTTTCATCATTTTGGACGTGCGTCGGTCCACCCCGCCCTTCACCTTGGCCGAGACGGGAAAGAGCAGAGCGTCGGCGGGCAGTGCCTCCTTCGTCTTGAACCATTCCCGCAGACGGTTGACGAGTTCGCCGTGAAGAACCTGGATGTCTTGGCGACGCCGTTTGCTGTAGCATGCGGCCACAGTGACCGTGGGCGGCGTGTCGTCCAGGCGGAGAGACTTCCTGGTCAAGCTGCCGATTTCCGACTTGCGATAGCCCGTCCAGGCGGAAAGGATATACATGATGGCCCGGTCGGGGCCAGGGATGCAGATGATCTCCGGCCCCGCCATTGCCGCCTCGACCAGACGAGCGAACTCTTCGGCCCCCAATGCCCGCCGATCGTGCCGACGGTCCACCTTGACGTTCAGCATGGCCAGGTGGATGAGCGGGTCGTCGTGCTGACGGCGTTCGCGGGCCAGCCAGCGGGTGAATTGCTTGATTGCCCGCAGGTAGTGATTGCTGGTCTGTCGGCTGAGTCCTTTGGTGCGTCGGTTGGCGCATCCACACGATGCTCAATGGCAGCATGGGGCCGCTCGATCACCGAGTCAAGAACGAGACCTCATCGAGCATCGCCCCGCCCTGGTACGCCGTCAAATGGATCAAGAGGACGTCCTGATGTTCGACTTCGCCAGTGCCATTGTGATCGGGAACGAGTTCCGGCACTCCTTGCGGGACTCGGCGCAGGAGTGGCTGTCGCAGCACGTCGTGCCAGGCCGGTACTTCGGCATCGACTGGGACACGTCCGACCTCATGGCTTTCCGCAACCGTGCGGTGCGCGACGTGGTCCTACCGAAGGCGGCCGAGTTGGGTGCCGAGTGGGCGCTCTTCATCGACAACGACGTCACGATCACGCATCCTGGCGTGGAAACCTTTCTCGCCCTCGATGGCGACCTGGTTTCGTGCCACTGCCGGATGCGGACGCCGGCAGCCTGGATCGCCGAGAATTCCTTCCACACGACCTTCTGGTTCGCCCGTATCGAGATCTTCCGCCGGCTCCCGCCGCCCTGGTTCCGGTTCGTCTATTCCGACGACGGCTGCGAGATGCTCCAGTGCGAATGCCAGTTCTTCCGCGACCGTGTGCTTGCCGCCGGGTTCTCGGTCCAGTCCGGCGGCTGGTGCGGCCACGGCTGTGAAGCGAAGTGGTGCGGGTGATCCGACTTCCCTCTAATCGCGTCGCTTATGAGCAAGTCTCTCCAGATGTCTTTGCTCATGGTATTGACGAATCTACCGACGAATCTCAGGGTTTGCGACATTCCGCAATAGAACCTACTTGCCTCCGGTCCAACCGCGAACGTAATGGAAGCGGGTTTCTTGCTTCGGGCTGACCGTCAGGAGGCCGCGCTGCGGCCGATCGGTGCTGGCGATTTCTCCTTTCCGAATCATGTCGGCCGCCGAACCGCTACTTCCTCGCCTCTTCCCGAAAGGGCTTATTGTGCTTGTAGAGTTCAAGGCGAGAATACATGGCTTGCGTGCTCGTAACGCTCGCTGTCATGCCAATTGCCTTTTCTTCCCATTGAACGGCTTTCGGAAAGTCGCCACATTCGGCGTAGGCAGCGGCAAGGATCTCGATGTAGTCAGCAGAAGTTTCTCCGCGCGATAATTCATACGCCTTCTTCGCGTTCCGAAAAGCCTCTTGCCCGTTACGTTGTTTTGCATCGGGGCAAGTTGCTTGTATCCTGGCAAGAGCGTAACCGTCAAAGAATCGCCAGCGCCTTTCGCAGCCCCGATCCCGTTACCGGGCCAGGTTGCGAACCACAATAAGCAAGGTGGGGCAAGACCGGGGGCGGCGTGGCCGCCAAGCCAGCGCGGTTGCGCGGATGATCGGCAGCTCTTCGTCGCGGGGCATGGCGATTGCTCATGGGACGGAAAATGGGCCATGAAATCGCGCGCCGCTACGCCGCGGGGTAAAAGGGAAGAGGGGCAAACCGTAAAGGGTAACACAGGCAAAGCCCAAATTGCTACTGAGTCCTGGCAACACGGAAGCCCGAGTCGTCGCGCCGGTCAATCACCGGCCTGACCCCGAAGCGTTTGGCGGAACGAGAGTCGCTCGGCCAGTCGCTCCAGGAACCGCCACGAAGGACACGAATACTCCCGAAGTCTGGGCCGGTTGGGTCGTCTGCGGGGGACTTGGCGTAGTATTCCGCACCGTACCAATCCGCGCACCACTGCCAGGCATTTCCGTGCATGTCGTAGAGCCCGAAGGCATTAGGCTTGAACTTCCCCACCGGAGCGGTGAAGACGTAGCCGTCGCTGGCCCTATTCGTGTATTTCCAATCCGGGAACTTCGCCTTGGCCGTGGCGTCGGCCACGTTGCCGACCGTTGCCAGCGTCTCGGGGTCGTCGCCGCTGTAGTAGCGCGTTGTCGTGCCAGCACGGCAGGCATATTCCCACTCGGCCTCGGTTGGCAGCCGGTAGGTCTTGCTCTCCTTCTTGCTGAGCCACTTGCAGAACTCCACCGCGTCGTTCCAACTCACGTTGACCACAGGGTGCTCGTCGGTCTGCTCGAAGCCCGCGCTGCGCCAAGAATACTTCTCGTTGAAGCGGAATGCCTTCTGGTCAGGATTCCAGCCCCGTGCCCCCAGATCTTCTTGCTTTTCTGCGTCCGTCTTGTACCCTGCGTCGGCGACGAACTGCCGGAACTGGCCTCGCGTGACGTGGTGCGTGCCCAAGTAGAATGGCTTCGTGATCCGCACCCGGTGCTGCGGATGCTCGTCCTTGAAAAAGTCCGCGTTCGGAAGGTTCTCGCCGTAGGTCTTCTTGAAGAAGGCAGCCGTGGCCTCCGCCGACTCGCCGTTGCCCATCATGAACTCGCCCGCCGGGATGAGAGTGAGCTTCATCCCAATGGAGTTTCGTTAGTGATAATCGGGGTTTCAATGCCGTCCATGCCGACAACCCGCACACTTTTGCAATACGTCCGCACCCCGCCCTTGTGCCTGCGGTCGTTGCTCGGCTCGGTTGCCCACTCCACCTCGATGTGGTCAATGAGTTGGCGAATCGCTTGGGATTTCCGCAGCGGTTCGCCCACGGCAATGGCTCTTTTGACATGTTCCTGCTTCTGGCGGATGGTGGCAAGTTCTGCTTGGACTTGCTCCCACCACGCCTCGTAATCGGTCGGGTTGGTCGCCTCGTTGATCTGCTTGGAAAACTGCCCAATCCGCTTGGAATAAGTGTCGATGATGTATTGGTCCTTGCCTTTCATCGCCATCAGATCAAGCGTCAGCCTGTCCCGCTCCTCCATCCAGTCCTGGACGGCTTGGCGGTTGGTCGCCATGTCGTCCTTTATCATCTCGCAGTAAAGTCCCAAGCAGTCGGCGTCGGTATCGACCGAGTAGCATCCTTCTTTGTTGTCCCAAACGATGATGACCTCGGCATCGCCAACGACATGATGACCCTGCCCCAATTTTGCCACCAGGAAGTTTTCGATTTCCAGCCTGATATACTCAAACCGCAATTCGGTCAGCCATCCGCTGGTCGTCAGTTCTTTCAGCAACCGCTTGTTCGCCACGGCATCGCCCACGACTTCGATCCGTTTGCCGACAATTTCCAGCCATTGCTGAATGAACCATTCCGCCTGCTTGAAGCTCAGGCGTTTTTCGTGGTGCTGGGAATGATTCACCCGAAGGCATTTCAGACTGGCATTGCCCGCCAACTTCTGCTTCGTCGTGCCGCAGACGAACAGCCCGCCGCCATACCACAATTCCTCGTTGCGGGGCGACCGCTTCGGCATGGCTTGCTTACGGGCTTCAAGTCGGGCTTGAACCCGCCCGAATAATTCAGGCGGAACGAGGGGATCGAATACTTCTTCATCGGGCTGAACCCAATTGTCGGGTTGTTGCGACTGCCACTCCCCTTTGCTGTCCTCCTCGGTCGGCACGATCTTGTCTTCCGCCAACCGCCGAAAACTTGCCTGCGATGTTCTGTTCCATGTCGGCTTGCCGATGAGAACCGTGTTCTCCAAAAGCCCGTCGATGACCGCACTATACCAGTGATCGCCATGAACGGGCTTGTTTCCTTCATTGTCCAATTGCTGGGCGATGCGGTAGGTGGTCCATCCTTCGGCAAACATCTCGCACATTCGGCAAAGCGTTTTCACCCGATCCTGGCGAATGCTGGGCGAATAGAACAACTGCTCCCCTTCTTCCGCTTTCGGGCGGTAGCGAACGAGTTTGTCGGGCATGATGCCGTTTCGGTCTTTGACAACTTTGTTGCAGTAGCGTTCAACCTCTCGGTATTCGCCGTTTTCATCCAAGGCATACTTGACCCGAACATCCCAGCCATCTTCCACCATACGCCACTTTTCTCGACCATCCCGACCGATGCACACAAGGTCGCAGCCATAGACCAGATACTTGCTGCCCAAGTATTGCCCCAGAATAGCTTTCCCCCGCTTGCCCGTCAGCACCCGCTCGGCTTTGTCGATCTGCTCTTGCGTGGATTGGGCGGCGGCAACGGCGTTCATCAACACTGTTTTCAGATCGGTCTTGCTATGGTTCTCTCCGTCAATCGTCGTGATGAGTTTGACGTTGTTCTGCTTCAAGATGGTGAGGAAGTGGCCCAACTCGTTCGAGTCAGCCGTGCCGAAACGGTCAAGGCGTTGGACCAGGATGAAATCGGGCTTCCTGATCGGGATGGCGTCAAGCATCGCCTGGAAGTCATGCCGCTTGTGGGCGTGGTGTCGCTTCCCGTAGTCGCCGTATCGCTCAAGGACGGTAATGCCGTTCTGCTGAACGTAGGCATCGTTGCATTTCACCTGCTCTTCAATCTGCTGGGCAGGGGTGCTTACCCGAATGTAAATAAAAGCCGTCGTCATTCTCGATACTTCCCGCTGGCGAAGTGGATAAGACCATTATAGCGATTTTCCGCCAAAACGGGAAGCTGAATTGAGGGCGTGGACCGCTACGGTTTGGCGTCGTCCCGATGCACGAAGTTACTTTGGTTTCGCCCCATCTTTGGCTTTCACTTGACCTTCGGTTGTGGTGGGATGTGTAACCAATTTGTGGACGACGACAACGCATTTCGGTAATTCCTTTCTAAGAGCCTTTGCCCCAGCATCGGTCACCTTGGTTGCCCCCACATACAGAACTCGAAGGTTGGTCAAGCCGCTGAGATGAATCAGTCCTGCGTCGCTGACATGGGTTGTTTCGAGGATCAACGTGCGGAGGTTGCTCAATCCTCTAAGGTGTGCCAGCCCAGCGTCGGAGACCTGGGTGTCGGGCAGATTCAGCCATTGGATTTTGGTCAGTGCTTTCAGGTGTGCTAGCCCGTCGTCGGTCACCTTACTTTCTCTGAGGCTCAACGATTGGAGTTGTGACAACCCTCTGAGGTGAACCAACCCAGCGTCGGTCACATTGGTTTTCCCGAGGAACAGGTGTTTAAGTCTGGTCAAATGTGCGAGGTGTTCCATCCCCACATTGCTCACCTGGGTATTTTCGAGATTTACATATTCAAGTTGGGACAAGCCATTGAGGTGAACCAACCCAGCGTCTGTCACCCAAGTTCCCCCCAGGTCCAGCGATTGAAGTTGGGACAAGCCTCTGAGGTAAACCATCCCTGAATCGCTCACCTGGGTATTTCCGAGACACAGACATTCAAGTTGGGGCAACCGTTCGAGGTGGACCAAGCCAGCGTTGGTCACCTTAGTCCCTCCCATGTCCAGCGATTGGAGTTGGAGCAAGCCTTCGAGGTGAACCAGCCCAGCATCAGTCAGTTGAGTCCCGCCTAGGAGCAGCGATTGGAGTTGGGACAACCGTTCGAGGTGAACCAAGCCAGCGTCGGAAACCCTAGTTCTCCCCAGGTGGAGTGATTGCAGTTGGGTCAGACGACTGAGGTGAATCAGCCCAGCGTCGGAAACCTTGGTTTCGTCCAGAAACAGCGATTGAAGCTGGACTAGCCCCTTAAGGTGAACCAGCCCAGCGTCGGTGACATTAGTTCTGGTCAGTATCAAGCAGGAGAGTTTGGCTAACCCTTCAAGGTGAATCAGCCCGTCGTCGGAAACTTTCGTATCATCCAGAAACAGCACTTTGAGTTGCGTCAACCCCTTGAGGTGCAGCAACCCCGCATCGGTCACCTGGGTGTCCGTCAGAGTCAGTCTTTGGAGTTTGGAGAACCCGCTGAGATTCGCCAATTCCGAATCGGTGACCTTGGTCTTAAACAAAACCACGTCAATAACTTGCTTGTCTGGACTCTTATCATCGTAGACTCTCCCGCCAAGGTTCTTGATTTCGACAACTGCCTTTGCCTGTCCTGGATTTGCTTCTGCCGCCAAGCCCGAGGCGATCAGCGAGACCGACAAGCCGAAGACATGCAATAACTGTACAAGGTGGTTCATGGAGTTCTCCTTCCACACGATACGCAGGATGGTCATTACGACATTATAGCTGAATTGTACAGGGGTTTGGAGTCCCAAAAGAAAGAGCCGCCCACGGTCGCAATGGGAAGCCCCCGCCCTACCCAAGTGCAGACTTTTTTCAACCCAATTTCTGAATTTCTAGTTTTGCAACACATTCTTCGCTGGCGGCTTTCAAGTACCGCTGGACCGTCCGCTTGTTCGTTCCCAATGCCGTAGCGATCTCGGCAACCGTCAGTCCCTTCGCCCGCAAAAGCCTCGCCCTGCCGGGCGAGGCTTTGGTCGTTCCCTCCTGCCGCCCCTTGTAAATGCACCTCCGCTTCGCAACTTCGATGCCCGCCGCTTGCCGCTCCTGCCGATACTCCAATTCAATCTCGGCAAGCCCTAGCAGCAAGGCGGCAATCATCCGACCGACCGCTCCGTTAAGTTCAATCTGTTGCGTAATGACCACGATCTTCAACCCGCGTTCGCACCAGTCGGCAAGGACATTGACCCCATCCCGAAGGCGGCGGGATAAGCGGTCCAACTTCCACACGATGACCGTGCCGATCTTGCCGCCGAAGATTTCCCGTTGAAGTCGCTCAAACTCGCGGCGTTGAAGGGTCTTGCCCGTTTCGTGGTCGATGTACCAGACGACTTGGCTTTCATCGTAGCCGTTGGCATCCAGCCACTTCTTGATTTCGGAAACTTGGCTGTCGGCTTTTTGCCGACGACTGCTAACACGGCAGTAGGCAGCGATGGTCATGGAACGGTCCTTTGGCGTTTGGGATGACAGGTAGGGTAAAGTCTATTCGTCGCTTCGGGGTGTTCGATGCAGGGCTTGAAAACGCGGGCTTTTTCGTGGTGGGTTGGCGGATACCCTTTTTGTCGCGGTCATTACTCTTGCTCCGCTTGGCGAAGTTGCCGTTTGAGGTTCTTGAAATCGGCACGGACCACATCGACATGGGCATACAGCAAGGCATCGCTACGGCGGTCGCTCCACCCTTCGCCCGTCCAAACCTGTTGCCGTTGGTTGGCGATGATGAACCGCAGCCAGCGTGTGCCAACGATTTGGACACCGATTTGGGATGGTCGTTTGTGCGGCATGATCTTGGCTCTTGTGGACATAGACCGCCCGTCGTGAACCAAGGATGCCGAAATTGGAAGCCCGAAGGGATAGATACTTCGATGATCTTGAACTTCCACCTATGGCTTCTCCTACAGGAGAACTTTGACTTCGCCGCTTATGACGACTTGTTCAACAGGGAACTTGCCGCCGTGTTGCCGATGGTCCGCAATGCCGAAGACCGCCAGCGGTTGGCATCCTTGCGAAGCGGTTGGACGAACTACATCGCCGCGTGCCTTCGCAATGCTGGTTTTCGTGAGCAGGGCGACTTGGAAGAGCGTATCCATGATGTGGTCGTCAAGTTGCTCGTTTCCCCAGGCGGGCTTTTTCGCGGCTACGATGAAAGTCGGCATGGACCGCTTGATCTTCGGTTCAAGCGGTCGGTCAGCAACGCCGTGAAGAACTTCGTGGAGAAGGAAAAGAACCGCAGGCGGTGTTTTCCTCATGCTCCGCTTGATGCGGACCTTGTTCCCGCCCGTCGCGAACAAGAGCATGACGGCACGATTATCGAGAAATTTAGAAATTTGCTCCAAACGAGGCTTGGCGATCTAGCGGTTGCGATTTTCAACGCCCGCTTGGAAGGTCGGCAGACGAAAGACCTTGTTGGGCTTCCCGAATTGGACAGCCCAAGTCGGTATGTTGTGAAG